>Ga0172367_10008912_pt1 | contig 11122 bp, 4 predicted proteins | sample Lak10m_FD_114542 | JGI IMG/M metagenome (GOLD analysis project Ga0172367, IMG submission 114542) | Freshwater microbial communities from Kabuno Bay, South-Kivu, Congo - kab_022012_10m | ecosystem: Environmental > Aquatic > Freshwater > Lake | place: Democratic Republic of the Congo: South-Kivu...
GAGCTTTATGGAATCAGCTTCGGGAAGAATCCCAATGCCACAGGCTCGCTACATTCTGCCTGAATTTGAGGAGAGAACCTCCTACGGCTTCAAGCGCCACAACCCCTACACCAAGCTTTTCGAGGACAGAATTGTTTTTCTTGGCGTTCAGGTGGACGACGCCTCGGCAGATGACATCATGGCGCAGCTACTGGTGCTCGAATCGCAAGATCCAGACCGTGACATAACGATGTATATCAACTCCCCGGGTGGCTCATTTACCGCACTGACCGCCATCTATGACACCATGCAGTACATCAAGCCTCAGATTCAGACAGTTTGTCTAGGTCAAGCAGCTTCCGCAGCCGCCGTGCTTCTTGCCGCCGGAACCAAGGGCAAGCGACTTGCGCTACCAAACGCCAGAGTGCTTATTCACCAACCTGCCACCGGTGGATCTGGTCAGGGTCAGTCATCTGATATCGAAATCCAGGCGAAGGAAATCATGCGGATGAGAAGCTGGCTGGAGGAGACGCTGTCTAGGCATTCAGGTAAGTCAATCGAGCAGGTTAATAAGGACATCGACCGAGACAAGATTCTCACCGCTCAGGAAGCCATGGAATATGGCTTGATTGACCAGGTCCTAACCACACGGAAGGCCTAAAACCCTCCTAATGGCTCAGGCTCTTAGGGCCTAAAGATATAGGGTTTAAACGTGACCCTGAGCGAAACCAGCGACCTACTTAAGTGCACTTTCTGCGGAAAGAGCCAGAAGCAGGTTAGGAAACTTATCGCGGGACCATCGGTTTATATCTGCGATGAGTGCATTGAGCTGTGCAACGAAATCATCGAAGAGGAACTGGGTAACCAGGCGCGCTCACAAACCGAGTCACTCGAGCTTCCAACTCCAAAAGAGATCAAGGCATTTCTTGATGAATATGTGATTGGCCAAGACGGTGCAAAGAAGCAGCTGTCGGTCGCCGTCTATAACCACTACAAGAGAATTCGCGCTGGTGGGACCCTGAGCGCAGCAGGTAAGCAGCAGGACGATGTCGAGCTCACCAAGAGCAACATTTTGATGATTGGTCCAACTGGCTGCGGCAAAACCTATCTCGCGCAAATCTTGGCCAAGCGATTGAACGTGCCTTTCGCTGTCGCTGATGCCACTGCTCTGACAGAGGCCGGATACGTCGGTGAAGACGTCGAGAACATTCTGCTCAAGCTTCTGCAGGCAGCCGATTACGATCCGAGGCGTGCTGAGACCGGGATTGTCTACATCGATGAGATTGACAAGATTTCAAGAAAAGCTGAAAACCCTTCCATCACCAGAGATGTTTCGGGCGAGGGCGTGCAGCAGGCGCTACTGAAGATTTTGGAGGGGACCATCGCTTCAGTTCCACCGCAGGGCGGAAGGAAACACCCTCAGCAGGAATTCATTCAGATTGACACCACCAATGTTCTTTTCATAGTCGCCGGCGCATTCGCTGGACTTGAAACCATTGTCGGCGAGCGAACCGGAAAGAAGGGAATTGGTTTCGGTTCCCCACTGAAGGAGAAGAGCGATTACGCAAACATCTTCCGACAGGTTCAGCCAGAAGATCTGAGAAAGTTTGGATTGATTCCAGAATTCATTGGCCGCTTGCCAGTAATCGCAACCGTTGATCAACTCGACCGTGAAGCTCTGATCTCAATACTCACTGAACCAAGAAATGCCTTGATCAAGCAGTACCAAAGAATGTTTGAGCTCGATGGTTTTGAGCTTGAGTTTGAGCCGGCAGCAATTGAGCAAATTGCAGATCAAGCCGTCGAGAGAGAAACGGGAGCCAGAGGACTCAGGGCAATCCTCGAAGAGCTACTTAATCCAATAATGTTCGAACTTCCTGGTTCAACCACTCAGGGCAGAGTAGTTATCACCTCAGAAATTGTTCAGAGCAAGGCACTTCCCAAGGTTCAGCCGCTCAGGCAGCGCTTGAAAGACAAGACCGCCTAGGCCAAGCCTCTTCTTTTCATCAGCGGTTCAACCGATGGCTCGTGACCTAGGAACTCTCTGACCATTGTCATCGAATCTCTTGAACCACCTCTAGAAATCAGAGCATCAGCAAACTTTCTTCCATTTTCTCTGGACAGTCCACCATTGGCCTTGAACCAATTAACGCTCTCGGCATCAAGCACTTCGCTCCAGATGTAGCCGTAGTAACCAGATGCGTAGCCACCGGCAAAGATGTGCGCGAAGTAGGTCGTGCGGTAGCGAGTGGGAACAGGCTCAAAGTCCAGCCCATAATCCTTGATTGCCTGTGATTCGAATGCGATCAAGTCCTCCGGAGTTGTCCCTGCCTCGTGCAAAGCCAGATCGAGGATTGCGGCCTGCAGGTAATGAGTCGTCTCAAAGCCTTGGTTGAAAGCCTCTGTTGCCGTAATTCTCTCAATCCAGATTGGGTCTAGCTTTTCACCCGTCTCATAGTGAACGGCGTAGTTGGCTAAAACCTCGGGCCAGAGCATCCACATTTCATTCACCTGAGACGGGAACTCAACAAAATCGCGCTCGACACTCGTTCCGCTAAAGCGCGGATAGGTGACATTAGAGAGCAGACCGTGCAGTGTGTGACCAAATTCGTGGAACAGCGTTCCCACCTCATCGAATGTCATCAGTGCTGGGGAGCCGGCTGGTGGCTTAGGTATGTTCATGTTGTTCACAACAACCGGTAGCTTTCCAAGCAGCTTGGACTGGTCAACCAAGTTGTTCATCCATGCGCCACCAGTTTTTGATGGTCTTGCAAAGGCATCAAAGATGTAGAGGCCGAATGGCTTTCCATCTTCGTAGAAAACTTCATAAATCCAGTTCTCTTGGTGATAGCCGACCAAATCTTTTCTTTCCTTGAAGGAAAGTCCATAGAGTTTGCCCGCTGCAAAAAACACGCCATCTTCCAAAACGCGTCTTAGCTCAAAATATGGTTTCAAAACAGCCGTGTCGACGGCGTACTTCTCTGCCCTGAGCTGCTCGGTGTAGCGAGGCCAGTCCCAAGCTCTGAGCTCTGCCTGAACTTCTCGCCTGAGTAGCTCCTCACGCTCTTTGGCCTCGGCTTCGGCATTAGCTCTCGCGATGGGGGCAATACGCCTGAGCATCTGGTGAATTCGCTGTGGGTTCTTGGCAGTTTGGTTACTCGTCACATACTCGGAGTACGTGTTATAGCCAAACAGCTTGGCTTTTTCTCTTCTGAGCTCCAGCATCTCCTTGATGATCTCAGAGGTGTTGTTGGCGTTATCGCGTCCAGCTCGAGAGAGTGTTCTTTCAAGAAGCTCTTGTCTAAGTTCACGATCCTCGAGGTTGGCAAGCAGCGGATGGCCAGAGTAGTTCAGCAGCGGGATTGTGTAGCCGGACTGGTTTCGAGTCTCAGCCGCCTGCCTGCAGCCCTCAATTTCGCTTTCTGCCAAGCCTTTCAATCGGGATGCATCTGGCAGGTTAACCGCCAGATCATTGCTATCAGCAAGAAGTCGCTTATCAAACTCTGCTTGCAGGCCTGCGATGCGCTCGTTGATTTCTGAGACTCTTGACCTGGCGCTTTCTGATAGCTCGGCTCCTGCATGCCTAAAGTCCTGAAGATATTTGGTAACCAGCCAGCTGGACTCTTCGTCCAGTTTTAGATCAGCTGACTCAAGCATCGATTCCAATTTGACTAGTCTTTGAAACAGTGCTGGATTTAGGTTGATTGAATCAATGTGTGCTGAGAACTTGGGGAAAATTACTGCTTCCAGCTTCTGAATCTCTTCGTTTGTGTCCGACGCGCTCTTGTTGTAAAACGTCAGCATCATTTGAGTGAGTAGCTGACCAGATTTTTCAAGGGCGACCAATGTGTTTTCAAAGCTCACTTCTGGTTGAGATGTAATTTGAGCAATCTCGCGATTGTGCTCTGCGACAGCATTTTCGAATGCTGGTAGATAGTGCTCGTCCTTTAGTGACTGAAAGTCGACTAGTTCATACTCTTTGTCTGATAGCTGCAGTAGTGGATTTGTCATCCTGCAATGCTATTGCGCCGGGGTGAAGCTAACTTCCACAATCGCAATTTCAGCACCCTCGATTAGCTCCAGCTTTGCGATGTTGCCCACCGACTGCAGATCTTTAGCCACAGCCTTCAGCAGGCTCGGCGCTTGCAGCCTAAGCTCGGTTATTTCCGCCTTCATCGACAGCTTTAGATCCGACTTGCTCTTGCGGATAAGGACCAGGGCCTCACTGCTCAGTTTCATGAGATTAGGGGTCGATCCTGTTATCTCTTCAGTGGTTGGCCAGGCAGCTTGATGGACAGACCCTTCCTGCCACCATGACCAAACCTCTTCTGCGGCAAAGGGTAAAAATGGTGCAAAGAGTCTGACCAAGACAGACAGAGCGGAGCGAAGAGCTAAAACAGCAGACCCGCGCTCCTGATCTGTGAAGTCGACCCCGTAGGCGCGGTCTTTGACCAGCTCCAGATAGTCATCGGTAAAAGTCCAGAAGAATGATTCTGCGCTCTCGAGAGCTTTGGTGTGGTCATAGTTTGCGAAAGCTTCAGTTGCCTGATGCACCACCTCGCTGAGGGATGCCAGCATTGACAGATCAATCTCTTCAGTTATTTCACTGACTCCCTTGGGCATTTCAAAGCTAAGCGCAAAGCGCGCAGCATTGAGCAGCTTGATTGCAAGTCTTCGACCAATCTTCATCTGTCCTTCATCGAAGGCAGCATCTGTTCCTAGACGGGCACTAGCGGCCCAATAGCGAACAGCATCAGAGCCATGATTTTCCAACAGCTCGTTAGGGACAACGACATTTCCCTTGGACTTTGACATCTTTTTTCTATCTGGATCAAGGATCCAGCCGGAGATGGCTGCGTTTTTCCATGGCAGGCCACCGTGTTCAAGCTGGCTTCTAAGCAAAGTTGAGAAAAGCCAGGTCCGAATAATGTCCTGTCCCTGCGGACGAAGGTCGTAGGGGAAGACATTCTTGAATCTCTTTTCATCCTTGGGCCAACCACCAGCAAGCTGTGGTGTGAGGGAAGAGGTTGCCCAGGTGTCCATAATGTCCAGCTCTCCGATAAACCCGCCGGGCTTACCCCGCTGGTCTTCGGTGAAACCACTTGGCACATCTGAGGATGGATCAATCGGTAGTGATTCGTCTTTGGGAAGAATTGGCGACTCGTAGTTGGGATTGGCGTTTTCATCTAGCTCATACCAAACCGGAATCGGAACACCGAAGAATCTCTGTCTTGAAATCAACCAGTCACCATTTAGACCATTGATCCAGTCATGGAGTCTTACTCTCATGAAAGAAGGATGGAAGCTCATTTCCTTGCCAAGTTCAATTAGCCTCTTCGAAAGAGCCTCGTCGCTTCCTCCGTTTTTGATGTACCACTGGCGAGTGGAAACAATCTCCAGGGGCTTATCACCTTTTTCAAAGAACTTGACCGGGTGGCTAATGGCTCGAGGTTCGTCGACTAAGTCACCGCTGCTTCGGAGCGCCTGAACGATTAGCTCTTTAGCGCTGAAGACAGTTTTGCCAATCAGTTCCTCATAGAGTGCTCTTCCAGGACCGTTCAGCACAGCAGCCGGCCCATCTTGCAAGATTCGACCATCAAAACCAAGAATGGGCCTGGTTTCTAGCTTTAACTCTCGCCACCAGACCACGTCAGTGACATCACCAAAGGTGCAGATCATTGCAATACCCGAACCCTTATCGATTTGGGCTAGGCGGTGAGAAACAATTGGGACCTCAACACCGAACAGCGGAGTTTTGGCAGTCTTACCAAAAAACTTTTTGTATCTATCGTCTTCTGGGTGAGCCACCAGTGCCACGCAAGCTGGAATTAGTTCGGGCCTAGTTGTCTCGATGAAGATTTTTCCGTCTGGGCCATCGAAGGCAACTCGGTGATAAGCGCCAGGCGTCTCTCGGTCTTCGAGCTCAGCTTGCGCAACAGCGGTTCTGAAAGTTACATCCCAGAGCGTCGGGGCAAGGGACATATATGCTTCACCTCTGCGGAAGTTGTTTAGAAATGCCTGCTGGGAAACTCGCTGAGCATCCTTGGAAATTGTTCGGTAGGTCTGTGACCAGTCAACGCTCAAACCCAGGTTGCGCCATAGGTTTTCAAATGCCTTTTCGTCTTCCTCGGTGAGTTTTTCGCAGAGCTCAATGAAGTTCTGTCTCGAGATTGGAAGCTGATCGCTTGCCTTGCTGCTCTTATTGTCTCCACCAGTCTGCGGTGGGGTGAAATTGGGCTGATAAGGAAGCGTGGGGTCACACCTTACGCCGTAGTAGTTCTGAACTCTTCTTTCAGTAGGCAGCCCATTGTCATCCCAGCCCATCGGGTAGAAGACCTCTTTGCCGAGCATTCTTTGGAAGCGAGCAACTACGTCAGTGTGGGTGTAGCTGAATACGTGGCCCACATGAAGCGAACCGGATGCCGTTGGCGGGGGAGTATCAATTGAGTAGATCTGCTCTCTGGTGGCTGCCTCATCAAAGCGATAAACACCAGAGCTCTCCCAGAGAGGGACCCAATTGGCCTCGAGGCCATCGACGGATGCCTTTTCAGGGACCTGGGCGGCCCTGGTTGGCTCAGGCTTGGCTCTTCTCATGCAGACCTCGGCATAGTAATGCTCACTAGATTAACATTGTTATCCTGCCCAGGTTCGAAAGTAGCGATGTATCCCAAGCACAAAGGCACCGGCGGTGCCGTTAATCCTTCGCCTAGCTTTCCAGCTATCGAGGGTGAGGTGCTCAATTATTGGGAAAAGGATGGGACTTTTCAAAGGTCCATTGATCAGCGCCTCGAAACTGGGGCCGAAGAATTCGTCTTTTATGACGGCCCTCCATTTGCCAATGGGTTACCTCACTACGGTCACCTGCTGACTGGATACACCAAAGACCTGGTCCCCAGGTATCAGACAATGCGCGGAAAGCGCGTTGAGCGCAGATTTGGTTGGGATACTCACGGTCTCCCCGCCGAGGTTGAAGCCGAGCGACTACTTGGTATTTCAGGGCGACCCGAGATTGAAAAGTATGGGGTTGGCAAATTTAATGCATTTTGCCGCAGCTCAGTATTGAAATACACCCAGGACTGGAGAAGTTACGTGACCCGGCAGGCACGTTGGGTTGATTTTGATAACGACTATAAAACCCTGGATGCCGACTACACCGAGAGCGTCATTTGGGCATTCAAAGAACTTCATAAAAAAGGTTTGATCTACGAAGGCTTCAAGGTCCTTGCCTACTGCTGGAGATGTGAGACACCTCTGTCCAATCATGAACTACGGATGGATGACGAGGTCTATAAGCCAAGGCAGGATCAATCCGTCACGGTTACCTTTCCAATTCTTGATGGAGAATTTGCTGGAGCCAATTTCTTAGCCTGGACTACTACTCCCTGGACACTGCCAACAAACTTTGCTTTGGCGGTGGGTCCCGACATTGAATATGTGGTCATTGATGCTCCAGGTAGCGTGCTGGGAAAAAAGAAGTATTTGCTAGCTAAGAGCGCGGTTTCAAACTACCTTCGCGAACTCGGCTTTGAAAGCCTTGAGGATGCTCAGAAGAGAATCACTAAGAGTGTTTTGGGCAAGTCTCTTGCCGGAATTCGCTATGAGAAGATTTTTGATTTCTATGCCGATGCTGAAAAGTTTGACGTTGCCAACGCCTGGCAGGTTCTGGTTGGCGAATACGTAACTGCCGACGAAGGAACCGGAATCGTTCACCAGGCTCCTGCCTACGGTGAGGATGATCAGCTGCTGTGTAACGCCGCTTCGATTCCGACCTACGTTTCAATTAATGAGCGAGGTCAGTTCACATCAGTAATTGCCCCATACGCGGGGCAGCATGTTTTTGATGCGAATAAGCCAATCACACAGGACCTAAAAGCAGCAGGCAGGCTTTTCCGTCAAGCCTCCTATGACCACTCCTACCCCCACTGCTATCGCTGCAAGAATCCGCTGATCTATAAGGCGGTTTCGTCGTGGTTTGTGGAGACCACCAAGATTCGCGATCGAATGCTTGAACTAAACCAACAGATCAACTGGGTACCGGAACACACTAAGAATGGCAGCTTTGGCAAGTGGCTGGAAAATGTTCGCGACTGGGCAATTTCGCGAAACAGATTCTGGGGAGCTCCGATACCAGTCTGGAAGTCGGATGACCCAAACTACCCTCGCGTAGACGTTTACGGATCGCTGGATGAGATTGAAAAAGACTTTGGTGTTAGGCCGGAGGATTTTCACCGACCTGTGATCGATGAGCTGGTTCGTCCCAATCCAGACGATCCGAGTGGCAAGGCGATGATGCGAAGGGTTCCAGAGGTTTTGGACTGCTGGTTTGAGTCGGGCTCGATGCCTTTTGCCCAGGTGCACTATCCATTTGAGAATCAAGAGTGGTTTGAGACTCACTTCCCTGGAGATTTCATCGTTGAGTATGTCGGTCAGACTCGAGGCTGGTTCTACACCCTGCATGTTCTGTCGACAGCTCTGTTTGACAGACCTGCATTCAAAAATGCCATCAGTCATGGAATCGTCTTAGGAAACGATGGGCAGAAGATGTCCAAGTCGGTCCGCAACTATCCCAACGTGAATGATGTATTTGATAGAGATGGCTCTGATGCCATGCGTTGGTTTTTGATGTCATCGACCATTCTGCGCGGTGGCAACATTTCCGTGACTGAGCAAGGAATTCGAGAAGGAGTGCGACAGGCGCTGCTACCTCTATGGAATAGCTACTACTTCTTCACCCTCTATGCCAATGCTTCCGGCTACCAGGCGAGTCCTTCTTTTTCCTCCAGTGATCTTCTCGACCGCTACATCCTTTCTAAGACCAGAGAAATGATTGTTGCTGTTCAAAAAGACCTTGACGATTTTGATAGCTATTTGGCATCGGCGAGAGTAAGAGAGTTTGCTGAGGTTCTCACCAATTGGTACATCCGAAGATCCAGAGACAGATTTTGGTCCGGAGATAAGGATGCATTCGACACGCTCTACACGGTTCTCGAGGCTGTGTTCAGGGCAGTGGCTCCACTACTGCCAATCATCAGCGAGGAGATGTGGCGAGGACTTACCGGCGGTCGCTCGGTGCACTTGGAGTCTTGGCCAGAGGCCGAAGAGTTCCCGCGGGATTCAGATCTAGTTAGAGACATGGATGCAATCCGTGAGGCAGCTTCTGCCGCCCTCGCACTGCGCAAAGCCAATGGGCTGCGGGTGAGATTGCCGCTGAGTGAGCTAACCATTGCAGTTTCTGAAGCCGATTCGCTGGCCAAGTACTCAGATTTGATTGCCGATGAACTAAACGTCAAAAAGGTGATGGTTGTAAAGGCAACAGAGGAAGTAGCCAAGCAGTTTGGTCTGACTAAGACACTGACTGTGAATGCGCGCGCACTTGGTCCAAGGCTAGGTAAGGCTGTGCAGGATGTGATTCAGAAAGCCAAGTCAGGAGATTGGAAAGTTTCAGAGGGCCTAGTCACAGTCGGCGAGGTGCAGCTAGAAGAGAGTGAGTATGAGCTTTCTCTTCAGGCGTCTTCATCAGACTCAACTGCTGCCGGTGTGACAAGCGGTGGCTTTGTCCTTCTCGATCTCAAAGTCACCGAGGAGCTTGAGCAAGAGGGAGTCGCTAGAGATGCTATTCGTCACATCCAGCAGGCCAGAAAAGACGCGGGACTTGAAGTATCAGATCGTATTTCTCTGAACCTACGTGCCGATTCCCAGACGGTTGTAGCAATTCAGAAGCACCAGCAGTTTGTCTGTGATGAAACTCTTGCAACGCAGTTCAGCATTACTGAAGGAGCCGGTGATCTTTCCGTTGGGGAAAGCGGACTTATTGGAATCGAGCTTGCCAAAAGGTGAGTAGCGAAGCAATGCTGGCGGCTCTCGAAGAGCTCTATGCCAGAAAACCCGAGCACCAAATGCGTCCAAGGCTTGAGCCACCTCGGCTTGCCTGCGAGATGCTGGGAAATCCTCAAAAGAACTACCCAATAATTCACATCACGGGAACAAATGGAAAAACTTCAACCGCCCGAATGATTGAAAGAATCTTGCGAGAGCTGGGTCTAAAGACCGGGCGAATGACTTCGCCTCACTTGGTGAGATTTAATGAGCGAATTTCGCTGGATGGTAGTCCCATTGATGATGAGCGATTTCTGGAAACCTATGGTGAAACCAAACCGATTCTGGAGCTTGTCGATGCTCGACTAGCCCAGCAGGGGGAACAGCCCCTGACATTCTTCGAGGCCATGACAGCAATTGCCTTTCAAATCTTTTCCGATGCACCGGTGGATGTGTTGGTGCTCGAGGTTGGCATTGGAGGCGAGTGGGATTCGACCAACGTTGCCGATGGCGACGTCTCGGTATTCACCGCGATTGACCTAGACCACACCAAGGTTCTCGGTGACACGGTGGAAGAGATTGCTGTTACCAAGTCTGGAATCATCAAGGATAAGTCGATAGTCGTTTCCTCACCACAAAAAGCTTCGGTGATTGAGATTCTTCGCAGCAAGGCCTCGCAAGAAATTTTTGTAGCTGGTGAGAGCTTCTCACTTTTATCGGTTTCAGCCGAAGGAATGGGAACTCGGTTCTCCGTAGGGGGCAGTGCTGGAAACTATCCGGATCTCTGGATGCCAATTATCGGAAGCCATCAAGCTGAGAATGCGGCGACCGCAATTGTTGCGGTTGAACAGTTTCTAGGTGGAAGGGCCATCGCAGATGAATATCTTCGCGTGGCAATGGCAGATGTTGTAAGTCCAGGAAGGCTGCAGGTTGTCAGTAAGGAACCACTGATTGTTCTCGACGGAGCACATAATCCTGCCGGTTTGCGTAGCTTGCAATCAGCAATGTCCGAACATTTTCGAGATGTTGAGCGAATTGGACTTGTGGCGATACTCTCCGATAAAGACGTCGACACTGTCGCAAAGCAGTTTGCGGAGCTCTTTCCGGCAGTTGTAGTAACCGAGGTTTCTGGATCTAGATCTTTCTCTGCTCAAGAGTTATCGGCGAAAATAACCAGCCACGGCGGCAATGTTCTCGGAAGTTTCGATAGCGTAGCTAAGGCCTTCCAGGAGGCTAGGTTTATGGCAGAACAGGCAGATTCAGCTCTGTTTGTTACCGGATCTCTTTACCTAATCGGTGCGGTTCTGGAAGAATTGCAGAAGGATGA
>Ga0172367_10008913_pt1 | contig 11121 bp, 22 predicted proteins | sample Lak10m_FD_114542 | JGI IMG/M metagenome (GOLD analysis project Ga0172367, IMG submission 114542) | Freshwater microbial communities from Kabuno Bay, South-Kivu, Congo - kab_022012_10m | ecosystem: Environmental > Aquatic > Freshwater > Lake | place: Democratic Republic of the Congo: South-Kivu...
GAGCGGCTCCGTCTGGCTCCGGTACACCGTCAGGCGATGACGCACCGTCTGCTCCTGGTCGTCCTCCCGCTGGCCCACTTCACCGCCACAAGCGGTGCACTGCGATGGCACCTGGCCCGCACTGGCGTTGTAGTCCGCTCCGCAGACCCTGCAGGTGAAGCGGCCACTCAAGCGACGCACCAAGGCGTCCTCATCCGTGTCAAGGGCCACCACGCCACTCAAGCGCATTTCCCCGCGCTCCAGCAGATGGTCAAGCCCCTGGGCCTGGGGCACCGTGCGCGGAAAACCGTCCAGGATGAAACCCGCCTGGCAGTCCTCGCGCTTCAGGCGCTCTTCCACGATGTCAAGAATCAAAGCGTCGGGAACCAGGTTGCCCTGATCCAGATAGCTCTTCACCTTCAAACCCAGGGTCGTTTCCTGACGGATGTTCTCGCGCAGGATGTCCCCCGTGCTGATCTGGGGGATGCCCAGCTCCGCCGAAAGTCGTTTGGCCTGGGTGCCTTTCCCGGCACCCGGTGCGCCCATGAGAATCAAACGCATCAGGCCCCCCGATGTGATCAGGACATGCGGTTGCGGCCGCGAATGCGTCCTGTCTTCATCAAGCCGTCATAATGACGCATGGTCAGGTGCGATTCGATCTGCTGCAGCGTGTCCAGCGCCACACCCACCATGATCAGCAGTCCTGTCCCGCCGAAGAAAGAGGCGAAGTTGAAGGAGATGTTGGACCCCAACAATTCGCCCGCATAGCGGAAGAGGATCTGCGGGAAAACCGCCAGGAAACCCAGGAAAATGGCCCCCGGCAGGGTGATCCGCGTCAAAACGAAGTCAATGTACTCACTGGTCTTCTTGCCCGGGCGAATGCCCGGAATGAAGCCGCCGTAGCGCTTCAGGTTCTCCGCCACATCCACCGGATTGAAGGACATGGCGGTGTAGAAGTAGGTGAAGAAGACGATGAGCATCCAGTCCAGAATCAGGTAGGGCCAGGCCGTCCAGTTGAAGGCCGAGTTCACGAATTCCTTCACCACGCCCTCGGGCAACAAGGTGCCCAAAGTTTGGGGCAGGAACATGAGGGACTGGGAGAAGATGATGGGCATCACGCCCGCCATGTTGATGCGCAAGGGCAAATGCGTGCTCTGACCACCCATCATGCGGTTGCCAACCACGCGCTTGGCATACTGCACGGGAATCTTGCGCACGCCCTGGGTGAGCAGGATGGCACCCATGATGGTGGCACCCATGAGGGCCAGCAGGAAGACTTCCGCCAACAGGGGCCGGGTTTGCGCCGCCACTTGCTGGAATTCGTCGAAGAGGGCCACGGGAATGCGGTCCACAACACCAAGGAAGATGATGAGGCTCATGCCGTTTCCAATGCCACGCTCGCTGATTTGCTCGCCCAGCCACATGAGGATGAGCGTGCCCGTGGTGAGGGTGAGCATGGTGGTGAGCTTGAAGCCCAGACCCTTGGCGATGACGATTTCCATGCCGCTGGGGGCCTGGATGCTCTCCAGGAACACGGCCACACCTGCCGCCTGCATGGCGCTCAGGAAAACCGTGCCGTAACGCGTGTACTGGGTGATCTTCTTGCGCCCCTGCTCGCCTTCCTTCATCAAGCGCTGGAAGAAGGGCACGGTTGTGCCCATCAGCTGGATGATGATGCTGGCGCTGATGTAGGGCATGACGCCCAGACCGAAGATGCCAACCTTCTGGAAGGCACCGCCGGTGAACATGTCGTAGAGACCGAACAAGGTGTTCTGGCTCTGCGTGAAGAACTCACCCAGGGCGCCGGCGTCGATGCCCGGGGTCGGAATGTGAACGCCGATCCGGCACACCAGGAAGATGAACAGGGTGAAGAGCACCCGGTCCCTCAATTCAGGAATGCGGAAGATGTTGGCGAATTTGTCCAGCATGCAGAGTGCCTCTCCTGAAGGTGCCGATTAGCCCTGGACGCTGCCGCCGGCGGCCTCGATGTGGGCCTGGGCCGACTTGCTCAGCTTCACACCGCTGACCTGCAGGGAGCTCTTCAGCTCGCCGTCACACAGGATCTTCACCGGCGCATCCAGACGATCGATGAGTCCGGCGGCCAGCAGGCTTTCCGGCGTCACCGCGCCGTCGAAGCCCTCCAGGCTGGTCAGCTGGACCACCTGGCTCTCCTCGCGGTGGATGTTGGTGAAACCACGCTTGGGCAGACGGCGCTGGATGGGCATCTGGCCGCCTTCAAACCAGGCGCGACGCTTGGCGCCCGAACGGGAGCGCTGACCCTTGTGCCCACGGCAGCTGGTGCCGCCGTGACCGGAGCCTTCACCACGGCCAATGCGCTTCTCGCGATGGTGCGAGCCGTCGGCGTACTGCAGGGATCCCAGATTCATCGGGGTCCTCCTAATCGTTGAGCTCTTCCACCTTCAGCAGGTGGGGAATGGACTTGACCATGCCAAGCACCTGGGGCGTGGCTTCGTGCACCACGGTCTGGTGCAGTTTGCGCAAGCCAAGGGCGGCCACGGTGGCACGCTGCTTGGGCAGACGGCCGATGCCGCTGCGCACATAGGTGATCTTCAGCTTCACGCCTCGGTCTCCTTCTCAGCCATCTTGTAGATGTCGCGCAGGCTGCGGTTGAGGCGGCGGGACAGCTGTCCGGGGCTGGTCAGGGCCAGCAGCGCGGCGAAGGCCGCCTTCACCTCGTTGTGCGGGTTGTTGGAACCCAGGCTCTTGGACAGCACATCGTGCACGCCCAGGCACTCCATCACCGCACGAACATTCTTGCCGGCGATGATGCCCGTACCGGCGGAGGCCGGACGAAGCAGCACGCGGCCAGCGCCGAACTTGCCGATGATCTCGTGGGGGATGGTGCTGCCGGAAAGCTCCACGCGAATCATGTTGCGCTTGGCAGCCTCGGTGCCTTTTTCAATGGCATTGACCACTTCGTTGGCCTTGCCCAGGCCCCAGCCCACCCGGCCGCTGCCGTCACCCACCACGACGATGGCGTTGAAGCCGAAATTGCGGCCACCCTTCACCACCTTCGCGGTACGGTTGATGTTGACGACCTTCTCGATCAGGCCCAGTTCCTGGGGATTCATGTGTTCCAAGGGACTCTCCTGGCTTAGAAATTCAGACCACCCTCGCGGGCGCCCTCGGCCACGGCCTTCACGCGACCCCAGTACTTGTAACCGGAGCGGTCGAAGACGCAGGCGCTGATCTCACGACCCTTGGCCAACTCGGCCAGGGCCTTGCCCACGATGTGGCTCTTCTCCACCGGGGACTTGGCTTCGGCCAAAACGCCGGCCAGATCCTTGCTCTGGGTGGAGCAGGCGGCCAGGGTCAGACCCTGATCGTCGTCAATGAGCTGGGCATAAATGTGACGGGCACTGCGGAAGACGGAGAGGCGCGGGCGCAGGGCCGTGCCGCTGACCTTCTTGCGGGTGTGCATGTGGCGGCGTTCGCGCCCCTGCTGACGGGTATTCGTGCTCATGGCGCTGCCCTACTTCTTGCCGGTCTTGCCGGCCTTCTTCTCGATGTATTCGCCGGCGTAGCGAATGCCTTTGCCCTTGTAGGGCTCCGGTGCCTTGAAGCCGCGCACCAGGGCCGCCACCTCGCCCACCAGGGCGCGATCGGGGCCGCTGATCTCGATCTGCGTGGCCTTGGGCACCACGATGGTGATGCCTTCCGGCGGCATGAACACGATCTGGTGCGTGAAGCCCAGCTTCAGGTTCAGGTGACCAGACCGCAATTCGGCCGTGTAGCCCACACCCACGATCTCAAGCTTCTTGACGAAGCCCTGGGTCACACCGGTGACCATGTTGGCGATCATGGCGCGGGTCATGCCGTGCAGGGCGCGATGACGGGGGGCGTCGGAAGGACGCTCCACCAGCAGGTTGCCTTCGTCCTGGCGCACGGTCATGTCCGGATGCACATCCATGGACAGCGTGCCCTTGGGCCCCTTGACGGCCAGCCGGGTGCCGGCCTGGCTGACCTCGACCCCAGTGGGAACGGGGACGGGCAGTCTTCCGATTCGTGACACCTCAGCCTCCTTACCAGATGTAACAAAGGACCTCGCCGCCCACATTGCGGGAGCGAGCTTCCTTGTTCGTGATGACGCCTTCCGGCGTGCTCATGATGGCGATGCCCAGGTTGTTGCGCACGCGGGGCAGCTTGTCGGTGCCACGGTACTGACGCAAACCGGGTTTGGACACGCGGCGCAAGCCGCTGATCACGCTGCGGCCGGAGCCGTCGAAGCGCAGGGCGATCTTGATGGTGCCCTGCACCGTGTCCTCTTCCAACTTGTAACCGCGGATGTAGCCTTCCTTGGCCAGGATGTCCACAATGCGCAGCTTCATGTTGGAGCTGGGGCAATCCACCAAGCGCTTGTTGGCGCGGATGGCGTTGCGGATGCGGGTCAACAGATCGGCGATGGGATCCGTCACAGGCATGGGGTCCTCCTTACCAGCTGGCCTTCACGACGCCCGGGATCTCGCCGGCAAGCGCCATCTGGCGGAAACAGATGCGGCACAGGCCGAACTTGCGCAGGTAGGCGCGGCTGCGGCCACAGCGGCGGCAGCGCGTGTAGGCTCGCACCTTGAACTTGGGTTCGGCCTGCGACTTCTTGATCAGTGCTAGACGGGCCATGGGGTCCTCACTGGTTTCTCTTGACGAAGGGCATGCCGAGCTCCGCCAGCAGCACCTTGCATTCTTCATCGGTCCGGGCGGTGGTCACGAAGCAGATGTCCATGCCGTGGACGCGCTCGACCTTGTCGTAGTCGATCTCCGGGAAGACGATCTGCTCTTTGATGCCCAGGTTGTAGTTGCCCCGGCCGTCGAAAGAACGGTCACTCAGGCCGCGGAAGTCGCGCATGCGGGGGGTGACCACGGAAATGAAGCGGTCGAGGAACTCCCACATGGCCTCACGGCGCAGGGTGACACTGGCGCCCACCGCCATGCCCTCGCGGAGCTTGAAGTTGGAGATGGACTTGCGGGCCTTGTTGACCACGGGCTTGCGACCCGTGATCCAGCCCAGCTCCTCCACGGCCGACTCCAGCGCCTTGGGCGTGTCCTTGGCGGCACCCATGCCAACGTTCAGGACGATCTTGGTCAGCTTCGGAACCTGCATGGCGCTGGTGTAACCAAAGCGCTCCATCAGGCTCTTCGCCACCTTTTCACGGTAGGTGGCCTTCAATCGGGGTTGATAGCTCATCTCGCTCACACCGCCTCGTTGGAAGCCTTGGACACGCGGACGCGGCGACCTTCCACCACCTTCGCGCCCAGCTTGGCCTTCTTGCCCGTGGTGGGATCCACAAAGGCAACCTTGGACACGGGCACCGGGGCTTCCTTTTCAATGATGCCGCCGGTCTGGCCCTGGGCGCGGGGCTTGGTGTGGCGCCTGACCACATTCACACCCTCAACCAGAACCTTGCCCTTCTTGGGCAGGGCCTGCAGGACTCGGCCCTGCTTGCCTGCGTCCACGCCGCTCAGGACGAGGACCTTGTCACCTTTTTTCAGGTTCATCACAGCACCTCCGGTGCGAGGGACACGATCTTCATGAACTGGCGGTCGCGCAATTCGCGGGCCACCGGGCCGAAGATGCGCGTGCCCTTGGGCTCACGCTTTTCGTCGATGATGACGGCGGCGTTGTCGTCGAAGCGGATGTAGGATCCATCGCTGCGACGCACTTCCTTGGTGGTGCGCACGATGACGGCCTTCACCACCGCACCCTTCTTGATGTTGCTCGCCGGCAGGGCCTTCTTCACCGAGCAGACGACAATGTCGCCCACGCTGGCGTAGCGCCGCCCCGTGCCGCCCAGGATGCGGAAGCACTTGAGCAGCTTGGCGCCGGTGTTGTCGGCGACGTTCAGTCGGGTTTCTTCCTGGATCATGGTCCGGGTCTCCCGTTACTTCTTGCGCTCGATGATCTGCGTCAACCGCCAGCGCTTGCGGCGGCTCAAGGGCCTGCACTCGGAGATGCTCACCAGGTCCCCAGGCTGAGCGTCATTGAGCTCATCGTGGGCCATGTACTTCTTCGTGCTCTGGAAGTACTTGGAATAAATCGGGTGCTTGACCTTGCGCACCACGGCCACCGTGATGCTCTTGTCCATCGCGGCGGACACGACCCTGCCGACCCGGACCTTGCGAATTCCACGCTCGGACATGATCGCTCCTAACCCTGTTGTTCTTTGAGCTCCAGCTCGCGCACCAGGGTGCGCAGGCGGGCGATGTCCTTCCGCAGCTGCCGGACGCGCAGCGGATTCTCCAGTTGGCTCATGCCCTGCTTGTAGCGCAGGTCGGCCATGGAGGCTTCCGCCTCGGTCAGGCGGGCCTCGATGTCGGTCCGGCTCATCAGCCGGAAATCCTTCAGATTCATCACCGCCTCCTAGTCCCGACGCTCAACGAACCTGGACCCGATGCTCAGCTTCTGGCCGGCAAGGCGCAGGGCCTCTTCCGCCAGTTCGCGCTTCACGCCCTCGATTTCGAAGAGCACCTTGCCCGGCTTCACAACCGCCACCCAAAACTCGGGTGCGCCCTTGCCCTTGCCCATGCGGGTTTCGGCCGGCTTCTTGGACACGGGCTTGTCCGGGAAAACGCGGATCCAAACCTTGCCGCCACGCTTGATGTGGCGGGTCATGGCCACACGAGCCGCCTCAATCTGGCGGGCGGTGACCCAACCGGGCTCCGTGGCCTTCAGGCCGAATTGACCGAAATCCACATTGCAGCCGCGGTAGGCCAGGCCATTCATGCGGCCGCGCATGGATTTGCGATGCTTGACGCGCTTTGGCATCAACATGATGACGATCCTTTCCTACTTGCGGCGCGCGGGCTTGGGCCGACCACCCCCGGAGGGCTGCTTGCGGGCCTCATAGTCCACGCCGAACTTCTCGCCGCGGCAGATCCAGACCTTCACACCGATGACGCCATAGGTGGTCCGGGCTTCCGACAGCGCATAATCAATGTCTGCGCGAAGAGTGTGCAGGGGAATGCGCCCTTCCTTGTAGCGCTCGGTGCGGCTCATCTCGGCGCCGCCCAGGCGGCCGGCGCACATGATTTTGACGCCCTCGGCTCCGTTGCGCATGGTGGCCTGGATGGTCTTCTTCATGGCGCGACGGAAAGACACGCGGCCTTCCAGCTGACGGGCCACGGAGTCGGCCACCAATTGGGCCACCAGCTCGGGCTTCTTGATCTCGATGATGTTGACCTGCACCTCGTTGTCGAACTTGAGCTTCAGCTCCTCGCGGAGACGCTCAACATCCTGGCCCTTCTTCCCGATCACATGGCCGGGACGGGCGGTGTGCAGGGTCAGCACCACCGTGCGGGGATGGCGCTCGATTTCGATGCGCGCGATGCCCGCGTTCTGGTAAGCCTTGCGGCTCATGATGTACTTGCGGATCTCCACGTCCTGGATCAGCTTGTCCGCAAAGTGGTGCTCATCGAACCACTGGGAGCTCCAGGTACGGTTGATGCCAAGACGGAAGCCAATCGGATGTGTCTTCTGTCCCATGCTTAGGCCTCCGCTCCGCTGTTCGACTCAACCTTCTGGCCCACCACCACTGTGATGTGGCTGGATCGCTTGCGGATGGTGGTGGCGCGGCCCTGGGCGCGGGGCATGAAGCGCCGGGCCGTCGGTCCCTCGTCCACCCAGATGGCCCGGATCACCAGACCATCAATGTCCGCCCCCTGGGCGTCGGGCAGCTGCTTGAAGTTGGCCACGGCGGAGCGCACCAACTTGGAGACAGGCGTGGCCGAGCGCTTCAGATTGAACTGAAGCTGAACCAGGGCCTCGTTAACCCGCATGCCGCGCACCAGATCCGCCACGAGGCGAACCTTGCGGGGCGCGATGCGCAGGTTGCGGCAAATCGCTTTCGCTTCCATGGCTTCCCTTAGCGCTTGGCCTTCTTGTCGCCCTTCTTGTCCTTGTGACCGAAGTAGGTGCGGGTGGGGGCGAACTCACCCAGCTTGTGTCCCACCATGTTGTCGGTCACATACACCGGGATGAACTTCTTGCCGTTGTGCACGGCGAAGGTCAGCCCGATGAATTCCGGAGTGATCATGGAGCGCCGACTCCAGGTCTGAATGACCTTCTTGCTGTCGGCGTTCTTCATCGAGTCCACCTTCTTCTCCAGGTGGCCGTCCACGAAGGGACCCTTTTTGATCGATCTCGCCATGTGAGCGTCCTCTTACTTGGTACGGCGACGCACGATGAACTTGTCGCTGTCCTTGTGGCGCTTGCGCGTCTTCAGACCCTTGGTCTTCCAGCCCCACGGGGAGGTTGGGTGACGACCGCCTGAGGTGCGTCCCTCGCCACCGCCCATGGGATGGTCAACGGGGTTCATCACCACACCGCGCACGGTGGGACGGATGCCCAGCCAGCGGCTGCGGCCAGCCTTGCCCGAGCTGACATTCATGTGGTCACTGTTGCCCGTGCGGCCAATGGTGGCGCGACAATTGTGGTGCACCTTGCGCAGTTCGCCGGAAGGCAGCTTCACCAGCACATAATCGCCGTCCTTGGCCATCACGGTGGCGGCACTGCCGGCACCGCGCACCATCTGGGCGCCCTTGCCGATCTTCAGCTCCACGCAGTGGACAAACTCGCCCATGGGGATGTCCTTCAGCGCCAGGCAGTTGCCCACCTTGATTTCGGAACCGGCGCCACTGGTGACCCACATGTCCACCTTCAGACCCTCGGGGGCGATGATGTAGCGCTTCTCGCCGTCCTTGTAGAACAGGAGGGCAATGCGGGCGCTGCGGTTGGGATCATATTCGATGGCGGCCACGCGGGCGGGGATGCCGTCCTTGTTGCGCTTGAAATCGATGATCCGGTACTTCTGCTTGTGCCCGCCGCCCTGGTGGCGACAGGTGATGCGGCCCATGTTGTTGCGCCCGCCCGTGCTCTTCTTGATTACGGTCAGCGCCTTCTCGGGCTTCGTCTTGGTGATCTCGTCGAAGGCGGGAGTGCTGCGGAAGCGCTGCCCGGCCGTCGTCGGCTTGTATTGCTTCAGGGCCATTGCCTACTCCCGCTCCTACAGACCTTCAACCAGCTCGATCTTGTCGCCCTTCTTCAGGGTCACCACGGCCTTCTTCCAGTCGGCGCGACGGCCGCTGTGAAGACCCATGCGCTTCACCTTGCCGCCCACATTGATCGTGCGCACGCTGTCCACGGTGACGCCGAAGCGCTTCTCCACCGCCTTGCGGATCTCGATCTTGTTGGCGTCCAGGCGGACCCGGAAGTAATACTGCCCCAGTTCGCCCAACTCCATGGACTTCTCGGAGAGGATGGGGTGAATCAGGACATGCTTCTCAGCCACCGTACACCTCCTGGAGGCGGGCCACCGCGCTCTTCTGCAGCACGACAACCTCGCTCAGGACGATGTCGCGCACACTGGGCTGGTCCGCCGGCTTGAGTTCCAGCTTGTAGATGTTCCGCGCCGACAGGTGCAGGTTCTGGTTTTCCTGAGAACCGGTGAGGAAGAGCACGCGGCGCCCCGTAAGGCTGAAAGCCTTGAGGATGGCGACCATGCGCTTGGTGGCGGGTGCCTCGAAGGCGAAGTCCTCCACCACCACCAGCTTCTGCTCGCGGGCACGCAGCGTGTAGGCGCTCTTGCGCGCCAGCAGGCGCACCTTGCGGTTCACCTTCTTTTCATAGCCGTGGGGCTGGGGCCCGAAGACCGTGCCGCCGTGGCGATGCTGCGGCGCGCGGCTGGTGCCCTGACGGGCGTTGCCCGTGCCCTTTTGCTTGTAGGGCTTGCGACCACCACCCGACACCGCGCTGCGGTTCTTGGAGGCGTGGGTGCCCTGACGCTTTGCCGTCTCCTCCGAGACCACCGCCAGGTAAATGGCGTGCCCGTTGGGGTTCTCGATGTTGAAGATGGCGTCGGGCAGCTCGATGGTTTCGCTCGTCTTGCTGCCGTCGATCTTGTGCACGTGGTATTCCATTGCGTGCCCCTTACTTCTGGATTTCCAGGAGACCGTTGCGCGCACCCGGCACGGCCCCCTTGACCAGGATGAGGTTGCGCTCCGGATCAACCATCACCACGCGCAGATTGGACACCGTCACGCGGGCATTGCCCGACTGGCCTGCCATGCGCCAGTTCTTGAAGGTGCGCGAGGGATCGGAAGAGGCGCCCACGCTGCCGGATCCGCGATAGGATTCGTGCACGCCGTGGCTGGCCTTGAAGCCGGAGAAATTGTGGCGCTTCATCACACCGGTGAAACCGCGGCCCTTGGAGGTGCCGGACACTTTCACCTTGTCTCCGGGCTGGAAGATGCCGCAGGTGACCTGGGCACCCAACTCGAAGCTGCGCAACACCGCGCTCTTGAACTCGCGAAGATGGCGGACGGGCTTGACGCCGGCCTTCTTCAGGTGACCGGCCTCGGGGCGATTGATGCGACTCGGCTTTGTCTCGATGAAGCCCAGCTGCACGGCTTCATAGCCGTCCGTCTGCTTGGACTTGATCTGCGTGACGTAGCAGGGTCCGGCCTCGATGACGGTGACGGGAATGCACTCGCCCTTGTCGTCGAAGACCGTGGTCATCCCGAGCTTGCGTCCCAGAATGGCGCTCATGAGTGGCTCCTCAGGACTTGATCTCGATGTCCACGCCCGCCGGCAGCTCCAGCTTCATCAGCGCGTCGATGGTCTTGTTCGTCGCGTTGAGGATGTCGATGAGCCGCTTGTGAATGCGGGTTTCAAACTGCTCGCGGGACTTTTTGTCCACATGGGGCGACCGGTTCACCGTGACCACCGAACGGTCGGTGGGCAGCGGAATCGGGCCGGCCACGATGGCGCCGGACTCCCGGGCGGTCTTGATGATCTTCTCGGCCGACATGTCGATCAGGTTATGATCGTATGCCTTCAGTCGAATGCGAATGTTCGGATTGGCCACGATCCGACTCCTGCTTGATGACCGGGTCGTCCGCGTAGGGATTCGACATGTCGAATCCCTACGGCCGACCATTTTTCACTTCCCGTCGCCCCACGGCCTGCCGTGGGCTTGGGGATCCGTTGCATCGAAAGAACAGCCGACGCCGAGGCGACGGCGGCGAACTACTTCTGGATTTCCGTCACCACGCCGGCGCCGATGGTGCGGCCGCCTTCGCGGATGGCGAAACGCAGGTCCTTCTCCATGGCGATGGGGGCGATGAGCTCCA
>Ga0172367_10008914_pt1 | contig 11121 bp, 6 predicted proteins | sample Lak10m_FD_114542 | JGI IMG/M metagenome (GOLD analysis project Ga0172367, IMG submission 114542) | Freshwater microbial communities from Kabuno Bay, South-Kivu, Congo - kab_022012_10m | ecosystem: Environmental > Aquatic > Freshwater > Lake | place: Democratic Republic of the Congo: South-Kivu...
AAGCCTGTGAATGGTCAACCAAACGACAAGCCTGTAAATGGTCAATCAAATGACAAGCCTGTAAATGGGCAACCAAACGACAAGCCTGAAAATGGTCAGCCAAACGACAAGCCTGAAAATGGTCAACCAAATGACAAGCCTGAAAATGGGCAACCAAGCGACAAGCCTGTGAATGGTCAACCAAATGACAAGCCTGTGAATGGTCAACCAAACGACAAGCCTGTAAATGGTCAATCAAATGACAAGCCTGTAAATGGGCAACCAAACGACAAGCCTGAAAATGGTCAGCCAAACGACAAGCCTGTAAATGGTCAACCAAATGACAAGCCTAAAAATGGGCAACCAAGCGACAAGCCTGTGAATGGTCAACCAAACGACAAGCCTGTGAATGGTCAACCAAACGACAAGCCTGAAAATGGTCAACCAAATGACAAGCCTGTAAATGGACAACCAAACGACAAGCCTGTGAATGGTCAACCAAACGACAAGCCTGTAAATGGGCAACCAAACGACAAGCCTGTAAATGGACAACCAAATGACAAGCCTGTAAATGGGCAACCAAACGACAAGCCTGTGAATGGTCAACCAAATGACAAGCCTGTAAATGGGCAACCAAATGACAAGCCTGTAAATGGGCAACCAAACGACAAGCCTGTGAATGGTCAACCAAATGACAAGCCTGTAAATGGGCAACCAAATGACAAGCCTGTGAATGGCCAACCAAACGACAAGCCTGAAAATGGTCAACCAAACGGCAAGCCTGAAAATGGTCAACCAAATGACAAACCTGAAAATGGTCAACCAAACGACAAGCCTGAAAATGGTCAACCAAACGACAAGCCTGAAAATGGTCAACCAAACGACAAACCTGAAAATGGTCAACCAAATGACAAGCCTGAAAATGGTCAACCAAACGACAAACCACCAATGATTAACGAAAATATCAAAATCAGCGTTGAAGGTTTGACGATGCTGGTTGAAAAAGTGGGTTTGAAAATTAGTCCCGAAGAAATTCAGCATTTAGCTGAACTTGTAAATCAAATTGGTTTGGCAAATATCATTCATGTTGCTCAGGGAATTAAAAATATGCCACCAATTGATGAACAATTACCACCAATTGATGAGCCGCTACCACCAATTGATGAACCGCTACCACCAACCGACATTGATACGACAATGCTAGTCAGACCTGAAGTGTCAGATAAAACCTCGAAAAATGATGATTACATTTTCGGTGGTGATAAAAACGACAATCTCAAAGGCGATAAAGGTAACGATACTATCGAAGGTGATGCAGGTAATGACAAACTCTTTGGCGGTGACGGCGATGACTTGTTAATTGGTGGTTTAGGCAAAGACACCATTAAAGGTGATAATGGCGATGATATGATTCATGGCGATGATGACAACGATGATTTAGCAGGCGGTGGTGGTGATGACACTATTACTGGTGGTGCTGGCCACGACAAAATCAACGGTGATATTGGCAATGATCATTTAATTGGTCAAGATGGTGACGACAAAATGGATGGTGGTGTCGGCAACGATTATGTTGAAGGTCAATCAGGCAACGATACATTAAATGGTGGCGTGGGTGATGACATAATTTTTGGCGGTTTAGGCAAAGACATCATGACTGGCGGCGTTGGTAAAGATGTATTTGTCTTTGTTGCTGATAATGACAGCAGTGTTGAGCCTGAAGGGCGTGATGTCATTAAAGACTTCAAAATAGGTCAAGATAAAATTGATTTATCGAACTTCGTTGATTCAAAAATTTTCACCGTTATTGCTGATGGTCAGGCTGCCAAAGGTTCAGAAATAACAGCTGAAGAAGTGGCAACAACAGCAGTTGAAGAAGTTACAACAACAGTAGTTGAAGAAGTGGCAACAACAGCAGTTGAAGAAGTTACAACAACAGCAGTTGAAGAAGTTGAGGTTATGACAACGGAAGAACCTGTGCTGATAGATTCAACACACATGAATTTAACTTTTGTCGAAGAAGTTATCGATGGTGAGGCAATGGGCAATGTCTGGTTTGAAGCAGGAAAAGGTAAAGTACCTTCAATGCTTTACGTCAGCACGGATGACGGGGCGGAACCTGAATTTGCGATTGAATTACCTGGCGTGAAAAATTTCACTGCAGAGGATTTGATCTTGTCTATTATTGTCTAATCGTTTTTAGACATCAGAAAAGCGGGGTTCAATCATTGAACGCCGCTTTTTTTGTTTTAAAAAATCAAGTAATTATCAAAACACAACTGATCAAAAATTCTGTTTTGGTTACAAAAACCGCAAGGGTTGCAATGACAAAATTGGACTGGAAATTTCACAAGCAGGAGAAATTGTAGTGATTTATGTCAATTGTAGGCATATTAAATACTGAATTAAAGAAACGAATGTTTTATTGAAAAGATCTGTAAAAATAATGTGCTAGATGCTGAAGTTAAAATAAAAATTAAAGAAACCTCTGAATAGTTAAAAGTGATTAAAAAGTGTAAAACTTAAATCCTAGAATTGAGAACTACGTCACATTTTTGATAATGACTTTTTTATTGTCATCTCGACTCAGTTAGAATTCGAACTGTGCGAAATGACGCATTCCTTTATCACAATTATTCAAGGTGAATCTGATGTCTAATGACAAATCAAACAAAGAAAAAAATAATAAGGCTAACGAAAAAGCAAGAGAAGCTCAAAAAAAAGCTGACGAAAAAGCGAGAAAAAAACAAAACAGCGACGATGATCGAGATAGTGACGATGAGTGGGATGGCGACGATAATCAGGATCGAAAAGAAGAGCAAAAACTAACGGAAGAAGCCAAACTTGTTGAAGAGCAGAAATTAGCTGACGAAAAAGCGAAAGCCGAAGCAGCTAAACTCGCAGATGAAGCCAGACTTGCTGAAGAACAAAGATTAGCTGACGAAAAAGCGAAAGCCGAAGCAGCTAAACTTGTAGATGAAGTCAAACTTGCTGAAGAGCAAAAATTAGCTGACGAAAAAGCGAAAGCCGAAGCAGCAGCTAAACTTGCAGATGAAGCCAAACTTGCTGAAGAGCAGAAATTAGCTGACGAAAAAGCGAAAGCCGAAGCAGCTAAACTTGTAGATGAAGTCAAACTTGCTGAAGAGCAGAAATTAGCTGACGAAAAAGCGAAAGCTGAAGCAGCTAAACTCGCGGATGAAGCCAAACTTGCTGAAGAACAAAAATTAGCAGACGCAAAAGCCGAAGCAGCTAAACTCGCAGATGAAGCCAAACTTGCTGAAGAACAAAAATTAGCAGACGCAAAAGCCGAAGCAGCTAAACTCGCAGATGAAGCCAAACTTGCTGAAGAGCAAAAGTTGGCTGACGAAGCTCAAACAAAAGTAGATGAACAAAAAGTTACTGAAGAGCCACCTAGACCTGTTGCTCTAAAGGCAACAAAAAGTGATGATTTATTACACGGTAAAGCGGGTAAAGATGTTATCAATGGATTGGCAGGTGATGATGAAATTTTAGGGTTTGACGGCAACGACAACTTAAAAGGCGACAAAGGTGACGATACCCTTATTGGTGGCAACGGTAACGATTCGTTATTTGGTGGAAATGATGATGATTTGTTAGAGGGTGGTAATGGAAATGATGTGTTAAAGGGTGAACTTGGTAGAGACACGTTAATCAGCGGGGCAGGCAATGACAAACTAGCTGGAGGTAGAGGTGAGGACACATTCGTCTTTCTTTCACCACAAGATAGCGGTATTGCTAAAGGCAAACGCGATGTAATTACCGATTTCAAAGTAGGTGAAGATGTGATTGATTTGTCTAACTTATTAAGCAATGAAAAAACGATTGTAAGTTCTCAGGCTAAAGAAATTGATTCATTATTAAGTGAAACAAATGATACAGTCACAGCCACTTCGGGTAATGATACAGTCACTGCTACTTCGGGTAATGACACAGTCACCTCCACTTCGGGTAATGACACAGTTACAGCGACTTCTGGCAATGACACAGTCACTGCTATTTCAGGTAATGACACAGTCACAGCGACTTCGGGTAATGACACAGTTACAGCGACTTCTGGCAATGACACAGTCACAGCGACTTCGGGTAATGACACAGTTACAGCGACTTCTGGCAATGACACAGTCACAGCGACTTCGGGTAATGACACAGTCACTGCTACTTCTGGTAATGATACAATCACAGCCGCTTCGGGCAATGACACAGTCGAAGATATTCCAGAATTGGAATTTGTCGAAAAAGCTGATTTATTAGACTTAAACTTTGATGCAACAAATAAAGTTTGGTTTGAAGCACCAATCAAAAAAGGTGCGCCTGGTATGCTTTATGTCAGCACTGATGCCGATATTGAGCCTGAATTTGCAATCGAACTGACAGGGGTGAAAGTATTAACTGCTGAGGATTTGATTCTTTCTTAACGCATTTTGTAAGCTATCAAAAAAGCGGCGTTCAATCATTGAACGCCGCTTTTTTTGTTTGACGTTTTACACAATTTCTTTGATAAACAAATCTAAAGGATTGGAAACGTAATGGCGCGGGTCAACAGGAATCACACCAAAAACGCCATCAGCACTGAGTAATTGATTGTCATAACGATGTACATTCGGGCTAACCACCCATGAACATAATGGCTTGTTAATGGCATTGCAACCCGCAATTCTGATACTTTTTTGTTGTTGAATGCCCACATATTGTCCATGTTGCAAAGAAATATATTTTTGCGCTTTCGTGCTTAAATCTTCTTTCAAGAATTTTAGCGTTGCATCTAACACATAGCCATCGAGTTTTCCGCGCAATCCAGCCTTAACAATTAAATAATCAGGCGTTTGTTCAAACTTTTCATTGGTATGTGCGCTAGTAAAACCTGAGGGATGATTTTTATTTAAACGCGGCTCGCACCACAAATGCAAACGTTCATGGTCTTTTTTAAATTCAATCACCCCACCCATAAAACACGCAACCATGACTAATTTATCAGGCGTGATTTTTTGCCATTGGGCAGATTGCAAGGCTTCAACTAATCGAAGCCCGACATAACGTTGATATAGAAAAGGTAAACTTGCCATATCAACGGTTTTTGATAACGATTCATTGACTGTTTCTTGAAAGTATTTTTCAGGTTTATGCCAACGTTTAATCAATTCCACAGCGTAATGCCAACTTACTGACATCGGTAGCGGGTCAGGCGGTAAATCACTTAAAAACAACTCATCAGAAATAAGTGTTTGAATTATATAAGCAGTTTTTTTTGCCGCAAGCAAAGTGCGTTCAATGCGTTCAAAATACTGCCGAAGATTCGCATCTTCTATTTTTGCAAAAGTGCTGATACCGCTTTTGTTTGATTTAATTTCTTCTTCATAACTTACCACTTGTTTGAATGTTTTTTCCATGTAAGGAATCAAATGGCGTGTTAATACGGTAAGTAACCAACCACAAGGTCGTGCATCAATTTTATTGATGGAACGTTCCCAAACTTTAGGAATCAGCTGTCCATTTGCATACCAATAATTACTGAGTTTTTTAGACGGTCTGGATTTTATTGGCGAATAAACATCACGTTTGCTTTGATGATTATGGGCTTGATATTCAAGATCCATTAACATTTGCGGCAATAAAGCAACGAGCGATTCAATTTCTCGAAATCCAGGCATAAATAACGCAGAGGTATGATGAGAAGTATAAAATTTCTCTGCGTTTTGCTTATCAGCTTCAAGCAAATACCCTGCTTTTTCGCGCAAATAGAGAACCGTGCTATTTAGCAAATCATCCATTTATATTCCCATCGTATCGATGTTGTTACCTTGCTCAAAACGCATATTCCATTCAGTGAGAATTTCACCGCTGTGTTTTAACAAATCACGCTCGGTATATTCACTCACCCATTTAGTTAGCTCTTCAAGCACGCGCTCTGGATGAAAATCAGAACGTAAAGAAGAAGAAACACGCGGCCAAACTTCTTGAACCAAAACAAGGTCTAAGGCTTGAAACGCTAAACGCTCTTTTTGATCTTTGTTTTTTTCAGCGGAAACATTTCTAATCGCAAGTGCTGTCGATAAAGATTCACCTGTGCGATAAGAAAAACGATAACGTCCATCTAAAAACGTATTTAAATTGCTCAAACAGGTTTCTAATTCTCTAATCAATTCAACACTAGCCAATTCTTTGTCTAAATTGAGATGACTTAAAATCGTGCTGGGAGAAATTTCAATTTTGACGATTGCTGATCTATCGAGAATTCGTTGCGTGAGTTTTCGCACGCTATGATCGATATTTACTGTTGCAACAAATTTAATCGCAGGCGATAACATCACGCGATTTTTATTTGGGTGTCCTTCAATTTCACTACCTGGAAAATCAATGGTACGCGCTTCAATATCATCTTCAGGATATTGCGTTTTAGTCAAAATATCACTCATGTAGTGTTCAGGCTGAGCGATGTTCATTTCTTCTAACACGATAACGCGCGTCGTTCTATCGCCTTTTGACCAATCTTTTTCACATTGAATTAAAAAAGAAACCAATCGTGTGCCGTGAAATTTTGCGTTGACAGGATTGTAATAACCGAAAAGGTCTTCTTGCGAAGTGAATGCTGATGATACTGAAACGATGCAGCGATGTTGCGGGCTAACCAAATTACGGGCAATTTGGGATTTTCCACAACCAGGTTCACCTGAAAGAATAATCAACGGTTTTGAATGCCATGCAAGATGAAATTGCGCTTGCAATTTTTCTGACAAATGTTTGACCGCCTCTTCCCATTGAAATTGTTCATTATGTTTTGTGGGTTTGTGAATTGTTGACGTTGTGGTGGTTACAACTTTTTCTTTATAAGACGGAACAGAAATATCTTTTAACTTTTCAAAAGCATTATTTCCGAATCGTTCATTGGTTGAAGTTTTGCGGTAATCTTCTAATTCTTCATTAAGTAATTTGTTTGCTTGATCGATGTTATCGTTTGTTATTTTTAACCAATCATCAACTTTCTCCCAGGCATTTCTTAAACGTTTTTCGTCATCGTCATCGTGATAACTGACTTCCGAGTTCATCATGTAAGAAAGAATTTCTTTAAACGCAATCGATGATAAAGATTTAACATTTTGCATTCGGTCAGAAGTATCTAACCAATAGTATTGACGACTTACCAATTTTGGAAAACGAACCCAGCCATCTTTGTAAGGATGAATTTTGTAAAAATCACTATTTGCAGGGTCTAAAACAATTTTTTCAATCCGATAAAAACCAATCATCGTAGACGGCGTTGTATTGCTATGCACTTGATGCAGCACTTCATAACCTTTAGGGGCAAATGAATGAAACAACATAATTTGGTCTTTAAAAACTTGTTCTAGCGTATCAATATGTGCCATCGGTAGTTGGCTGGCTCTAACTTTTAAATAAGGTTCATAAGCATCAAATAAGTGCATGTGATTACACGCAGGAATGGGAGGCGTTGCAGCACAAAAATTTCGACGAAAATTTAAATTAGAAGGATTACATTCGTGTGTGAGCGCGTTGGTGCATATCGTACCATTCCAACCAGATTTATGCGTCAATATGCGGGGAAATACAAGAACGTTATTGGTTAAAAAGAAACTGGTATTCATATTTTTATTTGTTTTTAAAAAAGGTGAGTAACATTAAGTTTTTAATAAATAAAAGCCACTACCAAAAATAAAGTAGCGGCTTTGAAATCATTGATATTAGCGTTTCATGGATTCAAAAAATTCAACATTGGTTTTGAAATCTTTGAGTTTGCCAATTAAAAATTCAGATGCGGCGGTTTCATCCATCGGCTGCAAAATTTTTCGCAAAATCCATGTTTTTTGCAAGGTCTCAGCATCAACAAGATATTCTTCACGCCGTGTCCCAGAGCGACCAATGTTAATAGCAGGATAAACTCGTTTTTCAGCGATTTTGCGGTCTAAATGCAATTCCATGTTACCTGTGCCTTTGAATTCTTCAAAAATCACGTCATCCATTTTTGAACCTGTATCAACAAGGGCGGTTGCAATAATGGTTAAACTGCCGCCTTCTTCGATATTTCGCGCTGCACCAAAGAAACGTTTAGGTTTTTCAAGCGCATTGGCATCCACACCGCCCGTTAAAATTTTGCCCGATGATGGCACAACGGTATTGTAAGCTCGCGCTAAACGAGTAATTGAATCGAGCAAAATCACTACATCATGTTTGTGTTCAACTAAACGGCGTGCTTTTTCAATCACCATTTCGGCAACTTGAACATGGCGCGTTGCAGGTTCGTCGAATGTACTTGAAATAACTTCGCCTTTTACGCAACGTTCCATTTCGGTCACTTCTTCTGGGCGTTCATCAATCAGCAAAACGATTAAATAACATTCAGGATTTCGCTCTGCAATCGCTTGTGCAAGGCTTTGCAAAATCATGGTTTTACCCGCTTTTGGCGGCGAAACAATTAAGCCACGTTGTCCTTTTCCAATTGGTGCAATTAAATCAATAATTCGACCCGTTAAATCTTCGGTGGTGCCATTACCTTGTTCTAACACGAAACGTTCATGAGCAAACAGCGGCGTTAAATTTGAAAAAGTGATTTTGTTTTTAGTATTTTCAGGCGGTTCAAAATTGATTTGATCCACCTTGAGCATGGCAAAATAACGCTCGTTATCTTTGGGTGGGCGAATTTTGCCAGAAATGGTGTCGCCCGTTTTTAGCGAAAAGCGGCGAATCTGACTCGGTGAAACATAAATATCATCAGGTCCCGCTAAGTACGAGCAACCAGGGGTGCGTAAAAAACCAAACCCATCAGCTAAAATTTCAAGTACGCCGTCGCCAGAAATATCATCGCCAGCTTTGGCTTGTTTTTTCAAAATGGCGAAAATTAAATCTTGTTTGCGTGAACGCGCCACGTTTTCAAGACCTAATGATTCTGCAATAGCAATAACTTCACTAATTTGTTTGAGTTTTAATTCGGTAAGATTCATAAAAGACAGCTCAAAAGAAAGCGTTAAGAATTTGATTTCAAAACGATTGGAATAGAAAAAAGGGAATTTGTTTTGGAATGATTTTTGAAGTGTGCCGCGAAAGTGGCAACGGCGTAAGTATAGCGTAACTGCGTTATAGCGTCCAACTTAAAGCCCTAAAATCAACGTCTACTATTTTTGTATGCTATATTTTCGCGCTTTCAAATTATCACCTTTTGCCGCAAGAATTTTTATTGACTCATGAATGAAATAGAAACTGTTTGGATTGTTGACGACGATAAATCAATTCGTTGGGTTATCGAAAAAGCCTTGCAAAAATCAGCGATGCAAACGCGCAGTTTTCAAAGTGCTGCTGAATTATTAGTCTGTCTTAAACACGACATGCCTGATGTATTGATTACAGATATTCGGATGCCGAATTTAAATGGTTTAGAACTACTGGAAAAAATTAAAATCAATCACCCCAAATTGCCCGTAATTGTCATGACTGCACATTCGGATTTAGACAGCGCGGTAGCAACTTTTCACGGTGGTGCATTTGATTATTTACCCAAACCGTTTGATATTGTTGAATTAGTGGATTTAACGCGCAGAGCTTGCGTGCATTCACGTCAACAACGTGAATTTACTGAGAATTTACAGGTAATCGAAGCAAGTCAAATTCAAGGCATCATCGGCGAAGCTCCTGCAATGCAAGAGGTTTTTCGTGCCATCGGGCGGTTAGCGCGTTCACAAATTACCGTGTTAATTAACGGCGAATCAGGTACAGGCAAAGAACTCGTTGCAAAAGCCCTGCATCGGCACAGTCCACGCAATGAAAAACCCTTTATCGCTTTGAATATGGCTGCAATTCCAAAAGATTTAATGGAATCTGAATTATTTGGACATGAAAAAGGGGCGTTCACAGGCGCAGTGCAGCGTAGAGCAGGGCGATTTGAACAAGCAAATGGTGGCACATTATTTTTAGATGAAGTTGGCGATATGCCTGCTGAGTTGCAAACTCGCTTGTTGCGTGTTTTAGCTGATGGAGAATTCTATTCAGTCGGTGCGTATGCTTCGACGAAAGTGGATGTGCGAATCATTGCTGCAACACATCAAAATTTAGAAGAATTGGTGCGGCAAGGTCGGTTTCGAGAAGATTTATTTCATCGTTTAAACGTTATTCGCATTCACATTCCGCCACTACGCGAGCGAAAACAAGATATTCCTTTGTTGTTGCAATATTTTTTGTTTCAAGCCGCAAGGGAATTAGATATGGATGCAAAAATTTTGAAACCCGAAGTAGAGAGTTTTTTAAGTACACTTGAATGGCGCGGTAATGTGCGTCAGTTGGAAAATACCTGTCGTTGGCTTACGGTGATGGCGGTAGGGCGTGAAGTGCATTTGGAAGATTTACCACCTGAATTACTTGAACAAAATAGTGAAAAAACATCACCACAAGGAAATTGGCAAATTTTGTTGCGTGATGAAATCGTGCAGGATTTGTATAAACAAACGCCTGATATTGCTAAAAAAATTATCGCTATCGTTGAAAGCATTTTGATTAAAACAGCATTAGATTTCACCAGTAATAAACGTTATGAAGCCGCCCTATTACTCGGTTATGGGCGTAATACACTTACACGCAAAGTAAGTGAATTAAAGTGTAATGGTCTAATAGAAACAGACAAATTCATAGGTTGAAACGCAAAAATGGCGTGAAATAATCCGCTTACCGTTATGAAAATTGACGATGTAATGGGAAATATTGAATTCTTTTACATAAACCATACAAAAACATATAAAAACATAGTTAAAAATGACGATACTCAAAGCGTATAAATATCGGCTTTATCCGACAGTAAAACAGGAGGTTTTGTTAAACAAAACATTCGGCTGCGTGCGCGTAGTGTGGAATCATAATGTCGAGGTGTTCAACAAATTTGATAATAACCTCACGGAGCAAGAATCATCATTAACGACTACGCAACTCAAACAAAAACACGAGTGGATGAGCGAAGTCAGTGCGGCGGCTCTGCAACAAAAAGAAATGGATTTCAAAACGTTCAAGAAAAATTACTTTTCAAAAACGCGCAAAAAGAAAATCGGCAGACCGTCATTTAAAAACCGTGATTCTAATCAAAGTTATCGCCTGCCAAATCAGAAATTCACGTTGAATGATGACACC
>Ga0172367_10008917_pt1 | contig 11118 bp, 8 predicted proteins | sample Lak10m_FD_114542 | JGI IMG/M metagenome (GOLD analysis project Ga0172367, IMG submission 114542) | Freshwater microbial communities from Kabuno Bay, South-Kivu, Congo - kab_022012_10m | ecosystem: Environmental > Aquatic > Freshwater > Lake | place: Democratic Republic of the Congo: South-Kivu...
AACCTCGGGCAGCGACGAGGTGTTGCTTGTGATAACGGGACATCCACATGCCATAGCTTCAGCTACGGGCATGCCAAATCCTTCATAGAGTGAAGGGAAACAAAATATACGTGCAGATTTGTATAGGCAGGCCAAATCCTCTTCGCTAACAGTACCTAAATACTGAAATCTGTTACTTATCCCCAACTCACTAACACGATCAAAGATCTGCTCATTATCCTTCCCTTTGGGGCCAACAAAAATTAACTTTGTAGATGAATTTCCAGAAGATGTAATAAATCCATAATAGGCATTAACCAGTCTTAGCAGATTCTTCTGGGGCAAGGATAAATAACCAACATATAATATAAAATCAGATAAACCAAATTTACTTTTAATGCGTGAGCAAGCTTCATCTTTTGTGATGTCAGCGTATCGTTTAATGTGATCAACTCCATCATAGGCAACGAAGACTTTCTCAGGGCTGACATTCAGCAGCTCTACAATGTCATTCTTGCTGCTGTTTGAAACAGTCACTATGACATCACTTATTCTTGCAATATGCGGAAAAAATACATGGCGGACCAGATGCTTTCTCCATGACTGATTCCTTATCTTGAATTCGATAAGATCATGGATAAAAGTAACTGTTCTTTTCCCAGTGAATACGAAAAAAGATATCTGAGGGAACACTATAGTATCAGCCCGACACCAAAGAAGCATTATCGGCAACAAGAATATATTGAACAAATGATTTATCATGGCGCTGTCTGAGTGAAATGGCAGGATTACCATGTTGCGATGCTCAATATTATTAAAATCTACCCTGTTGTTTTTGTTAATAATGAGTTTGTATTTAACATTTGACGACTGAAAGTCAAGATTATCAACTAATCCATGTATAACCTTTTTTATGGCAAAGTGATGTGTAGTGTACCGGCAATGAATAAAAATATTTTTCATAGAACGTGGTATAAGATGTGAGGCCTCACGGCCTAGAAGAAACAGATGAACGCATCAATAACGGAACACGAAGTCCAATCCACACGAGAAGTAGTATGCATGCAAAAAATAATAAATTCCGCAAATTCAACAAGGTTGCAGTTACTAATGTTTGCTCAACTTTTAGAAATTGAATTATAAAAAATACAAAAGAAATCGCGGACAAAAAGCGCAGAAAACTGTTAGTACTTCTCGAAAACTTTCTAATAAAATTCCAGCAAAAGGCAAAGAATACGCCTATGAAAAACATAAATAAGCATACACCAATCATTCCTAGTGTTGCATAACCTGAGAATATTACAGTTCCTACAATATCATCGTCAGGTAAATTAAAGTGGCGTAGAACGTGCTGTTCTTCTATATCTTCACCAAAGTAATCGGGTTTATTTGGGTAAATAATCTTTGGAATCATCATCTCTACAGCCATTATTACCTGACTTCCATACGTAAAATCAACAGACGCCTCATTGACCCTCGCAACAATCGCAGAAATTGGATCAACTGGGGCAAAGCGCACGGAAGTGTATTTTGTATCAGCAAGCTCCCCTTCCCCTCTCGAGACAAACTCAAGGAAATCAGGGATATTTGTAATTATATCAGTTAAATAAGACTCACTATTCATCAGTCCTTTGTAGTATGCATATGGCGTAACAAATGATGAGAAAAAAATTATTGGCAACATTACAAAAACGGAAGCAAATAACTTTATTTTCATTCGCTTAAAATACTCCAAAAGACTGTAATTTTTCGATACGGAGTGAACTATAAAATAGTAAACGATCATGAAAAGTATGGCGCTTTTTGCACCAATTACAAAAGAGTTTATGGCCTCTACTATTATCAATGTCACAGCAAAGCGCCATTTACTTACAAGCGGCATTGATAACGCGATTATTAGCATAATAATTTGAATTTGAAGAAATATGCCTATTATTGGCCCTGCGTCACTGTTTCTATAATTTTCAAGATATCCGTATTTCTGATACAATCCAAGGTCGATTAACTTAAATCTTAATACCCAGCCAATGGAATATAAAAGAAATAAAACTAAAGCACCCCTTGTACTACTCAAGTTTTCCGTATGAAAATCGAGTTTCTTTACGAACAATAAATAACCCAAGGTGGTAAATAGAATGCCTAAACCACTTAAGAGCAATGTATAATGAAAATAAATATCCAGTGGCACCATCATGAACTCATGGTTAGCCAAGATTTTCATTGAGCCAAATACGAAATACCCCAGAAATAATGTTAAAAAAATTATTAGCGGCAAATTGTCTTGTCTTTTTGTCATAGAATCTACGTGTGACAAGCGTAATATTAGCGCCAACAAAATTAATAACATGGCTATTAGTATTAAACTGGCGCTAAATATCATTTAAAATAATTTCTTTTATAATATTTCAAGAATTTGACATTCATCTACGATGTCACTGATGGCTCGTGAAATGCTTAATCTCGCAGCGTGTTCAGAATATTTATCTAGAAGGGTAGCCGAAACTTTAGATGATTGACGCAGACAAGATAAAATTTCACAGTGAAATTCGAATACGTTTTTGGTATCGACGTACCTTGCCATTGTTCCTAACGTTTCCCTAAAAACTGGTGAATCACTAACAACCACACTGGCGCCGCAAGCCAATGCCTCAATGGGGGGGAGACCAAAACCTTCGGCAATAGAAGGGTAGATAAAAACAGAGCAATGAGAGTACAAATATGACAACTCCTCATCCGAAACTGTTCCGGCAATTATAATTCGATCGTCAATATTTAATAACCTTGCTCTTTCGATTATTTTTTTATGACCGACATCGTTCCAGCTTTTCCCATATAGGACTAACTGCGGCAATTGTTTGACTTTATTGTCGTATGAATATACTTCCAATATGGATTCCACATTTTTTCTATATTCACCTGACCCAACTGCAAGGATGAATTCAGATGGTAATTTACAGTCTCTCTTCCAGTCTGCGAATTGGGACCTTAAAGAATTATTAATAAATCCATTAACTGGTTGAATGCGCTTGCTTGTACCAGTTAAATCAACAATTTGTCGCTTGACAAATTGCGTAGTTGTTAATATTGCAAGCGCTGATTTTACTTGGCGCATCTTTAACAAATAAATAAACCTTCTTAATCCTCGGTACCCGCAATTTCGGTCTAGTGGTATTAGATCGTGAATAAAATAGATAGTGTTTCTGAAAGGAATAAATAAGAATTTAGAAACATTGTTTGGAACAAGCAGTATGGCAGTCCTGCCACCGTGAACTCGAAGATAAACTGGCAGAAATACATTAAAAAACAGCAAGTCTGAGAAGAACCCATCTTTAAAGCCAAATTTTCTTTTGTTTATTTCAACTGTATTGTAAGCAGATGAATTAAGTGCACGATTAATCACCGGGACCCACCTGGCTATCCCACTGACCCCTTCTAGCATGCAGGACGTCTCAAGATATATTGTTAAATTCTTGCTCATTATATTTAAATGATCTTACACAAGAGGTATGGGTACACTTAATTAACTTTCATTATCCAGATTAGATCTTCTCTGACCAATGTAAAACTCATGAAGAATCTCTGCTAAATAATCCCAGTTATATTTCAACCTTACGAATTGCTTCGCTTCAGAGGCTGTTTCAATCACTGCCGCCTGATTCGTAACTACATAATTCAATATTTCCGTTAATTCAAATATATCGGCGTTTGCAAACACCGTTCCCAACCTACCACCGTCCAATGCCTCCAAGTTTTCTGGAATATCACTGGCCACACAAGGTACTCCGTATGCAAGCGCATCTAATAATGACAGCGACAAACCTTCAAGTTCAGAAGGAATTACGTAAGTTAATGCATTTGTATATAAAACACTTAAATCATCTTGGGACTTGAAGCCGGCGAATATTATTCGCTCGTCATTCTGTGCTTTTACGATCAACTGTCGAAAATAGGGGTCATTATCATCGTACCCCCCAGCAACAACTAATCTTAGATTTGGGTCATAAATATTTTTAAATGCATCGATAAGATAATGAGCGCCCTTTTCAGCCACTAACCGTGCAACAAATAAAATATAACCACTACGTTTAATATTCAAATCCCTCAAAACGTCAGAATTTGAACAATCAATTGGTGAGATTCCACCAGGTATAACTGCGGGTACTTTCCCATATCTTTCTTCTATATCCTTTGCCTGAACTCTGGATACAGTCAAAACACTATTTGAGAACTTCACGGACATTGCTTCGGTAAGGATTAAGACCAACTTTCCTAACCTACCCCATTTTGCTCTTTTCCACTCAATGCCGTGACCCTGTGTAATAGAAACTTTTCCGAAAATGCGTGGAATAAAGGCGAACGCGCCTGCACCAAACGCTTGATAGTGAAAAATCTCTACTCCATGGTAAAGCGCATAAAATGTTGCGAACATAGACCCAGTGATTTTTTCAAGTGGACCTTTTCGGATACTTGGAACATAAACAAATCGAACCCCCTTTATTATGGGGATGTCATTATTGTCTGTTGTATAGATGTAGATTTGGTGCCCCTTATTACATAAGCGCCGTGCCATCTCCAATGTATACTTTTCAACGCCGCCACTGGTCTTGGCATTTTTGATGCAAATAAATCCGATCTTCATATCATTGAACCAAGATGGATTGAATTTTGTGAAGGACATCCGCAACGCTGACTTCTCGTATGCATTTCATATCCTCACACCCTCTACCGTTATAACAGGGAGAGCAGGGAAGTGCGTTAGTGAGTACTTCTACTGTTTTACCGATAGGTTTCCAATGATTCACATTAGACATACCAGCTGCGACGATAACTTCCGGAACAGAATAGGCACTTGCAACATGACCCGCTACTGAATCAACACCGATTAGAAGACTAGCCTGCGAGACAGTGAAACAAAACTCTTTCCAACTTTGCTTTCCTGCAAGATTCTCGACATTTTTTGCATATTTCAATAACTCACCTGCAATATACTTTTCTTGTGGAGATGATCCAGTAAGAATTATTTTCAAGCCTGGAATTTTATCGTCAAGGCTAATGATTAAATCAATCCATTTTTCAAGCGGCCAGAGCTTTTTTTCATCTCCGCTCCCCGGATGGATGATTACTGTCGGTTCGTCAGAAGGTATTTTCTCTTGTGGCGGATAAGTTAGAAATAAACTTGGCTTCAGATCTGTCCTCTGCACATCATTTATACCGATCTCTTTTAGCAATGAGATATAAGTCGTTACGACGTGCTGGTCATTTATGTCAAATGGAACGGCTTTCGTGTACAGAAACTCAAACCCGCCTGTGGTAAAACCAATACGTGATTTAACTTTTCCAAAAAATAGTAATAGAGATGAGTTTGGGTAATACGGATACAAATCGATTGCGAGATCAATTTCTTTATTGCGCAACTGTGAAAGCAATATCTTGCAGTCAGCCAGATAGATTAAAAATTTCCTCCATCTCGGGATGCTATCTCTGTTCAATTTCCAGTGTCGGTAACATAAAATTTCGTCTACACCGGGAATAGACTCTGCAACTTTCCTCGACCAATTTCCAACCAGAAAATATATTTCTGAATTCGGGAATTTTGTTTTTACCAAGGGGACAGTTGAAGAGCTAATTACAACATCACCGAGATGTGCTGGATTGCATATCAATATTCTTTTCACCTGTACTTCTTTTATACTTATATACAGATCATTTTTTATTACTTTAGGTCTGAATAATTTATTGGCAAATTTAAAAAGTAACCCTAAGAAAGCATAGGGGACTAAGTAGCCGTGTAGAATTGGGGTATTCTTATTATTCATGTACGCAGATATTAAGCGATGAAGGCTTCTTTTGATTTCCACTGCTTTAGTGTTTTTCGGTAAACCCATCTTGCGAACACAAAAGTGAATCCAGGCAACAGGAACAAAGGAAATGTTTTCAACCAAAAGTTTGGTACGTACCAGTATGCGCAAATGCAATTATATAGAGCGCGTAAGACAATGTTGAGGCTTGAACCATTCAATTTAAAATCCAAAATTTTAAATTTAATATGGGTCGTCGCAATTTTAGTAAGAAGGGCTATGTCAGTTGGTGTACGTTTGCCAAACAGATTTTCTGAAATTACGCTATACCCGTTTACATCTATCATCATTCGCTTGTACACCCCACTTTCTAAAAAGGAGTCATTACCAGATCTCCACTTTATAAGCTTCTTAGGGCAATACATCCATTTTCCATTATCACCTAAAATACATCCAATTATATAAACATGTACATAAGCGTTAAAAAATTTTACATATTCACCAGATTCAATAATTCTATCCCAAGAAGATCGACATATAATCTGACCGGAGAGATATCCAAGATAATCTCCAACCGCGCGAAATGTTTCATCTGCTCCTGAGAAAACTATATTCTTATTATAAATTCCACCGGCAACCTCAGTCGCTGCAATTATTTTGGTTAAATCTTTGTTGTATGCGCAGTGGTTGACGCTTATCCCACATAAACCAGGACTGTTTTCGAGCGTGTTTAGAATAAAGTCTAATGAATTTACTTCAAATGCATCGTCCGAGCCAAAAAGCCAACAATATTCGCCACTTGCTAGCTCTACAGATTTTACGAAATTCATATCAGGGCCCATGTTTTGCGGCCAAGTGTAATAAACCAGGTTCGGGATTTTATGAATATAACCTTCAATAATGCATTTAGTATTATCCGTAGACGCGTTATCGCTTACTACAACTTCAATTTCATCCAGGCAAACATTTTGCTCTAGAATGCTATCAAGTAGCGCAGGAAGATAACTAGCTCGATTATACGTTGGGATGCAAATTGATAGTTTAATAGGCATTTTTATATGTCGTCACGAATCGTGTGGGGAGTATCCAGCCTACAGTTAATACAAAGCTGATGGCTAAAGCGGTGAATATGCCCGCGGCACCATATTTATTTGATAAGTAGTATTGCAAAATAAAAGTCATGAGGGATTGTAGCGGTACTGCATAGAAAAACGTTTTCAGATCCCCCGTTGACTGGAGAAGCATTGCGAATGTATCGGTCCAAATTCGAACTAAGAAATAAACACTCGCAGCGACTATTACGCTATCCGTGATTATTACAGGACTGTTTGGCGATAAGAGAAAAGAAATGTCATCTTTGATTAGTGCAAATATTATTGCTGAAGCTATTAAGATCGCAAAACCGATTGGTAGCAGACGTTTTGAGAAACCTATTGCTTTTTGATAATCACGCTTTGCGAGTGCTTCTGAGCATATCGGCCAGGCAGCCAATAGAATAGCGTTGTAGACAAAAAACACAAGCCCAAATATTTTTGCCACTATTGCATATTGTGCTATTTCATCTGGCGAAGTCGTTTGTGACATCACAAAGTATTCTATTTGTAGCGTAGCAGAGGCCATTAAACCAAAATAAAAAAAGCCAAGAGATTTCTTTGTAAATCCTATTTTATCGATAACTTCCACATCTCCAGCGCCTGCATTGCCCCCATTCTTCTGGCACACATACAAAGCCACAAGCGGAACCAGCGCTTGTGGTATAGCATATATCGATACCGCAACAATAATTTTATTAAAATCACCAAATTCTAGAGTTGAAGCCGCATAGAGTCCAGTCAAGCTCATTATCGACGCAAATGCGGGCATTACATTGGCGTAATAACCTTTGTGATCGCCATACCAGATTCTATATTGAATCGATCCGATAGCCTGAAACACACCAGTTATAGCAACAATCGCAAAAATAAGCCCTGACACAATGTTGTTGTCGCTAGTAATATTTGATAAAAGCTTAGATTCAATCTCAGAGCTAAATATAACTGATATTAATGCAATTGCGAGTCCAGCTGCGGTCGCAATCTTCAGTGCATATAAATACTGCTGTCTCCACCCATTTCCATTGGCACGTTGAATTGAAATTTGATTTTGCAATGCGCTACCAACCCCCATATCTGCCAATAAGAACCAAGCTGTAGCACTCACAAGTACGCTATAAGCTGCATATCCATCTACACCCAGATAATCTAACAATAGGCGCAAACTCAGGAGTTGTGTTACAGCTGTAATGGCCCTTGCTAGCCAACCTGCAGCAGCAACTTTTATGTAATTGGGCACTCTTGAAAGAATTTGCATTGTTGGGTTGCGTTATTAATCGGGCTACGCATTTGTTAACTGAAGTTTAGACCGACACCGTCCCCGGCCACTTTGAAATTTTCAAGGAGGCGGGCCGATAACAACAAAGGATGAGCCCGATTTGCTTTGGGCAAAAGTGAAGTTGGACTCGCTAACACTGCAAACGCTGATCTTGAGCGGGAATACGCATCGCGAATTTTCCCGACTTTGGGTTGTAGGCATCGCGCACCTGAAGTCCGATAAATTGAATTCGCAGCCACTGCCCGAATAGACCTGCAGTGATCATCGCGCCACGCCGCCAAGGCGCGATTTCCATCAGCGGAAAGAACTCCGCAAGTTTCATCGCGAGCAACTGGGTTAAGGCATAGGCAGTGGAACGAATCTGCATCCATAATTCCAACGCTGCCTTCGATTGTTGCCACAGATTTGTAACGCCCCACCAGCGTTTCAGATTGTGAAACAAGGGCTCGATCCCCCAGCGCCAAGCGTAAGTTTCTACCACCGCTTGTGCCGACAAGTGCGTTTCGGTGGCCAAGATCAATCGCGGCCGCGACCACGAATTGTCGGCTTGGCGAATTTCGCACCACACCGCCCGTACCTGCACCCCTTTGAGAAAGCGCGCCACGGCCACGAGCGAACGCAGCCTGACGGATTGCATTTTGCCGTACAGCTGCAACTCCAATTCCTGTGCGGGCAAGCGCTCGAGCATTTCCGAATCGACTCGCGCGCCGTACTTGCGCTTGCGCCCCCGCCGCGGGGGTTCCGCTTCCGGAGGCAGAAATAGCGCGGTATCTCGCCGCACTTGCCCGATGATTCGGACATCCTGTTCCAATAAGGGCAAGATCAGACTGGCGCGCATGAACCAAGAGTCGATCAACAAGCGGGCATTTTTGACCTGCGTTCTGACGGAATCGAGCAACTGCTTGGCCACCCAGAGTTTGCCGCGTTGACCGGATTCCTCGACTAGCCAGGACCGCAGAGGTAGCGTCAACGCCGACCCCAGCCGGACATTTACAACGATTGCTAGAGTGACCCAGCACTGGCTGTTCAAAAAGGTCGGGCGATTCGCCTTGTGACTGTGATCGTGCTTGATGCCAATGCCGGGGCCTAATTTGGCGCAATGGGGAACCAAGGTATCGTCGATGATCAGGTTCACCAGTTCGCCTGGGAAAATCTCCTGCACCAATTGCAGCAGCCTGATGGACAAGGCCGCAACCGAGATATGCGCCCGCTCGATTAACTTGTAATAGGTGGTCCAGTGCGCTTTGCGGCTGATCGCACCGATCGCGCGGGTGACCCACCCCTCCGGGTTGAGCATACAGCCGATCAGGAGTTCTCCAAAAGTACGGCGGGAGCGTGGCGGTACGGCTACCAGAAGAAAAGAAATCCATTCCGAGAGCAGTAAGCGGACTTGGGAAGTGAGCGACATGAGTGGGTATCCAAGAAGGAAAACCCTTCATTGGTCGCCGCGTTGCTCGCTCTAAAAACAACCCCGAGCGAGCAACGCGGCGACCCCGCAAACCCAATCTCGTGTCAAGTACTTTTTGCATTATTTTTGAATTTGTTACCTGGATTGCGGCCAGTTAATATGGCCGCGAAAACATGGCGAGTGTCTAAACTTCTGATTTGTTAAACTATTCAGCTTTTAAATAGATGTTGCAAAACTTTAGTTAGAACTTATCATTACATTATTAGGTTGTCACTGACCCACTCGAGCATTTGTTTTACACCATTTTCTGCACTAATCTGCGGTTTCCACCCAGTTAATTCCTTTATCTTGCCAATGTCGGCCACAAATACGCGTTGGTCGCTTTCTCTTGGTGGCAGCTTGATGAAATTCAATTTTTGATCAATGTGGTTTTCTAGAAGATTGAATAACTCGAGCAATGAAAGACTGTTCGAAATACTGCCGCCAATATTAAATGCTTTCCCTGCTGTTACAGCATTATTATTTAGCGTGCTAAAGTATAGAGAGATCATATCTTCCGCATGCAGTACATCACGTACTTGCTTGCCATTGCCGGATATAGTAAAAGGTTCTTTTCGCATGCCCTTCCGAGTCTCAGCGGCCATTTGGCAAAACCAGCCAATCCAACCTTGATCGATGGTTGCGAACTGCCTGCCTCCATACATTGAGGAGTGCCGAAACACTACCGTTTTTAGCCCATATATACGGTGGTAATCCTGAAGATACTGATCGGCTGAGCCCTTGGAGCACCCATAAGGTGAATGGAAGTCCAGTGGCGTCGCTTCATCAAAACCATTCGGGTGTTCAACGCAAACATACCGAGTTTCTGTCTCGCGATACTGGTATTGCTCCAAGTCACCATAAACCTTGTTTGTCGAAGAGTAAATGATTACCGCTTCGGGCGCGTGTGCACGCGCCGCTTCTAGTACATTCAAGGTTCCCAGTGCATTTACTTCGAAATCCATGCGAGGATCGGCAATGGAAGTCGTCATTGCTACCTGCCCTGCGAGATGAAAAATTGCATCGGGTTGCCACCGCGCGATGACGCGCTGAACGTCGTTAGAATTGCGAATGTCGCCGTGTATGAATTCAAATTGGCCTTTGGCACGTAGCCATTGTAGGTTGCTTTGTGATCCCTGACGATACAGGTTATCGAATATGCACAGGTCAAAACCTTCGGAGAGGGCGTGGGTTGCCAAGTTGGAGCCAAGGAAGCCGCAGCCTCCGGTAATCAGTAGTTTCATGGGAAGTAGCCTTGAAGAGGATTGTGGGAAGTCAAAGTTAGTGTTAGGAACGCGAAGCTTCGATCATATGCTTTACGCCATCGCCTAACGATACTTTGTAGCACCAGCCAAGTTTTTTCAGGCGCGTTGTGTCCGCCACGCATAGCATCGGCTCGTTGGGACGATAGGGAATTGCACCAATCTCCAGTCCGGTAGACGCCTTAGCTGTGCGCTTTATCAGTTCAACGAAGTCTCGAACCGTTACTGCCTCACCTGAACCCACCTCGATGGAATCGCTGGA
>Ga0172367_10008918_pt1 | contig 11117 bp, 9 predicted proteins | sample Lak10m_FD_114542 | JGI IMG/M metagenome (GOLD analysis project Ga0172367, IMG submission 114542) | Freshwater microbial communities from Kabuno Bay, South-Kivu, Congo - kab_022012_10m | ecosystem: Environmental > Aquatic > Freshwater > Lake | place: Democratic Republic of the Congo: South-Kivu...
AATCGGGATGTCGCTGTTGCGCAGGCGGATCTCCTCGACGAAGGCGCGCAGCCCGGCGATCGTCTGCTTGGCCTTGTCGGGGGCGAATTCCTCGTCGTCGATCGACAGGATGAACACCGAGGCGCGGCTCTGCTGCTGGGCGAAAGAGGCGAGATCGCCATAGCTGGTAACTCCCAGCACTTCCATGCCCTCTTCCTCAATGGCCTTGGCCAGCGCACGGATGCCCAGTCCGGAAGTGTTCTCGGAGCGGAAGTCTTCGTCGATGATGACGGCTGGATAACGAAATCTCATAATTGACCTACCCCCTAGCCCCCTTCCCAGGGAAGGGGGTAACGGTGGTTCGTCTACGCTTTGCGCAGACTCCAAATTGTTGGCTGGCCCCGCCTTGGGGCGGCCCGGCGGCGGGGCCTCGGTGGATATATCCGCGTATGTTCACAGCTACATCTTGGGCAAGGTGACGCCGATCTGCCCCTGGTATTTGCCGCCGCGATCCTTGTAAGAAGTTTCGCAAACTTCGTCGGACTCGAGGAAGATCACCTGGGCCACGCCTTCGTTGGCGTAGATTTTCGCCGGCAACGGGGTGGTGTTGGAAAACTCCAGGGTCACATAGCCTTCCCATTCCGGCTCGAAGGGAGTGACATTGACGATGATGCCGCATCGCGCATAAGTGCTCTTGCCCAGGCAGATGGTCAGGACATTGCGCGGGATGCGGAAGTATTCGACGGTGCGCGCCAGGGCAAAGGAGTTCGGCGGGATGATGCAATGGTCGCCGGTCACTTCGACGAAGGAACTCGGATCGAAGTTTTTCGGGTCGACGATGGTGCAGTTGATGTTGGTGAACAGCTTGAAGTCATTAGAGCAGCGGATGTCGTAGCCGTAGCTCGAGGTTCCGTAGGAAACGATCTTGCGGCCATCGACCGAGCGCACCTGGCCCGGCTCGAACGGCTCGATCATGCCATGCTGCTCCGCCATGCGGCGGATCCATTTATCGGATTTGATGCTCATCTGCGGTGATGGGGAAGGAAAGAGTGTGCGGAGTATAAAACACAACCGGCTGGAGGTTTTAACCGAGTTTTACTCGGGTTTTGCCTGGCGCTTTTCAGCGGGACGAAACGGGGTGGGAAGGAGAATCCTAAATGCCTGAGTCAGTGGGCGCGCCGGTCCGGAACCTCGCTTCGGCTCCCGGTGCTGGGAAACGCACATATCGCCAAATCGAGATCCCGGACCGGCTCTGTAATCATGGCGGGGAATTTTCAATAAAAGGCGATCTGTATTTCGTGTGTTATATGGATATGGCATGCCGCCAAGCGGCACTTGATGGATGAGAAGGCTCTCGCCAGTTCAGATAGCCACAGGCCGCATCGACCCTGAGGCGATATTTATTGATTGCGATAGCGAACCGTCGTACCACTGGAAAAGAATGCGTAAACCACGCAACGTTCTAGTTGGCCCAAGCTATGGAGATTTCTTTCTGCTACGAATTGATTTGGCGTTGGCGTGACCGATCAAAGACTGCGCAATTACTTCACCCAGCCTGACCGGCACCGCATTGCCGATGAGTCGCCCCATCTTGTTGAACTTGATCGAGGCTCCTGGCGGAGCAAAAGCATACATTTCAGGGAATGTTTGGAGCATGGCCGCTTCTCGTAGCGAGATTGCTCTGTCCTGCTCGGGATGGCCGAAGCGACCGTTGCCATAGCCGAAGCACTGCGTGGTGATCGTCGGCGCGGGACGATCCCATTCCATGCGCCCATAGACGCTTGGGTACGTGGCGCCTGTCGTCTTCCGATGACATGCAGCCTGCAATTCCGGTGGCCAGTTGCGCCAAGTACCACCGGGGCGTGAGGCCTTGATGCGCCGTAGATTCAATGGGCTCAACGAAGGGGCCATGTGCAGTGGATCGGAAGGATGACTTTGTCCAGCTTTCAACTGAGCTAGTCCTGCAATGGTCTCTCGTACTGATCGACTCGGCGAGTCAATCTGCGTGAGTTCCAGCGCCTCACGTCCCAGTCTGGATGCGAGAAGGACCAAGCGCTTTCGCGTCTGCGGCACGCCGATCGACGCGCATTCGATTATCGACCACCACTTCTGATAGCCCGACAGGCTTTGCAGGAATTGCTCAAAAACCGGATGGTCCGCCAACTGGGGGACATTCTCCATCGTGATCAAATCAGGCTTGATACGTTTCGCCAAACGACCGAATGCCAAAACCAATGGCCACTGCGACTCATATTCGCTGTTGCGCCCACTGCGGCTGTATGTGGAAAAAGGCTGACACGGAGCGCAGCCCGCCAACAGGGTTAAGTCTGCGCCTGCATAGTAATGAACGATCTCTTCGGGCTTAAGCTTCGCGATGTCCCGAGCTAGAAAGACTGCGGAATTGTTGGCTTCGAAGGGGTATCTACAGCTAGAATCAATGTCGATACCAGCAGCGACATGCACGCCTCCTCGAACCAAGCCGTGCGTAAGCCCACCCACGCCGCAGAACAGGTCGACCCCCACGATACGTGGCGTGGCGCTCGTTGCGTGTTGTTGCTTTATGTTCATGCTGGACGTCGCTCCGGGATCAGGTACTCATGTGCTTGGATGTAGTTGGAGAAACAAATGACTACCTCCCTCAGATAGGCGACAGTCTTGCCCTTTAGATCAACCAATCGTCCAACCGTCACGTCCTCAGCGCATTGAGCAAACGAGATGGATCCGTGTGCGAGCCGATTGCGCAAGTCCTTCACCAGAGTCAACGGACCAAGGTCATCTTGATATCGACGCTTAATGGCGCTGTAAACGGGCGGGCTCACTGTCAATTGGAATCCAAGTCTTAGGCTGATGGCCTCAATGGCAGCATCATCCCAATTTCCACCGCCGCCTTTATCGATATCAAATTCGGCGATCGGTAACGAAGCCACGAGGTGACCGCACATGACGAGGGCATGCTCAAGTCGGTGCTGAGGTGTCAGGTTACCTTCATGGGTACGTGCCGTTGCTCGAACCCACTCACATCTCAATTCCGTAACGAGATCGCCAGGTTTCCACTGACCACTCTCGCGTGCCGCCGCTGTGACGGCTTCAATGCATCGGGACATCGTTGCTTCGACGAGGTTGTACAACTGCAGATAGACGCTCGAATAGAGAATGCGCTGTTGTTGCACGCTGATAGGATGCTCAGCTCCCTCAAGGCGAGGTGGCCCCTGTCGTGCACAGGTTTCCATGGAGGAGAGAAACGCTAGATAGGATTCGACTTCGTCCAACCGCTCTTGGAAGCCGATGAGCAGCGCACTCACCTCACACCCCCAAGAGACGATCGCGCACGAACTCGGTGCGCTCGCGAAGTCTGGCGATGGCGTTGGCACCATCGGAACCCGTGACCTTGCCGAAGTCCGCTCTGACAAGCCATTCTTCGACGCTGGGAACGTCCTCTCCGAAGAGTTCGGGTCTTTGATCGATGGCCAAGCGAGAACCGACGGCAATCGCTTCAAAACGTGCTCTGGGCGTAGCCTTACCTTTTACGTTCCTGCGGAAACCGTAGGGGAATACTCGGCCAATGAAGGCGATTGTCTCGGTGAATTTCATTCGGTACTGCTCCGCCAGTTCAGGATGCGCGGTCAAGTTCGAGTTCATCGCTTCCACATAGTTGAAGATGAACTCCGACGGTCTATCTCTGTAACCATCCAGACCATCGCTGTAAGCGAAGAAGCGTGCAACCAGTTCCTCGCGTTCCCGCTCGTCTAGTTCCTTTTTCGACACCGGGGCCAAGTCCGTAAAGGGGGCCGTCTTCGCAAGGTCAATGATCAAGTCCATGAACGGACCCGCCAGCGCCCCGCGCCGCACTTCCGCCTTGTTGGCGATCTTGCTGCCAGTGTTAATTCGTTCGAACATGTCGAAACGAGCTTGCTCATCGGCGTGCTCGTTGAGCACGATGCCTCTGATCGACCGATTCTGGATTTTCCGCTGTCGCGACTCGGGCAAATCCGAGAACGTGAAATGGCTGAGTGCCGTCAGGCTATCCAGTTCACCGAGACGTAAGTCCCCCAATACGAACTCTTCTATGGAGCGAAGGCGCTGAGAACCATCAACGATCTCCAACTTGCCATCCTGCATCTCCCAGAAGAACAGGAATGGAATCGGGAGGCCGATAATGAGAGACTCGATGAATCGAGACTTGCGGTCATGCTCCCAAGTGTATGCGCGCTGGTATGGTGGAACAACGAATTCGCCCTTCTTCATCTTGTTTGCCAGCAGTTCAACCGAGTATTCGGTCAGGTAGAACTCGATCCGCTTGGATAGCTCGACGATCTGAGCTTCCACAGCCGCGACTTCAGCGTCGGTCTTAGCAGGAATGTCCTTAATCTTCTTCATTTGTTCATTGCCTCACTTGTGTCGCGGATTGATGACTTTGCTACGCAGCACTGCTGTTTGCGTTACGCGTCATACCCAACTCCACTAGTCGCCTCACGGCTTCGGGCCGGGTGGGCAAATCTTCCTGTTCTTTCCGCCACGCGTCAATGGCATCTAGCAGGGGGGGCTGGAATCGAGTGCCTACCAATGTCCCGGTAGTTTCGGATCGGCGTTTCGGCTTGTCATTGTCGCGCATGATACGTACACCGTACTTTCGTGTTAACACGATACCACTAATGATCAGTGGTAGGTGTGCGTGATGTCCGTATCTATCGTCCGCTTTGCAAGATATTTTGAGCGGCAGCTTCTGGTCGGCTCCTGACGCCCACCTCAACCCTCAAGCCTGTGCCGCGTGAGTCGTTGCGATGGACTGCAAGATTTCAGGTTCAGATAGGATCACCTGGCATCGACAGGAGGGCTGGGGGATTTGACCGACCGATATGTGCGCTTTTGCACCGGGAGGACGGGCAAATTCCCCAGCCCTCCTGCGCTCCCCCGGCTCAGGTGTTCTGTACCACGATGCTCGGGAATTTCGAACTCATGTCCTTGGCCTGCTCGGCGATCTTGACCGCCACGCGACGCGCGATGTCGCGATAGATCTCCGCCACCCGGCCATTCGGATCGGCCACCACGGTTGGCTTGCCGGAGTCGACCTGCTGACGGATCTTGATGTCGAGCGGCAGCGAGCCAAGCATCTCGACCTCGTAGTCCTTGGCCATACGGTCGCCACCACCGCTGCCGAAAATGTGCTCCTCGTGGCCGCACTTGGAACAGATGTGCAGACTCATGTTTTCGACGATGCCGAGGATGGGGATGTTCACCTTCTCGAACATCTTGAGCCCCTTGCGCGCATCGAGCAGGGCAATATCCTGAGGCGTAGTGACAATCACCGCACCCGTGACCGGCACCTGCTGCGCCAGGGTCAGTTGGATGTCGCCGGTACCCGGCGGCAGGTCGATCACCAGATAGTCGATGTCGCGCCAGCGCGTATCGTTGAGCAATTGCGTCAGGGCTTGCGTCACCATCGGACCGCGCCAGACCATGGGCGTTTCCGGATCGATCAGGAAGCCGATCGACATGGCCTGCAGGCCATGCGCTTCCATGGGTTCGAGACTCTTGCCATCGGCCGAGTCGGGTCGGGCGTTGATGCCGAGCATCTGCGGTTGCGAGGGGCCGTAGATGTCGGCATCCAGCACGCCGACCCGGGCACCTTCGGCAACCAGCGCCAGAGCGAGGTTGACGGCGGTGGTCGATTTGCCGACGCCACCCTTGCCGGAGGCTATCGCGATGATGTTCTTCACCCCGGGGATGAGCTTGACGCCACGCTGCACCGTGTGGGGGACGATTTTCGAATACACGTTGGCGCTGATGTTGCCAATGCCCGGGATACCTTTGAGCTTGGCGATCACCTGCTGGCGCAGGCCATCGATCTGGCTCTTCGCCGGATACCCGAGTTCGACATCCAGCGCCACGTCGGCGCCGCTGATCTTGATGTTGCGCGCAGCGCGACTACTGACAAAATCCTTGCCGGTATTGGGATCGACGATTTCCTTGAGGACGCTCTGGACCTGTTGTTCTGAAATACTCATGGGGACTCCGTAAGGGTTAAATAACCAATCAATTTTGTATAGTATAACCGATACTCCCCAACTGCTATGGCGGGGAAAAACTGTATCGGCCATTAAGCGTGCGGTGAAAGGACGGTTCGGCCTCAGGCTTTGTCGGAACTCGCTCCGACGGAGCAGAAGGGAATAGTCACTTGCGGCCAGGAGAAGACGTTCAGCGTACCGCAGCTTGTTTTGCATGCGGCTTCCGCGCGACCAGGGTAGCGAACGCTTTCACCTTGTCCGCCGGAGCGGGAAATTCATCGAAGGATTCGCTCAGGATTTCCCAGTCGGCAAATGCCTCTCGTAGTTCGCTTCGGCCAAAAGGATAATGGTCCGCAGGATCGAACATGTCGAGATAGGTCGTACCGTCGATCAAGACGTTGATCGCTGCAATACCGCCCGGACGCACCTTGTTCTGCATTTGAGCTAACTGGTTATGAGCAGCGGTCTGCCCGAAGAACATAAGCACACCAATGGCCACGATGGCATCGAAGTCTTGACTGATATGATAGGTCCGAAGATCGGCTTCTCTGGCATCTATCGCGAGTTGCTCTTTGACCGCGAGCGCTGAAAGACGCCGTATTGCAGTTGGTGATGCATCGAGAGCGAGTACCGAACAACCCCGTCGCGCCAAGGCTATGGATAGGTTACCCAAGCCACATCCGAAATCCAGAACTCGCCCCGTTACATGAGGCAGCACAGCGGTCTCGAATGGGTTCAGCGCGAGATCACTGCTTGCAAGCTGTTTCTGGAATTGGGCATCGAAAAAGTTGACACTGATGTTCATCGCAGCGCGGGATTTCAGGGTGTAACAAATTCTGACACCAAACTGAACAAAAATGGAGCCGTAGGAGCCCGCAGTGCGGAACCACCCGGAGAGGTGGCAGGCGAGTTTGCCAGGTCCGCCGGGGCGGGTCCCGGTAGATCACGGAGGCCGTCAAACCTTTCAAACTCCCACGCCGTATCGGTGTTACGGCGTTGATGACCCCAGCCGCGCCCGTTGCTCAGGTAAAATTGCGCTTCAGCAACGCTTTGGAACGGATCATGAGCGGCCGCCGCATTCTTGTTACTTCTGCCTTGCCCTACGCCAACGGCCCGATCCATCTGGGCCATCTGGTCGAGTACATCCAAACCGACATCTGGGTGCGCTTCCAGAAAATGCGCGGGCATGAATGCCATTACGTCTGCGCCGACGACACCCATGGCACACCGATCATGCTGCGTGCCGAGAAGGAGGGCATCACGCCGGAGCAGTTGATTGCCCGCGAGCATGTCGAGCATAGCCGCGATTTCGCCGGGTTCCATGTCGCCTTCGACAATTTCTACACCACCCACTCGGCCGAAACGCGTTTCTTCGCCGACGACATCTACACCAAGCTCAAGGCCAACGGTCTGATCTATCCGCGTAACATCGAGCAGTTCTACGACCCGGTCAAGCAGATGTTCCTGCCCGACCGCTACATCAAGGGCGAGTGCCCGAAATGCGGGGCGCCGGACCAGTACGGCGATTCCTGCGAGGTCTGCGGCGCCGCCTATGCGCCGACCGAACTCAAGAATCCCTGCTCCGCCGTCTCGGGTGCCACGCCCGTGCTCAGATCTTCCGAGCACTGGTTCTTCAAGCTCTCCGACCCGCGCTGCCAGGCTTTCCTGCGCGAATACACGCAGCGGGAAGGCGAGCACGGCGCCGTGCTGCAGAACGAGGCCGCCAACAAGATGCAGGAATGGCTCGGCGCGCCGGGCGAGAACAAACTGACCGACTGGGACATCTCGCGCGACGCACCCTATTTCGGCTTTGAAATTCCCGACGCACCGGGCAAGTTCTACTACGTCTGGCTCGATGCGCCGATCGGCTACATGGGTTCGTTCAAGAATTTCTGCGACAAGCGCGGCATCGATTTCGGCGCGTTCTGGAAGCCGGACTCGGAGGCCGAGCTGTACCATTTCATTGGCAAGGACATCCTGTATTTCCATGCCCTGTTCTGGCCCGCCGAACTGGAGCATGCCGGCTACCGCACGCCGACACGCATCTTCGCCCACGGCTTCCTCACGGTGGGCGGACTGAAGATGTCGAAATCGCGCGGTACCTTCATCACCGCGCATTCCTATCTGCAGCAGGGACTCAATCCGGAATGGCTGCGCTATTACTTCGCCGCCAAGCTCAACGGCACGCTCGAGGACATCGACCTCAACCTCGACGACTTCGTCGCGCGCGTGAATTCCGACCTGGTCGGCAAGTACATCAACATCGCCAGCCGCTGCGCGGGGTTTGTCGCCAAGCGCTGCGCCGGCAAGATCGCCGATGTCACGGCCAAGGATGGACCGGCCGCTGCCGACTACGCCTTGTTTCAGGCCAGCGTCGGGGAGTGTCAGGAGCGGGTCGCACAGGCCTACGAGGAACGCGATTTCTCCAGGGCGCTGCGCGAGATCATGGCGTTTGCCGACCAGGCCAACAAATACGTGAACGACCACAAGCCCTGGGAACTGGCCAAGCAGGACGGCAAGCAAGCCGAGTTGCACGCGGTCTGCTCGCTCGCCTTGAACCTGTTCAAATGGCTCACGGCAATGCTGGCGCCGGTATTGCCGAAGCTGGCCGATAGCGCGGGACGCTTCCTCAATCTGCCCGGGCTGAACTGGACGGACAGCTGCACGCCGCTACCCGCGGGACACACCGTCAATGAATACCAGCACCTCATGCAACGCATCGACCCGAAGCAGATCGACGCCTTGATCGAGGCCAACAAGATATCGCTGGAACCTGCCGCGCCGTTGCCGCAGCGCCACGCCCAACAGCAGCAAAGCAGCGAGGACAAGCAGCAGCCGGCGCGCGAAGCGGCGGCGTTGATCGGCATCGACGATTTCAGCAAAGTCGATTTGCGCGTGGCCCGCATCGTCAAGGCCGAGCATGTCGAGGGTGCGGCAAAACTCCTCAAGCTCAGCCTCGACCTCGGCACAGAGACGCGCACGGTGTTCGCCGGCATCAAGTCCGCTTACGACCCCGCCACGCTGGCAGGACGGCTCACGGTGATGGTGGCCAACCTCGCCCCGCGCAAGATGAAGTTCGGCATGTCGGAAGGCATGGTGCTGGCGGCGTCGAATCCCGATGGCGGTTCGGGAATTTTCCTGCTCTCGCCCGACAGCGGCGCACAGCCCGGGATGTGCGTTAAATAAGTCCGATTCCCGGCTTACGCTGGAAGGACAACTCAGTGCTCTCTGCGCTCTCCGTGGCTTGGGTCAAGGCACTATGTCAGCCGGCGGGGCGCTTGGCGATCGCCTCAAGTATGCCGCGCAGCAGATCGAGCGGCGTCGGCGGGCAGCCGCGGATCGCCGCATCGACTGGAATCACGTTGGCCACCGCGCCGCAGGACGCATAGCTGCAACCGAACTCGCCGCCATCGGCGCCGCAGGTCCCGGCGGCGATGACCAGCCTTGGCTCGGGCGTGGCGGCATAAGTGCGGCGCAAGGCTTCCTCCATGTGACGCGACACCGGGCCGGTGACCAGCAGCATGTCGGCGTGGCGCGGGCTGGCGACGAAATGGACGCCGTAGCATTCGATGCCGTAGTAAGGATTATTGAGCGCTTGAATCTCCAGCTCGCAGCCGTTGCAGGAGCCCGCGTCCACTTCGCGGATCGCCAGGCTGCCGCCGAAACGCTCGCCGATGCGCGCCTTGAGCTGCGCGCCGACTTCGGTCAGCGCCGGCTCGTCGAGCCTGGGCAGCGGTTCGGTGAGTATGCCCAGGCGTTGGATTTTTCCGAGGATGCGCAGCATGGTTAGCCTTACAGGTCGTGCCCTGAATACGAGCCGTTCACCGACTTATTGCAAACCGGAAAATCGGGAACGATGTTGTCATGGATCAGCAGTTCCAGCGCGGGCCAGGTGGTCCACGAAGGATCGCGCGGGAAGAAGCGCGCAATCTTGCCGTCTTCGCCGAAGCGCACGTGGCTCATGATCTCGCCGCGCCAGCCTTCGACCAGGCCGAGCCCCTCGGCGTCCGCAACCGGCTGCTGCCAGGCGCAGCAGATCGGACCCGGCGGCAATCCGTTCAGCAAGGCTTCGATCAATTCGAAGGAGGCGGCCATTTCTTCGAGCCGGGTCCGGCCGCGCGCGTTGATGTCGCCGTAGTGATGCAGCGGCACCTTGACGGCCAAGCCGTCGTAAGGCGGGTACGGCGCGGCGCGGCGCACATCGAAATCAACGCCTGAGGCACGCCCGACATAGCCGAGGCAGCCGAGCGCCTGCGCGTATTCGGGTTTGAGCACGCCGGCGCCGCGCATGCGGTCCGCGACCGAGGGCAGATCGTTGATGACGGCCATGAGCCTGGCGATTTGCTGGCCCACATTGCGCGCTTCGGCGCGCAGGGGCGCGATGAAACCCGCGTCGAGGTCCGCTGCCACGCCGCCGGGAACGATGCGATCCATCATGAAGCGGTGGCCGAACGCCGCGCTCGACACCCGCTGCCATTCCTCGCGCAGCCGCGCAAACTGGTAGAAGCCGAAAGCGAATGCGATGTCGTTGAGCATCGCGCCCATGTCGCCGAGATGATTGGCGACCCGCTCGCGCTCGCACATCAGCGCCCGCAGCCACGATGCACGCGCCGGCACGTCGACACCGGCCGCCCGTTCCATCGCCATGCAGGCCGCCCAGGCATGCGCCACGGTGGAGTCGCCCGAGATGCGTCCAGCCAGCCGCGCCAGGCCCGCGGGGTCGCGCCCCACGGCGATCTTCTCGATGCCCTTGTGCACATAGCCGAGGCGCTCTTCCAGCCGCAGCACCGTCTCGCCCACGGCCTGGAAACGGAAGTGTCCCGGCTCTATTATGCCGGCATGAACCGGGCCGACCGGGATTTCATACACGCCGCTGCCCTGGGCCAGCAGAAAATTGTAGCGGTGATCGGCCGGCGTCTGCGACGGCGGCCGGCCGACCGCGGGGAAGTCACGGCGCAGCGGATACTCGTGTTCCTGCCAGGCCCGATGGCGGGTCCAGCGGCGCGCATCGGGGTGATCCTGGAAAGCCACGCCGAGCATGTCGCGGACATGCCGCTCAGGCCGGTCGGCGCCGGGATAATGCGGCGTATGCGAGGGCAATGCCGGGTTGTCGCGCGGCAAGGCGGCGCGTGC
>Ga0172367_10008920_pt1 | contig 11117 bp, 9 predicted proteins | sample Lak10m_FD_114542 | JGI IMG/M metagenome (GOLD analysis project Ga0172367, IMG submission 114542) | Freshwater microbial communities from Kabuno Bay, South-Kivu, Congo - kab_022012_10m | ecosystem: Environmental > Aquatic > Freshwater > Lake | place: Democratic Republic of the Congo: South-Kivu...
CATTCATCCTTTCTAATTCATCCTTTCCCACCACTCCCCACGTTTCCAAACTTCCATCCGCCAAAATCACGTCCGCTGAAATCAGGTGGTCGGCGGTCATGCCGTACAAAATGGAATGCGCGCCGGTGGCGTTGTTGCCGATGACTCCGCCCATCGTGGCGCGTTCGGCAGAGGCGGGGTCGGGACCGAACATCAAGCCGAGTTTCGCCGCCGCGCGGTTCAAGTCGGCAAGGATGACGCCCGGTTCGACCAGCGCAGTTTGGGATTCAGAATCCAGTTCGAGGATGGAATCGAGATGGCGCGAGCAATCCAAAATCAACGCTTCGCCGATTGCCTGTCCGCCCAGCGAGGAGCCTGATCCGCGCGGCAGGATGGGAATTTTGTACTTCGCCGCAAGTTCAACAGCGGCTTGCAAGTCGTCCTGAATTTTGGGGATGGCAACACCCAGCGGCTCGATCTGGTACATCGAGGCGTCGGTGGCGTACAAGGCGCGGGAGGCGGCGTCGAAGCGCAGGTCGCCGCTGAAATGTTTTTGGAGTTCGTGGAGAAAATCAGGGGAAAGAGTCATGCGTCAATTTTAGCGCAGGACAATCATTAATTTACAAATCCGCGTTGTTTAGACAGGCAAATAATTCTTCTTTCATCGCAGACAAAACGCCCGTAGCTTTCGAGGCGAGATTTTGTAATTCATGCGGGTCGGTGTCCAGGTCGTACAATTCGAAATCATCTGGAATTTCGTCGTAGCCCAAATAAGCAATCAATTTATAGTTGCGCTTGCGCATGGAAACAACCGCCTTTTTGATTTCACCGAAGGCGGGGTTGTCCACAGCCACCATCGAAAAGACCGGGCGGTCTTCGTCTGCCGTCCCGCCAAGTTCGGGCAGGATTCTCCCGTCCAATTCGGCAGGTTGTTCCCGCCCGGCGATGGACAAGATGGTCGGTAGGATATCGGTGTTGCTGGTCGGCGAAAAGACATCCCTGCGCTTGGTTTGGTTGGGAGCGTGAATGATCAACGGAACCTGGAGCACGGGTTCATACATCAACTGGAAGCCGTGCCCGACAAACCCGCGCTCGAAGAGTTCGCCATGATCGGAGGTCAGAATCAGGTAACAGTTTTGCAGGATGCCATCTCTATCCAGTTCGGAAATCAATTTACCGAACTCGTCATCAACCTGCACAATCTGCCTGTCATACAAATTCCTCTGCCCCGCCAGGAATTGTTCGGTCAAGCCGGACGCCTTGGGGTGATCGGGCTTTGAAACAGGAGCATACCCATCGTCGCGGAAAAGGCTGCGATAACGGTTGTGAGGTCGATATGGATAATGCGGCGAGTACAAATGAAAATAAGCAAAATAAGGCTGTTTTCTGGACGCAAGGTCTTTCAGTTCCGAGAGTACCCCGTCGTAGATATTTTCATTCAGGTAGGGAATCAGATAGCCGGGATCCATGATCTCAGGCACGCCATTATTGATATATGCCAGGGTTTGTTTTTTGCTGGTTTCGTTCAATGTCCTGCTTTTGTTGATGTACCCCAGCAGGAGGGAGCCGGCAGAGGCGCTATCCTGGGCGGGGAGCAAAAAGTCCTCCACCGCAATGGAAGCCAGGGCGCGGTCTTTTTTGAACATCTCGATCAACTGCGTATCTTCAGCCAGGCTGTAGGCAGAAGGCGGCAGGAAGCGGTCCACATCCCAGTAATATTGTCCCATCAGGCGGTCGGGCCAGGGGTTCTGCGAGAAGGCAAGGCGAAAATACTCATCGCCCAGCAGGGTGTATGGATTAATGCCCGCAAGTTCGGGCTTGACCAAGCCGCCGTAGTTGATGGCGCGATGCTTCCAGGGCAACATCCCCGTCAACAGGGATGCGGTTCCGGTAGTCGTAAAATTTCCGCCGCTGTAATGGTTGTGATAAACCGTCGAATATCCCGCGAATGTATCGATATGCGGGGTGGTCTGGCGCGGATAACCGTACAACGAGAGATGCTTTGCCGAAAACGCATCGAGAAGCAGGATGACGATATTCGGTCTGTCTGCATCCGCCTTCCCCAGGGAAAATAACTGTTCTGGCGCAAGCAATCCTGCAAACGATGCGCCGGCAATTTTTAGAAAGTCTCGTCGGGAAATCTTTTTCATGGGCTCAATCGATATTACGAATAAAAACAACCACCAGTGAAATCAGGCTCAGGGGAAGGTACAGGTATAAAAAGACAACGGCGCGTTCCGCGATGCTATCGAGAATTTTTCTAAGCGGCGTGATTTTCGAAGCCGCCACCGAGAGCAACAATCCAAGGGGAGCCGCCACCGCCCACCAGGTCAACTCCCCCGCCAGAAACAGGCTGACATCTTCATAATCCGGGAAGAAGATAAACCGCAGCGCAGAGGAAATCAGCGCGCTCAAAACAACCACAATGGAGCGCGACTGAAATTCCTCCGTATTTTTCAACGCTAGAAAAAGCGTAAGGTCCAAGAGCAGGATGCCCGCCAGCGCGAGAATACTTTCCAGCAAATCCAGCGAAAAGGCATAGGCGTAAATCGACAGGATTTGCCCGATGGTCAGGTAAAACGTCCATGAAGGGAGTTTATAAAACGAAGTGACCAAAGTCCAGGAGTAAACCAGAAAAACAATCACCGCGTATACCGCCAGGACATGCTGACGCCCCGGCAGGCGCGCGGCAAAGAACCTGCGCAAATTCACAATTATTTTACCTTCGCCTGGTTTGCAACAGCCGCAGCCTTCTTTGCCGCCTCTTCGGGATCGCCAAGGTAATAATTCTTGATCGGTTTCAGGTCCGCATCGAGTTCGTAGACCAAAGGCAGCCCCGTCGGGATGTTGAGTTCGGTGATGTCGGCTTCGGAGATGTTGTCGAGATATTTGACCAGGGCGCGAATCGAATTGCCGTGCGCGACCAGCAAAACCCGTTTGCCCGATTTGATCTCAGGCGCAAGCGTGGAATGCCAGAAGGGCAAAACGCGCTCGAGGGTAATCTTGAGCGACTCGGTGGCGGGCAGTTGTTCGGGAGTCAGTCCCGCATAGCGACGGTCGAATTTGGGATGGCGCTCGTCGGTCATCTCGAGGGCGGGGGGCGGGACATCGTAGGAGCGGCGCCAGACCTTCACCTGCGCTTCGCCGAACTTCTCGGCGGTTTCGGCTTTGTTCAAGCCCTGCAACGCGCCGTAGTGACGTTCGTTCAACTGCCAGGCGCGGATGACGGGCAGCCATTCGCGATCCATTTCGTCTTGAATGACGCCCAGGGTTTTGATGGCGCGTTTCAACACGGAAGTGTAGGCGATGTCGAAGTCATAGCCGCCTTCGCGCAGTAAAATGCCAGCCTCGCGGGCTTCGGCGCGTCCGAGGTCGGTCAGGTCGACATCGGTCCAGCCGGTGAAACGGTTTTCGAGATTCCAGGCGCTTTGTCCATGACGGACGAGAACAATTTTGTACATAGGGTCTCCAGATAAGGGTTGAAAGTTTGGAAGTAAGTTTGAAGGTTAGGCGCGGTTGCGGTAGAGGGATGGATTGGGGACGGCAATCATCGCTTCGGCGTTCAGGGGCAGGTCGAGAAATTCAACGATAGACGGGACGAGGGTTTCGGGAGATTTGACCATCTGGTCGTACTTGACATACATCACGCGCATATTCGGCTGGCGCGGCAGCCAATATTTGACGGCTTTCAAATGCTCCCGATATTGCTTTTCCATGTCTTCATCGGAAATCGTGGAAACTTCATTTCTCCGCGCGAGCATTTTCTTTTGAGAGGCAAGCACTTCATGGATTTGACGATCCATGAATATTACGTCAAAGGTTAGGTCGCCGGGCAGGAATTCCAGCAGGTACGAAATCACCTTGACGACCTTGCCGGGGGCTTCGTAAATCCAGCGGGTCTGACCGTCCTTCAAGGCTTTGACCTCTTCGATTTCGAAATAGCCGTTTGGGTTGTCCTCGTCCGCCTCGCGCAGGTTATCGACCACCGAGGCAAGCCCGCCCTCGGCGAGCATCTTCATCATCATGGATGTTCCCGAGCGCGGCAGCCCCGAAACAACAACGACTCTTTTGTTTTCCTTCTTTTCTGTTTTGGGTGAAAATAACTTTTTTAGCATGTCATGGTTTCCGATATTTGGCGTTAACAGAGTCGAGTTTTTCCAGCAATTCATCCTTCAACGCATTCGAGAAGGACGGCTGGGCGGGGTACAGGTCTTCCAGTTCCTCGTAATCGTTTGCCAGGTCGTAGAGTTCGAAGGAGTCCTCCGCCTCGTACCCGGTGTAATAAATCAGTTTGTAATTGCCCTTGATCATCGCCACAGTCGCCTTGGTCAGCGGAGCATAGGCGGCATTGGTTTTTGCCTCCACCGTAAACTGACTGCGTTCCATGTCCTCGACGCCGCCAAGTCCGGGCAGCAGGACGCCGTCGGTCCAATCGGGAACGGGATGCTGGGTGAGATTGAGCAAGGTCGGCAGGACATCCACGCTGTTGGTGGGGCTGTAAATATCGCGCCTTTCCTGTTGTCCCGGTGAAGAGATGACCAGCGGAACATGGGTCAGCGGCTCGTAGAGCAGTTCGGTCACATGACCATCCACGCCACGCTCGAACAATTCGCCGTGATCCGAGGTAATGACAACATGGGTATTCTCCAGCGTCCCGCTGGCTTCAAGAGAGTCGATCAGCCGCCCAAATTCCGCGTCGACATTGGCGATGAATTCATCATAATTCTGGCGGCGTCCAAGCAGTTTATAGAATTCCTTGTGATCGCCAAAACGGTGGTCTGGTTTTTTGACTCCGCGATAACCGTCCTGGAAAATCGCATCGAAATCCTTTGTCGGCTTGTAGGGGGCATGGGGAGCCCACAAGTGCAAATAGGCAAGATGGGGACGATCCGAATCCAATTCACGGATGACGCGCTCGACCCCGTCGAACACCTCTGCCAGGTGGAAGAACAGGGGCTGGTCGCCGGCGCGGGGTAATCCGCGCGGGTAGTCCGCATCGGTCGTACGCGCTTCGCGGCTGCGGAGCAGAATTCGGTCGGCAAGTCCAAAGACCAGCGATGCGGGAGTGGCGAAATCCTGAAATAGAAAGTTATCGAAGGCGCGATTGGCGGCTGGCAGGTCCCTGGCAAACGTCTCGCCCATCGACTGCTCGATACGGCAAAATGAACTGACAGGCAGGATGGTCTCGATGTCGCGGGCAAACTGTCCAAAGAAATAATTGGGCAGCAGGTTTTGCGAAAAAGCCAGACGATGATAGCCGCTGTCGAAAGCCGTGAAAATATTCTGCCCGGTAAGATTGCGGTCAACCAACCCGGCAACATCGAAGGCGCGGTGTGTCCAGGGATAGGTTCCCGTCAACAGGGAGGCGGTGCCGGGCGTCGTGAAATTCCCGCTGGAATGATGGTTGTGATAGACATTGGCGCGCTCGGCAAAACGCTGCAAATTGGGAGTGGTGTTCCGCTTATAGCCATACAACGACAAATTGCGGGCAGACATGGCATCGAAGACAAAAACGATGACGTTTGGTTTTCCACTTTGCCGCCGCAAAAATTTCGGCGAGAAACGAGACATCGCCAGCGCCCCCGATGCCAGCCCAGCCAATTTGAGAAAATCACGCCGCGATAAATCTTTCATAACCGCCTAGAAAAGGTTACGCGCCAGAACCGCAAGAGCTGAAAGGATGCTGACGGGAATTGAAACATAGAGAAAGATGATCGACCGATCCGCAAAGAATTCAATGGCTTTGCGGGCAAATTGCACCCGTCCAAGCGCATACACAAACAATCCCGCCGCAAGCAGGATGGCGGGAAGCCAGCGCACGATTTCGGAGGGATAATAACTTTTCTCGCCAAACTGGTCAGCGACGTACATCATCAGCCCAAGCGCCGAAGCCGACAACACCGCGCCACGCGCAACGAATGCGTCCGCAAACCACGCGCGCGGCAGGACAACCGCGAGCGCAACAATGCCAAGCAGTATCATTGCGCTCTCGAAAAAATTAACGGTCATCACATACGTCAGGACATCCACGACTTCGCCGAAGGTGAGAAAAAACAGCCAGCCGCTCATGGCATAGTTGAACTTGAAAATCGTCCAGCCGTAAACCATGAACACGATCACCGCATAAACGGGGATAATGTCCTTGCGGGGCGGAAGCCGATCAAAGATAGCCAAGTCCCTTCAACCTTTCTTCCAAATCCTGTTGACCGCGCCCGCCGCCGACTTGCGAAGGCGGCTTGATATGAGACTGGTCGAGATGCTTTCCAACGGCAAGGAAGGGAACGTCGCGGAAGGAGACGCCGCCAAAACTTTGCAGTTCGCGGTTGGCGAAGATGACACCGGGAACCACATCCGAATCGACGCAGTGGTCGGCTCCCCAGTGGTCGTGGTTTTCCTCAATCAACGCTTGCGGGGCTTTGCCCAACCCCGTCTCGGAAGAGGCGCGGAAGCCCGGAGCGTAGCCAATCACCAGATCGGGACCGAGGCGGGTGTAGGCGCCGTTGTAGGTTTCGTGTTTCAAGCGCGCGCGTCGAATCACGTTGGCACCTTTGGCGTCCGTCCACGCGGTCAACTTCTGCTGGAGTTCAGCCAGCAGCGGCTCGATGTCTCCAGCCGCCACCACGCCCTGCCCCTCGCGCCCGGCGACATTCAAGTAGAGGCTGTTCAAGCCGACCGCATACGCTTTGGAGCGACTCCAATCCACCCGCGAGAGATCGCCCTCTGCCGCGCCATCCTTCAACACAAGATAATGATTATCGATCAGCCAGCGGTTGAGGTGGATTTTATGTTGGTAGGTTGTGAACCCGTGATCGGACATCAGCAGGTAATTGTATTTTCCCGACCAGTTTTCGACGCGCTGATTGACTTCGCCGACAAAGCCATCCAACTTTTTGTACCAAGCCTGCGCCACATCGAGGCGGTTGTGATAAAACATGTGCTGAACGCGGTCGAGGTCGTCGAAGATGCTGGCGAGTACGCCTTCCTTGAAATCACCCAACAAGTGGAAAAAGATTTGCTTGCGTCGTTCGAAGATCAAATCACACAGGGCAAGGAACTGGTCATCGCTGATACAACCGTCTTCAAGACCCGTCGTGTCCTGGGGCCATCCCAGCGTGAGATAGGAACCAACCTGCTGCCAGAGCTTCTTCGCAAACGATGGCGAAGAAGCATAATGAGAAAGCGCGTGCAGGGGGTGAATTTGCAAGGGCAGGGTGTACAAACGCACGACGCCGTTCAGGCTGGTGAGGATGGCGCGCGTAATGGCGTGAATATTGAAGAACATCCCCGCCTTGAACTTGATTTCAAGAATATCGCTCCACTCGCCCAAGCGCAGTTGAACCTGCCTGTCGCCAATGGTAAGTTTTGCGCTGTTTGCATCGATTATGTCCAGCGTCAGCGGCAGGGTGGCGGGCTGCAAACCCGATTTTCCCTTCACAGCAGGACCGCTAAACGAAGCCGCAAATTTATTCCTGCCGCTCACTTCAAGGCGGATAACAGCAGTCTTTGCCTTCTTTTCATCTTCGGTTGAAAACAATGCGCCGACCCCCAATTGCCCGCGAATGTCGGGCGTGCCAAGACCGGGGATGGTGTTGACAGGGAGTTCGGGACGCGCGGGGAACATGGCGGGCCACCACAACGCGGTGGCGGGATAGCCCATCCCAGCCGCTTCCTCGAAGAGGGTTTTTGCAATGTAGGGCGGCGTGAACTGCTCCCCCATTGCCGTTTTCTTCATCGGCAAAATGGAAACGTAGGGGGCGTAAGTCGCCGGGTCACGGTGGACGAAATCGAAAATGCCGTGCCCGCCAGGGTCTGACCCGGTGGCAATGCTCGTCCAGGAAACTTCGGTCTGCGGCGGGGCGCAAACCTCGAAGCGTGAATACCCCCCCGCGTTTGCAAACTTCGCAAGGTTCGGTAATTTATTTTGCCCCGCCATGTCTTCGAACACGGCAGGGTCAAAGGAATCAAATCCCAGAATAATCGTTTTCATGCAAGTGGGTTACTTTTGCTGTTCTTCATCGTCCTTGCGAAACTTGCGGCGAAGTTTTGCAATTCCTTCACGGATGCTGCGCGAAAAGAACAATAAAATACCAGAACCCGCGACGAAGACTGCCGCCAGCGCTTGGAAGAGAATTCCACCAGTGTTTGGATCAATATACATTTTTTATACTCCTTTTTACATCGAGTCGGGGATTATATCTGACAACACATCCCTTGTCCATTTGAGGAGTTTTTCGCTCTTCATCAGGATGATTCTCCATTTATCGGCATGGAGGGAGCTGCGCCCCCCCAGCAGAAAATCGATAGATCGTAATGTCTCGGAATTCGATCAGAATGCAATAATTCCGATCCACAAAATCGAACACCGCCTCCATTCCATCAGGCAGGCGCCTAAAGCGGATGACCTCGCTGCGTCTTTGGAGTCCCAGCGGCACAATTTCGCTTGTGTCCACCGTGGGTTCGACGATCAAACTTGGCGGCGAGTCCCGCAAGTCCGAAAGAAACGCCATGACCTTTCCCCTGTCTGTATAGCCTTTCATGAACAACGGGTATTGGTATCCATATCTCGAAGGGGACGCCCTGTCTGCCTCGAAATTGATCCACAAGTCGTTACCCCAAACCAAGACCGTATCGCCGGGTTGTGTCTGGTCCGCCGTATAATGTCCGATCAGGCTTTGCTTTTCAATATTCGCATTATCACTGGCAAACAGCCGCCTCGATATATCTACACCTTGTTCAAGAGAAGATGTATTGAATATCAAAAGCAGCATAAGAGCCGCCCCAGATAAAAGCCCTGCGGGCAACCTTTCAATTTTTTCCAACGCACCGCCGGCAAATGCAAAAACAGCCCCTCCTGCCAGCCAGCTCAAACACGGAATCCATGTAATGTAGTAATGCAGAAGGATGCGCCCGGACATGGAGGAGACAAATGCTTCGACAACCAGCGCGACAAGAAGAAGACCGGCAAAAAGCCCATTGTCCGAGCCGATCTGTTTTTCTATAACATCCCGCCTAAAAAAAGAGATCAATACCATCAACCAAAGGACAAGCGGAAGCCAGCCATAAATGGAAAACCCCTTTCCGATGATTTCCCAAACAGACGAAATTCCACTAAGCCGATACGACATGTTATAGACAATCACTGAATCGATCAACTCGGGCAGGGCATTCCGACTGAAAAAGTACAGGATACAAGCCAGCAAAACCGACAAACCTCCAACCGCTAAAAGTAAAATCTTTTTGACTGAAGCCTTGAACGTCCCGGAAGACAACCCGCGGGCAACTTCCACGATTCCAATGGAAAATTGCATTCCGATATTGTTTGGACGAAGCAAAAAACTTAACCCCGCCAATACCCCGATCGAAATGTAAACCCAATCCCTGCTGGAAAAACGAAGGGACTTTCCCCAAAGATAAACAGAAAACACGCTGAACAACAGGCTGTATGTTTCAGTGTAATTCGAGTCGCGGAAATGTCCATAAGGTCCGCCGACAAACATCCCATAGCCCCAGGCAGCCAGGCTGACCAGGGCAATCGAATGTCCCCATTGATTCCTCGCAGTCAAAAATATCACTCCGCCGGTAAAAAACAGAAACAGGAACTCGGTGCCCCAGACACCCCAGCGAAGCCCGCCGCCTGCCAGCAATCCCAGGGCGTTTATGTAAAAGATCAGCGGACCCTTGTGATCCCAAAAATCGGCATAGGGTATCTTCCCCTGTAAAACCTGTTGACCTCCGTATAGAAAAACGCCGTTGTCGCGCCCGGGCAGGTTGTCCATCGGGTTGGACGGAAGCATGAGAAAGGATGTCAAAAAGAACAAGGCAAGCGACAGCAGCGCAAGATCGAGCCATTTGGTTATCGAAGTCGGGGGGATTTTATTCATACAATAGAACTCTTGCATAAGTGGCGCAACTTTTATATTGGCGTTTGTTTTGATCCACGAAGACACAGAGTCACGGAGTTTTTATTGGTTTTCTCTGCGTCTCGGTGGCTCCGTGGTTAGGCATTGGACTTTTGCAAGAAGTCTAATCATTTTTCGCGATGTTGCCCAGCAGGAACTTGAAAGTTTATACACCAGTTATAATAATAAGTCAAACAACCCTTTCCCGAGTGAATGCCATGCCAACTGACGACATTACCCCTGTTCGACAACAATACCTCGACATCAAACGCGACTACCCAGACACCATCGTTTTCTTCCGCCTCGGCGATTTCTACGAGACCTTCGACGAGGATGCCGAAATCACCGCCCGCGAACTGGACATCGTGCTAACCTCGCGCCCCATCGGCGGCGGGGCGCGCGCTCCGCTGGCGGGCATTCCATATCATGCGGTCGAAAATTACCTGGCGCGATTAATCGAAAAGGGCTATCACGTCGCCATTTGCGAGCAAGTCGGGGAGCAGCCCACGAAGGGAATTTTTCCGCGCAAGGTGGTGAGGGTGGTCACTCCGGGAACTGTGACCGAACCCGGGCTTCTACCCGGCGACGCGAACAATTACCTCGCCTCAGTCGTGTTGGATTCTGCGCTGAAATCTGCTTCTGTTTCCCATACCGATGTAACCACGGGAGAGTTCGCCGTCACCGAACTTCCGCTCGAAGCCTTGCGCGCCGAGTTGACGCGCCTGCATCCTGCCGAAATCTTATACCCCGATAACCAAACCCTGCCCGATGGCATTTCGGGACATCTCACCGCCCTGCCCGCCTGGAAGTTCGAGCCTGGCAAGTGCAACGAAACCCTGCTGGCACAGTTCAAATCATCCACGCTGGTCGGGTTCGGATTGAAGGATCACAGCTTGCAAGTGCGGGCGGCGGGGGCAATCGTTCAATATCTCAAAGAGACCCAACCCAACGCGCTCAACCTGCTGACCTCGCTCCGCGTTTACAGCCTGAACGAATTCATGACGTTGGACGCATCCACCCGCCGCAATTTGGAACTGGAAGAAACCCTGCGCGGCGAACGCAAAGGCTCCCTGCTCGGCGCGTTGGATTTTTCCATCACCCCGATGGGGAAACGGCTGATGCACCAATGGGTCAGCCAGCCGCTTTTGCAAGTGGAGAAAATCAGGCAGCGGCAAGACGGCGTGGAATATTTTTTCAGCAACGGCATGATCCGCGCCGAACTGCGCGAAGCGCTGAAAC
>Ga0172367_10008921_pt1 | contig 11116 bp, 10 predicted proteins | sample Lak10m_FD_114542 | JGI IMG/M metagenome (GOLD analysis project Ga0172367, IMG submission 114542) | Freshwater microbial communities from Kabuno Bay, South-Kivu, Congo - kab_022012_10m | ecosystem: Environmental > Aquatic > Freshwater > Lake | place: Democratic Republic of the Congo: South-Kivu...
CTTCGGATTGAGCTTCTGCTGCGCCAGTGTCAGCTTGCGCGTCAGGATATAGCGCGAATCATCGTGCTTAAAGGTCAGTTGAACCGTTGCCGCGATATGCCCCGGGTCTCCGCCGCGATGGACCTCGCCCTCATTGATGATTTCGTCTGGCTTTTCGAAATCCTCTTCCTTGCCATCCGCCCCCATCAGGCCATCACGGCCATACAAGGCCCAGAGCAGCGCCTTCAGCACAGTGGTCTTGCCGAAACCGTTCTCGGCGTGAATGATCGTAACATTCCGTTCCTTGAGGTCCGAAAAGACGATTTCCTGCCGCCCTTTGAACTGACGGAAATTCTCAAGAACGAGGCGCTCCAGAATCATTTGATCACTCGCTTGATGTGGTCGTAGAGACGCTGGTGAATGTCCGAGCGCCGTTTGAGGTGCATAACGTCGCGCTCTTCCTTGAGGAATTCACGGACAAGTTCTTTGTATTCGGGCTTTGCGGCCTTAAATATTTCTTGGGCGCGCGACAAGGTGATATGAGCACGCGACGCAACGTCACTTGTTGACATACTTTCCTCCTACGACGGGCTTAGATTGTCAAAGACTCTGCTTCCGGCAATGGCTCGCTATTTGCGAAGTGTCTAATGCCTTCAACAAACACTTGCTCGAGCCGCTGCTTTCCAATTTTTTTCGATTCTTCTTCTGATGGAGCAGTAGTCCCACCTTTGATCACTTGTGCAACGGCCGGATTGCTAAACAGATCGAGCAATAACTTGTACTGGTCATTGACTGTCGGCCAGCTCGTTTGCGAACCCTTAGTAGATAGGAACTTCAAGATCTCACTCACCAGAATAGACTTCTCGTCGGCGGTCCCGATGACGACAATTTTCTTCTTTTCGGCAAGGGCGTAACGCCATCCAAAATACCAAAGAGTCAAGAGACTGAGTATTCGCGCTTCACTTGTTGCACTAACCTTAATTTTCCGATTGCCGTAATTTACCGCGACGAATGTCCATAGTCCGTGTGTAGCGCCAGGCAAATTCGAGTGAATTCTGAGAACGTCCGCACGGTAAATTGTGTTCAAAAACTCGATGTAATCCTCTACCGTACCAATTCTCTCTCGCTCGTCATCGGCCACTTGAACAAATAGTGTGCGTCCTAATCTAACCATTGCCTTTTGAAAAATCGTTTTGAATCCCCATTGCTCACCCAGTACATCGTCACCGACAGACTTAATCTTTTCGATTTCCGCGCTGTGATCGTCGATGACGATCTTCCTCCAGTGCTCTCCATGCTTGTTGAGTAGGTCCTTCGCTAAAATTTCCTGGTGACTCCTGGGCTGCGACAAATACTGTCCAAATTCACCGTTAATCAAGTTGTTCTTCCGAGCGTATTCAATCACCAGCTTATACGGTTCGAACTTCTTCAAAAGTGCGAGCAACCAAGGTGAAAAGTACTCCTTGAATCCTTGAACAGCACTTGGCAAATAGTGCGCAGGAATTCCAGAAAACGGTGCAACTGGCTCGTCATCCCCCTCCTCGAAAAAGGCCGACTTATAGTATTCCTCTAAGGAAACGCCTGCGTGGCTTAGGCTCCTAGGTGTCCCGGTCCCAAGAAGCTTAGACACAGTGCCAATAAAACTAAGAATATCTGACTTGTTCATCGGATCAACAGGCTTAAGCCCCAAGAGGTCCTTCACCAGCAAATGCAAATTAACTAGTGAGTTCAGATAGTATTTGTGATCGAAGCGATTGTTTGCTTCTTGCCAACGAAGTAACGACAGCGGGAGCAACAGTTCGTCATCAACGCATGTGGAATCTGTAACCAAGGAACGCACACAGCAGGACTCGACACTGAGATCATCAAGAATAATTTGCGTAGCGAGGTCGACTTCTCTCGCGTTTTTGTTTAGATCGGTAAATATCTCGCGGGCAATACCTTTAATCCCGGCAGAAGATCCCATCGCAGAGCAGACAAATCCCGCTGCCTCGTGCAACAAAAGAAAAATAATAGGAATTCTTGTTGGGCGCTCAACGTCGCTGAGCTGCTGATTCTTACCCTCCATCCAGAGCTTTATTGCTCGCAGTCGATGCTGGCCATCCACAGCGACGGCATCTGTCCGATTGTTATCCCAACGCAATCGTGAAATATTCTCCGCAGAAGTAGTAACAAATTGGACGCCTCCGAATATAGCCTTCTTGGCGCCATCATTCTCCAATGAAAAGTTCTTATCGAAAGAACCACACTTTGGATCAGGAACTGGAGGATCGTTGTTTTCGTAGTTCGAAAAAGAGGAAACAATTTTTCCTTGCTCGTTCTTGGGCAACAAGACGATTGTCAAACTGTTAAAGAATTTTATTTTGTTGGGGGCTCTAAGATATCCATCTACGATTTCTCGTCGCACTCGATCGATGTCTATTTGCCGTTGAAATAGCTCAATAAGGCTATAAACCGTATCTAGCGATGGACTTACTTCCTCATGCGTTTTGAGCTCTCGGGTGACCCTGTTTATGTCCATTAGACATAGAAAATAAGGGACTTTCACATTCCCTGATAGGGAAAACTCACCTCTCATACCGTAGAGGGGAATGTTGTAATCGCGCATCTCTTTCTGCGAGTCCGTATTGAGCTCAAAATTCATGGCTTATCCCAACCTAATAGTAAATGCAGGATTAAATAGACGTGAGAACACTTCTTCGAACAGCAATTCGTATGCTGGCGCATCCTCATCATTAAGATCATCTTCTGCTAGATCCTTCACCGGCACAGGAGTGGGAACTAACAAGAGATATGTCCTTTCGATATCAATTCCGACTTCAGAAAGCCGCGTTCTTAATGCACTTCCATTTTTTAAATGCTGATCGATCCTTCCTCGCAGATTTGCTGACTTTCCAACATATAGTGGCGCTTGAAAGAGCATCGACCACTGAAGTGAAAATCTCATCGCGGTAAGAAACTTTTCATCTTTTAGTGCATTCTTCAGCGCCTCTTCCTTCGCACTAGAAATGTAGCTCTTTGACTTCAAGCTCACTTCGTAATACGGCACCAAGTCGCCAGTTCTGCTCTGAAACTTCGGCGCTCGTATCGCTTCAAGTAGATCATCTGCAAATTCACTTGGCTCATTTCTGAACTGAAAGGATCGAAACCAAGCATAAATTCCACTCTGACCTTCCGAAATTCGATCAAGGACTGCACTGGGTCCAGATGGGAATGCAGTCAGATCGAATAAGACACTCCCCTCGGGCTGTCGCAACTCAAGAACCGAGGTCTTTAACATACTCATTACCCTGCTATTAGGTTGTATGCAAGGCGAAGATGATGAAGGGAAGCAATTGCTTCTGGTCCGTTCTCCGCCATCCGACAAAACTCCACGATTCTCGTCAGTTCTCGCTGAAAGAACCTGCGCTCCATATTAAATGCTGCGTCATCGTGAATGCCGTCATAATTTGGCGGCGCCACCACGAAGTCATAGATCAAGGCCCGTGACTTCCCAGAAGAGTTCCTGAGCAACCGTCCTCGGCGTTGAACGAACTGACGCGGGTTTGTCGAACTTGCCAAAAGAAATCCCATTCGCAGGTCAGGTAGGTCGATACCTTCATCCAGGCAACGAATCGCGACAACACCATCCAGGAATCCACTCGACAAGTCACGCAGTATTTCCTCGCGCTCTTGTGATGACTCGCGGTAAGTGAAATTTCGAACTCGCAGCCCGTGCTTCTCTCCAAGCAGTCGGGCCACTGCCTGAATCTGACGGACTTCATCGTCGGTGATGCTGTCGGTAGTTCTGCCATCACCGCAATAAAAGATTGCCTTCTGTGGCCGCTCGGGTAATGAGGCGATGAGCGTATCCAATGCGGGCATCTTGTTCGCCGCGCTACCCAGCAAGCGAGCGCGCTTGATGAGCAAGCGCATTGCACCCTGGCCAATTTCCTCGCTCATATCAGCGCCGGGCATGATCTTGGCAAGCTTAGATGAGATTTCGGCGTACTCTTCTGCCTCGGGCTCGGTCAGTTCTACAACGACCGGATAGTAGCGATACGGACACAAACGCCCATCGGCGATCGCTTGATCCAGCGTATAGGTGAAAACTTCACCGCCGAAATAGTCGAGAACCGTCTTCGTCCCGACAGGGTCGAAATGTCGATCAGGCGTCGCCGACAAACCCAATCGCATCGTGATCCCATCAGGTAACGTCTCTTTGATTCCCGACGCGCCGAGGTTATGAACTTCGTCGGCAATCAGCAGGTGATGAAAGGCACCTGATGCAACTCTAGACTGCAAGCGGGTCTGAAAACTCTCGCCCATGAATGTTGCATTGGTCGTAACGATCGCGTGAATCGGCGAAAGCCCCACCGATACGCGTTGATACCCCTCCTCCATTAGAGTTTGCCAGCGATCGCGACCCTCGAATGCTGCAACCGGATTTACGCCAAAGGCTGATATCTCCCGAATCCACTGCCTACAGAGGTTGATGAACGGACAGACAATGATGAGTACGAAGGATCGGTTCTTCTCCGCTACCTTGCTGGCAAGGGTAAGTGCCGTCAGCGTCTTTCCAGACCCCGTCGCCATGGAAAAGATCCCTTTGCCTCCGGCTTTGCTCCAGGCTCGAATCGCGTCCGCTTGGTACGGGCGGAGGTCGAATCCCGCTGGCGGGCGGAATTGGCTGGCAGGTACCGGCTCCTCCGCTCTGTGCTTCGGCAAGCCCGGCGGAGGTTGCTCGGGATCTCTATAGCGTTCGAGAAGATCGCGGCCGGCACGACTAAACTCGATGACACGCAAACCGGGAGTTGAGTTACTCCAGAGAGCCTCAAAGTTGTCGACTTCCTCCTGCACTCGCCCTTCCGTATCCTTCCATGAGCAAAATGCCTTGATGCTCTCAAAATTCTCAACGAGCCCCCCCGCCGTTTCGTTTGAGGATCCGGAAAAGGTAACGTGGTTTCCAACGGTATCAGTAAACACACCCGCCTTTTCATGGAAGATTCCACGAGAATAGTCGCCTTTCTGGTCGAGCCGAAGCGCCAGCTTTATCTCAAGAAGCCCTGCGGCGGCCAACCATGCAAGAGCATTCAGACGATCCTTGATTAGCGCGTCTTCTATATCGGCAAGACTCTTGGCAGCGATCGCTCGAACCGCATCCGCGGGATTGTCGTTCGCCGCCTGAAGGGCCAGGACATCATCGGGCTGCAAATGAGGTGAGACAACCAGTTTCATTTTCCCGCCACGAGATGCCAAGCTGGCAACACCACGTGCCGCCAATGCGAGCCCGGAGCTGCTGAAGTAGCCTGCAGCACGGCGGTATAGCGTAGAGCACTCAAGACAGGGATTGAAGAAATCTCTTACCAGGTCATCGCGACCGGTCCGATAGGACAGCTGGAGTGGGATGTCCTGAAGGGATTTCATGAGTCGCTTTGATACATGAAATGCGCTGGATTCATAGCTAAGAACCAGGCTTTCCTGACAAGACCCTCGGGCTCAAGTGAGTACTTCATGGAGTACGCACATAGTAATCAATCAGCTTTTGAAGCCCGTATCTCTTTGCTGGCTCGGGCGAGATCTCGAAAGCTGTCTTTGTCTGCCAATTGACGAGTCCACCCCTTGGATCAGGAAAGAGGGTAGTCCTTGTCGCGGCCCACTGAATCGACGGAGATTTGACGTCGGACTCAATAGCCTGAACTTTGCCGACTGCAAAAATCCTTGCCTCGTTTCCTTTCAATGTTGCCAACACAACTCCGTCTCCTACCCTCATCGCCGTAAGCGGGTGCGCAAATGTGTTCTTCAACCCTGGGAAACTGGTTTCTTGGGAAGGAAGTGATCCGTTGTTGATGCAGTCAACAACAGCACTGCCATCTTCGCACTCGAATTTCCAGAACTTCACTAAAACCTCCTATCCCATATCCGTTCGACGCTTATGTGAAGCAGCTCGTGCTACTGCCGATACGATTGCGAAGTCCGCTTTAACTCCGCCGCAACCCTTTCCACCAGCGCGCTAGGACTGACGACATGGCAGTCCGCACCATACTTCATGATGTCCATGATCAGTTCACGATCGTCCGCATAGGGCACCTTGAGTTCGTAGCTGCCGTCCTTCAGCAGCCGCCCTTCCTGGTTGGGATGCCATTGCTCGGCGGCGACCCACCTCGCGCGCTCCGGGGTGAAGCGCAGCGTTGCCCAGGTGACCTCGTCCCCTGAAAAGATCCCGTACCCCGAGCCCAACACTTCATCGAGACGTTTGTCGGCGACATCTTTCGCCCGCTTGTCGAGGATCTCCGCGTGCCGGATCGCATCGACGGAGAAGGCCCGCAATCCATCACGAAGATGGCACCAGGCATCGAGGTACCAGTTGTCCCGGTAGTGCATCAGGCGCTGCGGCGACACTTCGCGTTCGGTCTCCTCGTTCTTTCCCCGTGCGTGGTAGCGGATGACCAGGCGCTTGCGGCGCAGCAGGGCCGAGCCCACGGCCTGGAAGTGGTCGAGGTGGAACTTGCGCGCCCCGACCGTCTGGATGCGGATGCGGCGCTTCACCTCTTCGACCGGGTTGTCGCCCGCGCCAAGGATGCCTGTCAGACGAGCCAGCAGCGGCTTGATCTGCGGACCGAGGAGGCCGCCGGTATCCAGGTTAGAGAGCAGGTGTTGCATGGTCAGCAGGGCGTGGATTTCCTCGGCCGTGAACCATAGCCCCGGAAGCTCGTATTGCGGCCCCACACGCTTTCCTTCACCAGGTTTCTCAAAACGGTAGCCTCCAAGATCGCGGTCGAAGATGATGGGCGCGCTGAGCCTGTCCTTCATGTAGGTCAGGTCGCGCTTCAGGGTGGCCCAGGACACGCCGAGCCGCTCCTGCAATTCCTTGCGCGTCACGAACCGGCGAATCGCCAGCATCTGGTCAATCTGATAGATCCTCGCCATCCCGCTCATGACCCGCTCCCAAATTTTCTTATTCGTCGGGCTTACAGAGTGAGCCCGACCTGGCAAATCATGGCACGGAACTAAAGTCTTTGCTATAGCATATGTCATAGGGCATAACATGGCCGCCAAATGGCGGCCATGTCAGCCTCAGTCATTTACAGGTCGTCCTTTCAGAAAGTAAGGTGCAAACCCTCCTAAATGAGGGTGCGACTTTCCCCACCCAGGTTGGCTCATTGCCTGACGGAAGTACAGATTGCTGCTACCGGAGACCTGATCGGCCAGGGAGAGAAGGCGTGCTTCAGGGGTCCTAGGCGGACGATAGCCGGACTCGAAAGCCACAGCGTTCGCTGCGCCGATAGCGTGTCGCATCGAATAGTAGTGCGCGGAGGGAATCGCAAGACGCATACGGCTTTCAGCAACTGCAAGCCAATCGCCGATCGTCTGCTTGTGGCCGTTAAGTCTCCCCCTATCCGACAATATCCACCCGCCGGAGGAATTTCGCTGATATTCGCACGCCTTGCCAACGTCGTGCATCATCGCCGCAAACAAGCTGACGTCCGGGTCGGCGGCTGGAAATTTCGGCAACAGCGCAAGCACGGTTTCCCCGATCTCCACCATGTGGAGCAGGTTCCCGTTGGTCACAGAGTGATGGCCCCGAATCGACGACGGGCCAGTACAGAAGAGATGGAATCGGTTGCCGTCCCACAAGACATTATTGAACAGTTCCTGCCATGGCAAGGGCAACTGATTCCATAGATTGCTGGCGCGACGCAGCAGATCACGGTCTGACACCCAGACATCGGGTACGGTCATGAAGAGATCCAGTGTCCGAACCGGTCGTTCCTTGCGCACCACTCGTGAAACGTTGGTGACTCCGCTCCCGAACTGGGTTCCGTGGGGGCAACGCGGGGATACCAACAATCCAGGCCGAAAATACGTCACCGGATGCCTTACTTTCCAGGCGACCTCGATGCTGACCTGGTCGTGATACAGAGACGCGCCCAGCTGATACCCGCCTCCGCGCAAAGGCGTGCAATCGAAGCTGGTGATACGAAGCGCCTCCGGCAGTTGGCGATAGGCTATCAAGGAGAAGGATTCACGCATGGCTAACCTCCGTACTGAAGAGTTGGCTGTATCCGTCGGGCTGAGTCTTCTGCCCGACAGTGGCTGCACCGGATTGCAGAAGCATCCTCTCGAACGCCGAGCCGTCCTGGCGGGTGAGGTTTGGCACGAATCGCGCGTAGACCCGGAACAGCATTTCCGTCGTGGTGTGCCCGAGTTGCGCGGCAATCCACTGCGGCGATTCTCCCGAGGCAAGCCACAACGTTGCGCAGGTATGACGACATTGGTAGGGTCGTCGCTTCGTCAGACCAAGATGCCTGAGGAGCGGGTACCAGACTCTGTTGGTCACGTTCTTGTGATCCAGCGGGGTTCCCTCGCGGTTGCAGAACACAAAGTTTGACCTGCCGCGAGTCGCCGGTTCCTGACGCTTCAACGCATCGTAGACCACCTGCGACATTTGAATGTCGCGCTGACTCCCGTCTGTCTTCGTGTACTGAAGCTTGCCCTTGATGATGGTTTCGCGCACCAGGATCAATCGGCGCTCGAAATCGACGTAATTCCATTGCAGACCATCGACCTCGCCGGTACGCATCGCTGTATAGAACCGGACTGTGAAGTAGTCATGGTAGTCCGCCCGCACAGTACTCAGAATCTGTTGTACCTCGACCAGCGAAAACGGATAGACATCGTTCTTCTTGATCTTGAGTTGCTTGATGTTGGTGAAGGGCGTGCGAAAATCAAACCGGTCGGCGGCTTCGTTGAGGATCATCCGGACTGGCGCAATCAACTTGTTGATGCGCTGGTTGGAGAGAACGGTCTTCTTGCCCCGTGCCTGGACTTTGGCGAGATCAGCGCGGAACGAGAGAATGTCAGCCTTGAGGATCCTGCCGACCACCTTGTCCCCAAAGCGGGGAATCAGCGTGCGATCCAGATCCATGCGGATCTGTTCCTTGTAGGACTCGCGCCACTCCACAGATTTCTCGGCGAACCAGGTTTCCGCGAACTCACGGAATAGCGGCGTTGCGTCAAGCGCGGGATCTGCCGCCCCGGGTAGTACCGCGTCAGCGACGGCTGCGGCGATGGGGGTAACCCTAGTCGCCAATTCCACTTCCTTCAGCTTGGTCAGCTGCCGACTGTTGGGGAAAAACTTGGCGTAGTCGAAGCTGCCATCGGCCATCGCCTCGTCGATCTTGTCCAGAAGCTTCTGGACTTTCTTGCGATTCGTCGCGGTGTCAGGTAAGGCTGTCTGCTCGCGGCAGCGTTTGCCCTGGTAGTAGAAGTCGAGAATCAGGCTCCCGGTTTCCTTACGGACTTGGATGCTGGACATCATGCACCTCCTTTTTTTGCGATCTGGTTTCGGAAAGTGGTTGTGACGTCAGGCATGGCACACGTTCCCATTCGCCATCGGAATGGAAACCGTGTCCGGCGCGATCTGCATGTCGCGCTCTATCGCCTCCCAGATGTAAAGAATCTTTCGCCCACCGAACGGGCGGAAGTAATGCGTACCCTCGATCAGCACGCTGTCCTTCAGGCAATCGCGGATCGTGCGCGGGTCATACTTGATAAGAGCCGAGAGTTCTTCGGTCGTTAGATAGGTCTTGGTAGCCATACAGCACCTTCCTTTCATGTTGTTTATGGGCTTCTTGTGATCACTAAACGCATCACTGGAAGCATAATATCAACATCGAAAGATGCTTGTCAAGTTATTCTGATATGTTTACGCATCACGTGATGCGAAAGGACTACGCGATGCTGCGCTTCCGTCTGAAAGAATTGATCGCTGACAAAGGATTCAGGGAAGGGCGGGTGGTCACCATGCTGGAGATAGCCGAGTCCACAGGCGTACATCGCATGACCTTGTCGAAGCTCGCGAACCATCGTGGATACAACCCAACGGCTGACGTTCTCGATCGTCTTTGTACCTATTTTGGATGTCGGATCGAACAGTTGGTAGAGCACATCCCGGACGCCAAAGTAGATTGACTGAGGTTTCAGAGGGTGGTTACTCAGTCCGACTTGACGGCCTATTGATATCGTCGCGCCCTAGACCCAAGCCATTTGCAAATGCAAGTACTCGGCTTTATGAGGAGCGCAACATTAGGCCGACTTCAGGTCATCGGCCAAGGACTAAACCGCTCCGCGGTAGGGGTATGCGATCCGCCTGAAGTGAAGTAACGGGTATTGGTGCGCGACGGCGGCAAGAGTGCCACTGTCGAAGCCGAGGCAATCCGCCTCGACTTTGACAGGAGGCCACCATGGAAGCGAAGCACCCCACCGTGTCGCCGCTGCGGCAACGCATGATCGAAGACATGCGGATGCGCAAGTTTGGCGAGAAGACGCAGTCCCAGTACCTTCGCGCCGTTCGGCAGTTTGCCAAATACCTCGGGCGCTCCCCCGATACTGCCAACATTGAGGACTTGCGCAATTACCAGTTGCATCTCGTTGACCACGGTACGTCGCCGGCCTCGCTGAACGCCGCGATCTGCGGGCTGAAGTTCTTCTTCGGCGTGACGCTGGACCGACCCGAGGCGATGGCCAAGATGAAACCGGTGCATCTGCCGCGCAAGTTGCCGGAGATCCTGAGTCCCGAGGAGGTGAAGCGGCTGATTGCCGCCGCTGGCAATCTGAAGCACCAAACCGCACTGGCATTGGCCTACGCGACGGGGCTGCGCGTCAATGAAGTGGTCACCCTGAAGGTCGGTGACATCGACAGCCAGCGCATGACCCTGCGGGTCGAACAGGGCAAGGGCCAGAAGGATCGCTACGCATTATTGTCACCGGTACTACTGGAACGCTTGCGCGTCTGGTGGCGGGTGGCGCGTGCCCAGGGCAAGATGTTTGACGGCGGCTGGCTGTTTCCCGGCCAGAACCCGATCCGGCACCTCAGCACCCGGCAACTCAACCGTGCCATCCACGCCGCTGCCGACGAAGCCGGGATCGACAAGCACATCTCGATGCACTCGTTGCGCCATGCCTTCGCCACCCACCTGCTGGAGCAGAAGGTCGATATCCGCCTGATCCAGGTTCTGCTCGGGCACAAGAAGCTGGACTATGTCCAGTGCCAGACTATGTCCCGTGGGTTCATAACGCCCTGACCTGGTATAGACATGCGGTGATCTCGCTGGAGATAGTCATTCTCTTTGTTGGGCAATTTCGCCCGCAAGGA
>Ga0172367_10008922_pt1 | contig 11116 bp, 10 predicted proteins | sample Lak10m_FD_114542 | JGI IMG/M metagenome (GOLD analysis project Ga0172367, IMG submission 114542) | Freshwater microbial communities from Kabuno Bay, South-Kivu, Congo - kab_022012_10m | ecosystem: Environmental > Aquatic > Freshwater > Lake | place: Democratic Republic of the Congo: South-Kivu...
CACGGCCTCGATAATCTCGTGGTACGCCGCTCGCACCAGAGGGGCGTTATCCAGCCCCAGGCGCACCCCGCCGACGTCCGACTTGTGGGTAATGTCGGGCGAGTGGATCTTCATCGCCACCGGAAAGCCGAATTGTTCGGCAATCAACAGCGCCTCGTTGGGCGAATGAGCCACCATGGTTTGCGCTACCGGGATGTGGAACGCCGAAAGCAATGCTTTCGATTCCATCTCGGACAATATAGTGCGCCGCTCGGCCAGCGCACCTTCGATCACCATGCGCGCGCCTTCCACATCGGGTTTCCGCTCGTGACCAAGTGGGCTGGGGGCCTGCATCAGCAATTGCTGGTTATGATAAAAGGCGGAGAGGAAGGAAAACGTCTCCACCGCCGGCTCCGGCGTACGGTAATGCGGTACGTGGGCGGCGGCAAACAGCGTACGCGCCTCCTGCACCTGGTCGGCTCCCATCCAGCAGGTCAGCAGCGGTTTTCTGGAGGTTTGCGCAATGCGGATGACGCTTTTCGCTACCTCGGTAGGATTGGTCATGGCCTGCGGCGTAAGGATGGTGAGCACGCCATCCACATTCTCGTCGCCGATGCAGGCAGAAAGCGCTGCTTCATAGCGTTCCGGCGTGGCATCGCCGATGATATCCACCGGGTTGCCATGCGACCACACCGCCGGCAATACGGCATTGAGCGCTTCCATGGTCGCAGGTGAAAGCTGGGCCAGCGGAACGCCGAGATCGGCGGTACGGTCGGTCGCCATCACGCCCGGGCCGCCGCCGTTGGTTACAATCGCCAAGCGGTTGCCGCATGGCCGGCAATGCGAGGACAGCGCCTTGGCCAAGGAAAAAAGCTGGGTGATGGTCTGCACCCGCACCGCGCCGGCACGGCGCAAAGCCGCATCGAACACGTCATCCGCACCTACCAGCGAGCCGGTGTGGGACATGGCCGCACGCGAACCCGCGGCATGCCGCCCGACCTTGACTGCCAGCACCGGCTTGATGCGGGCAGCGGCACGCAGCGCACTCATGAAGCTGCGCGACTGGCGCACGCCCTCGATATAAAGCAGGATGCTTTCGGTTTGCGGGTCAGCGGCAAGAAAGTCCAGGATTTCGCCGAAATCCATGTTCGCCGAGGAACCCATGGAAATCACGCTGGAAAAGCCGACATCGTTGACTTTGGCCCAATCGAGGATCGCGGTACATAACGCGCCGGACTGCGACACCAGCGCCAGGTTGCCAGCCTTGGCGGAGCCTTTGTTGAAGGTTACGTTCAGCCCGATCGACGGACGCATCACGCCCAGGCAATTCGGCCCGATGAAACGCAGGCCATAGTTGCGCGCATTTTGTTCCACAAGCTTTTCCAACGCCACACCTTCCGGCCCTGCTTCACCAAAGCCTGCGGTCAATACCACCGCTGCGCGCACGCCGCGCTGGCCGCATTCCTCGATGATGGCCGGGACGGTGTTGGCCGGCGTCGCTATCACCGCCAGATCGACCGTCGCATCTACTTCCTCCAGTGAAGCATAGGCGCGTACCCCTTGAATCTCCTTGCGCTTGGGGTTGATAGGGTAAATCGGTCCTTTGAAGCCACCGCTGCGCAGATTATCGAACACCACCGTGCCTACTGCATTGGGTCGATCGCTGGCGCCGAATACGGCTACCGATTGTGGCGCAAACAGTACGTTCAGGTAATGCTGTCCCATGTCGCCTCCCATCATTGATTTTGATTTGAATATAACACCTTGCCTAACAGCCCGCCAGCGTCCAGACAGGGCGCATGTTATAATCGGCTCCCTTAATAAAACCAATTCCCGCTTCAGCATGTTCGACAAACTGGTTATCTTCGGCGTCGGTCTTATCGGCGGATCGGCCGCGCTGGCGCTACGCAAGGCGGGCGCGGCGAAGTGTATTATCGGCGTAGACCGCAGTGACGAAACGCTAAACGAGGCATTGCGTCTGGGGGTGATCGACGCAGCAGCAATTGATTTGCCGAGCGCCGTAGCGGATGCGGATATCGTGCTGCTGGCCGTGCCGGTCGCACAGACGGAACAGATAATGGTCGCGATTGCACCACACCTCGCACCCCATACCGTTGTCACCGATGCCGGCAGTACCAAAAGCGATGTTGCCGCTGCTGCTCGTGCGAGCCTGGGCAAACACTTCTCCAGCTTCGTACCTGGGCATCCGATTGCGGGTACGGAGAAAAGCGGGGTAACCGCAGCGCATGCCGGTCTGTTCCAGGGCTGCAACACCATACTGACACCATTGCCGGAAACCAGCACGCAGGCGCTGGAGAAAGTGCGTACGCTGTGGCAGGCCTGCGGTGCCAAGGTCAGTGTAATGACGCCGCAAGCCCATGATGACATCTTCGCCGCCGTCAGCCATCTGCCGCATATGCTGGCATTCGCCCTGGTGGATGCGATTGCTCATCGGTCTAACGCCGAACAACTGTTTGGCTTCGCGGCCAGCGGTTTCCGCGATTTCACCCGCATCGCCGGCAGCTCGCCGGAAATGTGGCGCGACATCTGCCATGCCAACCGTGATGCGCTGCTGGCAGAATTGGACGCTTATCAGGCGGAACTGGCACGACTGCGCGGACTGATCGAACGCCGCGACGGCGCGGCACTGGAAATCCTGTTTCAGGATGCCAGCCGGGCACGCAATGCCTGGATCAAGAATTTTGAAAAGCAGAATCAATAACGCATGGAAACGCTCAACCTCGCTCCTGCCCGTGCCGCTGTCGGCACGGTAAAACTTCCCGGCTCGAAGAGCATATCCAACCGCGTGTTGCTGCTGGCCGCCTTGGCGCAAGGAACGACCGAGGTGCGCGACCTGCTACACTCCGACGATACCGAACGCATGCTGGACGCTTTATCCACTCTTGGCGTAAAAGTGGAGCCACTTGGTGATAACGCTTATCGTGTGACGGGATATGGCGGCGATTTTCCGAACAAGGATGCCAAGTTGTTCCTTGGTAACGCAGGTACAGCGTTCCGCCCACTGACGGCGGCGTTGGCTTTGTCCGGTGGTCGCTATGAGTTGTCCGGTGTGCCGCGCATGCACGAGCGTCCTATCGGCGATCTCGTCGACGCGCTGCGCCAAACCGGCGCGGATATCCTTTACCTCGGCAATGAAGGTTTTCCACCATTGGATATCCGACCGGGCACCAACCGTGCCGCCGGCAAGATCAGCGTGCGCGGCAATGTGTCCAGCCAGTTCCTTACCGCGCTATTGATGGCGTTGCCATTGACCGGGCTGGAAACCACCATCGAAGTCGTGGGCGAACTGATCTCCAAACCCTATATCGAAATCACCCTCAACCTGATGGCACGCTTTGGCATGACAGTACAGCGCCACGGCTGGCAGGCATTCACCATTCCCAGTGGGAGTCGTTACGTCAGCCCCGGCGCACTGTTCGTCGAGGGCGATGCTTCATCGGCATCGTATTTCCTTGCTGCAGGCGCTATCGGCGGCGGTCCGGTGCGCGTGGAAGGCGTGGGCAACAACAGCATCCAGGGCGACGTGCGCTTTGCCGAAGCACTGGAGAAAATGGGTGCACATATCCTCTCGGGTGAAAACTGGATGGAGGCCAGCGGGCCCGTAAACGGCAAGCTGAAAGCCATTGACCTCGACTGTAACCACATCCCGGATGCGGCGATGACACTGGCGGTAGCCGCGCTATTCGCCGCCGGCACTACCACTCTACGCAACATCGCCAGTTGGCGTGTCAAAGAGACCGACCGCATTGCGGCGATGGCGACTGAGCTGCGCAAGGTGGGCGCTACGGTGGAAGAAGGCACGGATTACATCCGCATCACGCCACCTGGTAGCCTGACACCGAACGCTGCCATAGCCACTTACGACGATCACCGCATGGCCATGTGTTTTTCGCTGGTGAGTCTGGGCGGCGTGCCGGTGACCATCAACGATCCGAAATGCGTGGCCAAGACTTTCCCGGACTACTTCGAGCGCTTCGCACAAATTACCCGGACCTGACATGAGTCCCGCCCCTGTCATCGCCATTGACGGCCCCTCCGCTTCCGGCAAGGGCACAGTCGCGCAGTTGGTCGCGCAACAATTGGGGTTCCATTACCTGGATTCCGGCGCGCTGTACCGCATCGTCGCCCTGGCCGCGCAAATTGCCGGGATTTCCTGGCAGGACGAAGCGGTACTGGCAGGACTGGCTGAAAAATTGGATATTCGTTTCGATGGAGGAGAGATTTTTCTTGCCGGCAATCGGGTGAGCGATGAGGTGCGTTCGGAGGAGATGAGCCGGGGCGCTTCGGAGGTCGCCGCACATCCGTCGGTCAGGCGGGCGCTACTTGACTTGCAGCACGCCTTTCGCCAGGCACCCGGCTTGGTGGCGGATGGTCGCGACATGGGGTCGGTGGTATTCCCGGACGCGCAAATCAAGGTGTTTCTGACGGCGAGTGCCGAGGTGCGCGCTGAGCGTCGGTATAACCAGTTGATGACAAAAGGAATCCGTGTTAACCTTGCGCAAATATTGCTTGACCTGCAACTGCGCGATGCGCGCGACCGTGAACGGGCTGTGGCCCCGCTAATACAAGGCACGGACGCGATGCTACTCGACACCAGCGATCTTACCATCGACCAGGCCGTTGAAGCTGTTTTGCAGCATTACCGCGAGCAGTTGCCGTCAGCATAAATCTGTCGCGGGCCTCCAGGGCCGCGATTTTATTAACCAGCCCCGCCGCCAGGCGGGATATTTATTTTTTAGGTGTTTTTAACAATGGCTAACGCTTCCCCAGCAACCCAACCCGTAGAAAGTTTTGCCGCCCTTTTTGAAGAAAGTCTCGAACGCCAGGAGATGCGCTCCGGCGAAGTAATCACCGCCGAGGTGATTTCGGTGGATGACGACTTTGTCGTTGTCAACGCCGGCCTCAAGTCCGAAAGCATCATTGCGACGTTAGAATTCCGCAATGACCGTGGTGAACTCGAAGTCAAGGTCGGCGATTTCGTGCAAGTCGCCATCGAAACCCTGGAAGATGGCTACGGTGCGACCAAGCTGTCGCGTGAAAAAGCCAAGCGCTTGGCGGCATGGCTGGACCTGGAAGCGGCCATGACCGAAGGCCGTATCGTCAAGGGTATGATCAATGGCCGCGTCAAGGGCGGCCTCACGGTGCTGGTCAATGGCATCCGCGCCTTCCTGCCCGGTTCTCTGGTGGATATCCGGCCGGTCAAGGACACTACCCCGTACGAAAACAAGGAATGGGACTTCAAGGTCATCAAGCTTGACCGCAAGCGCAACAACGTTGTGGTTTCCCGCCGTGCCGTGTTGGAAGCGACCATGGGCGCAGACCGTGAAGCGCTGCTGGCCAGCCTGTCCGAAGGTGCTGTAGTCAAGGGCATCGTCAAGAACATCACTGACTATGGCGCATTCGTGGACTTGGGCGGCATCGACGGCCTGCTGCACATCACCGACCTGGCATGGCGCCGCGTCAAGCACCCGTCCGAAGTTCTCGCCGTGGGCGAGGAAGTCGAAGCCAAGGTGCTCAAGTTCGATTCCGAAAAAAATCGCGTTTCGCTGGGCATCAAGCAGTTGGGCGACGATCCGTGGGTCGCGCTTACCCGCCGCTACCCGGTCAGCACCCGCCTGTTCGGCAAGGTGACCAACCTGACCGACTACGGCGCATTCGTCGAAATTGAACCGGGCATCGAAGGCTTGGTGCACGTTTCCGAAATGGACTGGACCAACAAGAACGTGCATCCTGCCAAGGTCGTGCAACTGGGCGACGAAGTCGAAGTCATGATTCTGGAAGTGGACGAAGACCGCCGCCGCCTGTCGCTGGGCATGAAGCAATGCAAAGCCAACCCATGGGATGATTTTGCAGTGACCCATAAGAAGGGCGACAAGGTGAAGGGCCAGATCAAGTCCATTACCGATTTCGGCGTGTTCATCGGACTGGCGGGGGGCATTGACGGTCTAGTCCACCTGTCTGACCTGTCCTGGTCGCAAACCGGCGAAGAAGCCATCCGCAACTTCAAGAAAGGCGACGAAGTGGAAGCCATGGTGCTCAGCATCGATGTCGAGAAAGAGCGCATTTCTCTGGGCGTCAAGCAACTCGACAGCGACCCGTTCACCGCTTACACCTCCACCAACGACAAGAATGCTCTGGTCAAGGGCACGGTCAAGAGCCTCGACGCCAAGGGCGCGGTGATCACGTTGGACGGCGAAGTTGAAGGCTATCTGCGGGCATCGGAAGTTTCCCGTGAAAAGGTTGAAGATATCCGCAACCACCTTAAGGAAGGCGACGAAATCGAAGCCAAGATCATCAACATCGACCGCAAGAACCGTTCGATCAACCTGTCCATCAAGGCCAAGGATATGGCAGACGAAGCCGATGCCATGCAAAAATACAGCAATGATAGCGGTGGCAATGCCGGCACCACTAACCTCGGTGCGTTGCTCAAGGCCAAGCTTGACGGCAAAAATAACGAATAAGGTGATGAATGCCATGACGAAATCGGAGCTGATTGCCAAACTGGCGGTTCGTTTCCCACAACTCGTGGTCAAGGATGCCGAGCTATCCGTAAAGGCGATTCTCGACGCAATGGCCGAGAAGCTGGCTGGAGGGCAACGCATCGAGATCAGGGGATTTGGTAGTTTCAGCCTGAATTTCCGTCCCCCACGGCTTGGGCGCAATCCCAAAACCGGGGCCAAGGTACAAGTTCCGGAGAAGTATGTGCCGCATTTCAAAGCGGGCAAGGAACTTCGGGAGCGGGTTGATTTTTAGAAAACCATCGGGAGTAAATCTTTCCAGGGCGGCAGGTCGCAAGATTCTGCCGCTTTTTATTGCCATTTCGGTAAAATTGAGGCATGCGATATTTTTACACCCTGCTAAGCATAGTCCTGTTCCTGGCGGCGCTTGGTTTTGCCATGAAAAACGCGGAGCCGGTTACCCTGCATTATTATCTCGGCTTTGCCTGGCGCGCACCATTGGTGCTGGTGCTGCTGGTCACTTTATGCGTAGGCGCACTGGCGGGAATCCTGGCCTGCCTGCCGCTGATTGCGCGGCAACGCCGCCGCCTGCTTACTACGCTGCGCGAGCCGGATGCCGTTGGCAGTCCGCGCGGGTGAGCGTTTGCCTTTTCATGGTGCATATGTCCATTAGCTTATCTCCCCATCATGCTTGAGTTCGAATACTGGTGGCTGCTGGCGTTGCCGCTTTTTTTCGTGCTGGGCTGGCTTGCCGCACGCATAGACCTTGCCCAGTTGCTGTCCGAAACCAGCGCGCTGCCTGCCTCCTACTTCAAAGGCCTCAATTTCCTTATCAGCGAGCAGCACGACAAGGCCATAGAAGCATTCACCGAGGCGGTCGAGGCAAATTCCGAATCGCTGGAAATCCATTTTGCTCTGGGCAGCTTGTTTCGGCGCAGGGGCGAAGTGGATCGAGCCACCCACTTGCACCAGAAGTTGCTGGAGCGCAAAGATTTGCCGGAGCCACATAAGCTGGCTGTACTGGCGGAACTGGCGCAGGATTTCCTTAAAGCAGGCTTGTTTGACCGCGCCGAGGAACTGTTCCGCAGTCTGACCGATTCACGCTATCGGCAGCCTGCCTTGCGCGCGCTGCTGGAAATCTATGTGCGGGAAAAGGAATGGGCGCGCGCCATAGAAGCCGCGTTGGAATTGGAACAACTCTCCGGCCAGTCGTTCCGTACCGAGATTTCGCATTTTTATTGCGAACTTGCGACCAAGGCCCGTCTGGCATCCGACATTGCCACTGCGCGCAGTGACCTGGATTCCGCCTTGAAAGTACGCCAGGATTGTGTGCGCGCCAACCTGATGCTGGGCGAGATAGAAGCGGAAACCGGCAATCATCAGGCCGCCGTCGCTGCCTGGAAGCGTATCGAACTGCAACATCCCGAATTCCTGGGGCTGGCGGCGCCACACTTTCTTGCCAGTTACCGCGCAATGGACAAAACTACGGAAGGCGTGGCTCTGCTAAAAACCTATTTGCAAAAATACAACCTGCCTTCAATTCTGCACGTAGTATATGAAGCTACGTTAGTAGAGAGTGGTCCCGCTGCGGCAGCCCAACTGGCAAGCGAGGAATTGGCACGTAACCCCAGCCTGCAAATCCTTGACCGGTTACTAGAGGCGCAGGCTTTGAGCGAAGAAAGCAGCCAGCGGAAAAACTACCAATTGATGCAGAATACCGTGCACTCTTTCCTCAGTAAAACCAGTAGCCATTGCTGCAACAACTGTGGCTTTCGCGCCCGCCAATACCATTGGCAATGTCCCGGTTGCGACGGCTGGGGCACTTATCCACCGGAACCGGTGGAGCAGACTGTCGCATGAACGATCCGAAAATCATTGTCGCCCTGGATTATCCACTGGCTGCTCTGGCACTTGCCCTGGCGGAGCAGCTTGATCCTACTTTGTGCCGGCTCAAGGTAGGCAAGGAATTGTTCACGGCCTGCGGGCCGCAGTTGGTCGAACAACTTGTGCGCAAAGGCTTCGGCGTGTTTCTCGACCTCAAGTTCCACGACATTCCCAACACAGTTGCCAATGCCTGCGCGGCGGCATCCCGCCTGGGCGTGTGGATGATCAACGTGCACGCGCTGGGTGGCCGTGCCATGCTGGAAGCAGCACGCGCAGCGGTGGACAAATCAGAACAGCGCCCGTTACTGGTTGCCGTCACCGTGCTGACCAGTATCGATCAGCAAGCACTGGCGGAAATTGGCATGCCGGGCAGCATCGAACAAACCGTGTTGCGGCTGGCCGGACTGGCAAAGGATAGCGGCCTGGATGGCGTGGTGTGCTCGGCGCTGGAAACGCCCGCGTTGCGGCGGACGCTGGGTACGGAATTTTGCCTGGTCACCCCCGGCATACGCCCAACCGCATCAGACACGGACGACCAGTCCCGCGTCGCCACGCCAGCCGAGGCTTTGCGCCAGGGATCGAATTATCTGGTAATCGGAAGGCCGATTACGCAGGCCGCCGACCCGCTACAAGCGCTGCGTCGGATTAGCGCGGATATCCAAGGTTTATAGTTTAAATGGGGGCTTTATGAAAATCACCGTCATCGGCACCGGCTATGTAGGGCTGGTAACCGGCACTTGTCTTGCAGAAGTGGGCAACGACGTGCTTTGTCTGGATCTGGATAAGTCCAAGATAGACACCCTCAACTCCGGTGGCATTCCGATCCACGAACCCGGTCTGCTGGAAATGGTGCAGCGCAACGTCGCCGCCGGCCGGCTGCACTTCACCACCAGTATTGAGGAAAGCGTCGCTTTCGGCGTCATCCAGTTCATCGCCGTCGGCACCCCGCCGGACGAGGATGGCTCCGCCGACTTGCAATATGTGACAGCGGCTGCGCGCAACATTGCCAGGCACATGACCGACTACAAGGTGGTGGTGGACAAATCCACGGTACCGGTCGGCACCGCCGACAAGGTCAGGGCAGCGATTAACGAAGAGCTCGCCAAACGCGGCGTCACCATCCCCTTCGCTGTTGCCTCCAACCCGGAGTTCCTCAAGGAAGGCGCTGCAGTGGAAGACTTCATGCGCCCTGACCGCATTGTTGTCGGTACCGACGACGAACGCGCCATCCAACTGCTGCATGACCTGTATGCCCCGTTCAACCGCAACCATGATCGTGTCATCGTCATGGACATCAAGAGCGCAGAACTCACCAAATACGCCGCCAACTGTATGCTGGCGACGCGCATATCGTTCATGAACGAACTCGCCAACCTTGCTGACAAGCTGGGCGCCGACATCGAGCAGGTACGGCTGGGCATAGGTTCCGATCCCAGGATAGGCTACCACTTCCTCTACCCCGGTTGCGGCTACGGCGGCTCCTGCTTCCCCAAGGACGTACAGGCGCTGATCCGTACCGCCGACGGCATCGGCATGCCGCTCAAGGTGCTCAACGCGGTGGAGGAAGCCAACGATGCGCAGAAGCGCATCCTGCTGGAAAAGATCAAGTCGAAATTCGGTGCCAACCTCAAGGGCAAGAATTTCGCCGTGTGGGGACTGGCCTTCAAGCCCAACACCGACGACATGCGCGCGGCTTCCAGCCGTGTCATTATCCAGGGTCTATGGGAAATGGGCGCTACCGTCACCGCCTACGACCCGGTGGCGATGAACGAATCGCGCCGCATCTTCGGCACCGACCCGCGGCTGGCCTATGCCGAGACGCCGATGGGCGCACTCAGAAACGCCGATGCGCTGCTCATCGTCACCGAGTGGAAGGAATTCCGCGCACCGGATTTCGATGCCATCAAGGCCAGCCTGAAAACTCCGGTGATCTTCGATGGCCGCAACATGTACACCCCGAGCCACGTCAAGGCGGCTGGGCTGGAGTATTTTGCCATCGGCCGGCGGTAAGTTTCACGTAAGCGGAATGTTGCATGATGTACTTGTTTTGCCATGTGCCGGGCAATTTTTGTCCGGCCTTTCAACATTTGTCGAGGAGGAAGAAAAATGAAAAAGCTGCTGCTTGTGCTGGTTGCCTGTTTTGCTTTCGCCGTTAACGCTTTTGCTGCGGTTAACATCAACACCGCCACCCAGGCTGAACTGGAAGCCATCAATGGCATTGGTCCGGCCAAGGCCAAAGCGATCATCGAATACCGCAAAAAGAATGGCAACTTCAAAACTGTGGATGATCTGGACAAGGTCAGCGGCTTCGGCAAGAAGACCGTGGACAAGATGCGCAAGGACATCAACGTCGGCAATGCCACTGCTGCGGCAGCCGGCAAGCCGGAAAAGATCGTAAAGACAGACACGTCTAAAGTAGTTGGCAATGCCACCGCCGCTGCGGCTGGCAAGACCGCCGATGCCAAGACCGTCAAGGATGTTTCCAAGAAAGCTGTCACGGCAGTGAAGAAAGAGGAGAAGACAAAGTAATCGTTTCTTTCCTTGCATGCTAAAAAGCCCCGTTTTGCGGGGCTTTTTATTTGCGCGACGTAAGCGGCTACTTCACCCGCATTCCTGGCTGCGCCCCGCTGTCAGGCGACAGGATATACGGCCCGCCGCGCTCGTCGCTGGCCGCCAGCACCATGCCCTCCGACAGGCCGAACTTCATCTTGCGTGGCGTGAGGTTGGCTACCATCACCGTCAGGCGTCCCACCAGCGTGGCCGGGTCGTAG
>Ga0172367_10008925_pt1 | contig 11114 bp, 10 predicted proteins | sample Lak10m_FD_114542 | JGI IMG/M metagenome (GOLD analysis project Ga0172367, IMG submission 114542) | Freshwater microbial communities from Kabuno Bay, South-Kivu, Congo - kab_022012_10m | ecosystem: Environmental > Aquatic > Freshwater > Lake | place: Democratic Republic of the Congo: South-Kivu...
ACAACATGGCTACGACGTTAATATCATTGCCGAATAAAAGCGAGTGGCTACTGACGTTAAGCCCGTTAAGCCAAGCAATGAAAAAAACAATAGCCATAATGGGTTGAATTCATCTGTCCGATCTCTTGATTTTTGGAAAGAAAAACAGCTCATGAGAATTAAACTTTGATAACCAAAAGCGAAGCGTCTGCTTTGTCGCACGCCGGACATTTTCGTGCCACTAAAAATGCTACACACAAAATGCGAATTCGCACTAGTTCAACGGAACGTCTTTTATTCTTAATTCCGTTTACTGCGGTGCTCTGGTCGGTCGGCTATCCCGATGTGTTTCGCTTTCCTATTTACCTTTGGCTCGTTCCGATTGTGGCCATGTTCTGCCATTGGCGAACATCATTAATAGTGTCACTAGGCAAGACCTACTTTTGGATCCTTTTGCTCGGCCTAGTTTTAATGATGATCCACAATCAGTCCTCTGTATTCTGGACGATTTCACTGCTCGCATGGATATTTACGGTTTATAACTTTCTAGTTGTCCGGATGCGATTTGCACGTCGACCCCCTAGATATCTACTGACTGTTTTCGATGAAGGATTGGTATGGGGCCTGCGAGCCAACCTGCTAGCAATATTAGTTTCTCTTTGGTACGACGGTAATTTGTTACATAGTGGGTGCGGGTTCTTTATCGAACCCAGCCATCTGGGATACACATTAGGGCCTGTACTCGCATACTTATTCATCAAGCGGAACCACCGTCTCGAGGCCGCCGCTAGCACTGCAGCCCTGTTTGTGTTTGCGCCATCGACCACCTTTGCGATAGCTATTGGTCTTGGACTTCTACTAGGCCTGGGTTCACCGCGCTTGGTACTCGTTTTACTAGGCTCGGCCATCAGTGCAACTGCGATCGGCGGGCTTCACATCGCATCAAACCTGATGTTGGAGGTCAAGCCGGAGAGCACTGCTGTCTTGATTGCAGCATTTCAAACTGCTGCCGATCAAATAAACATTAACCCAATCCTTGGAAATGGGCCATTTAGTTGGATTCAGGGCGGCGAAAGAGACATTGATTATCAAGATTTTTCCACATTGAACCAGCGCGATCTAGCGTCGCTTTTGCCCTTCGTAATGGCCTCATTCGGTTGGACCGGCGTCATTATCTTGATTTCTTCGATCATATTACTCCTGCGACGAGTAAGAGTCGATAACGGGCTTGCCTTACTGATAATGATCTGCATCCTAACTTATGTGGCGCGATGGGCGGGACCGGTGCCTAGCGCCTTCCTACCATTGCTTGCTGTTTATTTAGCCTTTAAAAGGATTTCGAAATGAAGTTATTGATTCTTGGAGGTTCCGGCATGCTGGGACACATGCTGGCGGATGTTGCGTCCTTGAACTCTGGCATCTCGGTTACAGCAACAGAACGAAGGCCGTTGGGTGAGAGTGCGCGAAATGGTGAGGTTTTAAATGCTAGCTTCGATGCCTCCAGTTTGACTTACGACACCATTGCTTCTTTATTCGGTCAACGCTTTGATTATTGCGTAAACTGTATCGGTGCTGTAAAGCAGCTTAAGGGCATGCCTGACTCTGAGATGTATTACCTTAACGCCGCGTTTCCAAGCTTGCTTGCCAATATCTGCAAACACTATCAGACTCGGCTAATTCATGTTAGTACCGATTGCGTATTCGACGGCGAAAGAGGAGGCTATCGGGAAGCTGAATTGCCTAATGCACGCGATACTTACGGATACTCCAAATTCTTAGGTGAGCAGATTGCGGATTCCGCATTAGTGATTCGGACGTCCATAGTAGGGCCAGAGCTCCATGGCTCTCGGCGTGGACTGTTGGAGTGGTTTTTAGGGGAGTCTGCGGAGGTAACAGGCTACACACAAGCCTATTTTTCTGGCGTTACTACACTCCGCTTGTCCGAATTTATCGTTGACATTCTTCAGCGAGGAAAGTGGGAAAGTGGCTTGTTTCAACTTGCAGGCCCGAAAATATCTAAATTTGATTTGCTACAACTCTTCCGCCAATATTTCGGAGTCAACACAAAAATCAATGGCAGCGATGCATTAAAGATCGATCGCTCGCTTATCAACGGTCGCATAGCCCGTTTTGGCTATGTGCCCCAATCTTGGGAAGAAATGTTGCATTCACTTACGCTACAGATGAACACTAAGGAAAGAATCCAATGAAGTCAAAAAGCTATTTAAACGGAAAGTGCGTTGCAATTACTGGGGGCACTGGCTCATTCGGAACTGCGATGCTTCACCGACTTCTCAAAACGGAAGTTTGTGAAATTCGAATTATCAGCAGAGATGAAAAGAAGCAGGAGGACCTGCGTCTTCGCACTTTTGATTCACGCGTTAAGTTCGTTATCTGCGACGTACGCGACTTGGTCGCCCTTCGTGGCGCCTTGCAGGGTAGTGACGTGCTGTTTCATGCGGCCGCGATGAAACAAGTCCCTACTTGTGAATTCAACCCAACTGAGGCAGTTAAAACAAACATTCTTGGACCTCTTAATGTTGTCGAATGCATGAAGGAAATTGGCAATATCGACGCCGTGTTCTTGAGCACCGACAAGGCAGTCTATCCCATTAATGCTATGGGAATCAGCAAAGCGATGATGGAGAAAATTGTCCTATCGCAAGCAAGGCATGATCACCTTCGAACGACACGATTCATGTGTACGCGGTATGGAAACGTAATGGCGTCCCGTGGGTCTGTGATCCCATTATTTGTCAAGCAGATGCTAACGAATTCGCCGGTCACCATAACCGACCCTTCAATGACACGCTTCCTTATGACCCTTGAGGAGTCAGCAGATCTTGTCGTTCATGCGTTCGAGCATGGTATTACCGGAGATACATTTGTTCTTAAATCACCGTCTTGCACTGTAGAAACACTGGTCAATTCAATCGCCCAAGTGCTAGGTGTTGATCCGATCAAAAAAGTTATCGGCGTGCGACACGGAGAGAAGAACTACGAAACGCTTATCGGAAGGGAAGAAATGTCACGAGCCATAGAAGACGAGCTCTATTTTCGCATTCCCATTGATGATGGGAGTATGAATTATCACAACAGCAATCTCGATCCTAAGTTCTTCTCGAGTACTAATGAATATAACTCAAGCAACACGCAGATTCTTGGTACTGATGAGGTCGTGCGAAAAATCAGCCCGATCGTGCAGCACATTCGCGATAACCTATCGCTTTACTGAGGATGAGTGAGCCATAAATGATGCATTCACACTCTTCATTAGTAAAAGCCATCACTGCATCTACGATACGATGGCTTAAGGGGCAACGTCGTCGATTGCTCGGCATTGAGCGGTCCGTCAACATACCGTCCGACGTACGGGAAGCCGCACTCAACGGCATTGCTGTTGAGATTGGTGGCCCAACACCCTTCTTCCAGGCGTCTGGATTTGTACCGATATATCCGCTTTTGAATAACCTTACGATATTTAACTACGCAAGTGAGACGCGCTGGGAGCAGAAAAAGATTGTTCAAATTCATAATCGCGAAGTGGCGATCCATACTGCCGAAGCCGCGTCCATACCCCTCCCAGATAAGCGGGTAGATCTAATTCTCAGTTCACACGTGATTGAGCATCTCGCGAACCCGATTGCTGGGTTGAAAGAACTTTCGCGAATACTCAAACCTGAAGGTCGATTATTGATGATCGTACCGCACCGTGATGGTACCTATGACCACAAGCGGCCGGTCACTACGATCGCACATCTCGAGGCTGATCTAGAGCAGAGTATTAGTGAAGCCGACAACACTCACTTCGAAGAAATACTACAGTTGCACGATCTGAATCGCGACACGACCACTAAATCCCAGGATGATCTTAAAAAGGCAGTGCTGGCGAACTCTATCACTCGCTTCTGCCATCACCACGTATTTGACACACGACTCGTGATCTCTATTCTGGACAAGGCGGGACTTGAGCCGACGTTACTCGAAATCGTACGCCCATATCACATTGTAGTCGTCGCGAAATTTAAATCAGCGCAAGGCGACGCTCTCTCGCCTCGTGACATTGCCTCGCGTCTGAAACGAAGTCCGTTTGGCAGCGATAGATCAAGGTAATTTTGCATGCTGTTCAGATACTCGGCTGCTCGAGTGATATTCGCTATTTGCAGCTATCTCGGTACTTTGCTTTATTCGCTGATCCTCGGACCCCATGCGTTCGGGGTCATAGCGACGTTGTTAACAATCCTTACGGTGGCCATGGGACTTGACCTAGGTCTGAACAACCTTTTGTCAACGCATGCTGCCGCCGCTCCGGCTGAGCGAGAAGATGTTCGTGCGCCCGTGTTGTGTAACAGCGTACTCATGTTAGTCACGGCCATTATCTACTTTATCCTTGTGCCCACGCTGTACCAAACGCTCGATTTGGAAAACTCCTGGCCTCTGTCAGCTGTGCTTCTGGCTTACATTGCGTCTGGTACATTGCTCAACCCAGCTCTTAACCTAGCATTGCTGGAGGGTAAGCCTCAAGCTGCAATTGTGATAAACGGCGTTCATACGGTCGTCCGAGTGCTTTTCAATGCGGGTTACTTCTTTCTGTTCCCTAAAAGCGATATTTCGATGCTAGCACTTGGTTACCTTGTTATAAATGTCGCTTTCAACCTGATAATAATCTGGTTGGCGAACTTCCGCCGATTTATCCTTGCGTCGATCTCGCACGAATGGAAAATCAATGTAAGGACAATTACATTAATCTCACCCACTGTCGCGTATGCATTGGCTAGCGTGACATTCGCTAACGCCGACAAAAGTGTCGCATCCTACTTTCTTCATCCTACAGATTACGGTCATTATTACCTAGCTTGCGCTTTGATCATGGGTCTCTATGCACTTTACTCAAGCGCTATCGGCTCCTATCTGATACCGGTCATCAGTCGGAGAATCAAGGCATCGCCGGTATCACAAGGTCCTGAACTAGTCGCCCAATGGATGCGGTTTCACGTTGCAGCATTGACATTGATTTACGTCAGTCTTCTGTGGGTTATCGCAGTAACAGGTGTCCTCGAAATTGCGGCTATGACATATCCCCCCACTGTGTACTGGATCCTTTCGGTAGGCTACTTCTATAACTATAGTACGCTGGGTTATAGTCCAGTCATCGTCGCGAGTGGCAGATGGCGAATTCCGCTTGAAGCGAGCATCATTGGGTGCATAGCCTGGGGCTCAGCTTTGGCCTGCCTTGATTCAATCGATGTCTCAACGATATCGTCAATAACCGCAGCGATTCTGTTGCTGAACTACCTTTATCAGTGGGCTAGGATGCGGGACCAAGTGAAGACACCCAATTCAGACATCGCCGCCACTATCGCGCCACTTGTGATCGCAGCAGCAGTGTGGTCGCTGTCGTATATAGTTGTGCAGGTTCAATTTGTTCTGCTGACGGCTTTAATATTCCTTTTCCTGCATCGCACGCTCCGGCTTCTTGGAGTCATTAATAAATGAAACCGATAATTTCTATCTGCATTCCCACGCGGAATCGGCTCCAGTACCTTCTGCCACTTTTAAAATCAATTGATACACATTATGAAGGGTTGGAGATCTGTATAAGCGATAACGGAGACGAAGAGTCTTATGATGAAATTAGCGCAGCACTAACACGGAATGACCTGAAGTACCGGTTTGATCCTGTGCGTCGTGGTGTATCAGGCAATTTTGAAAATACACTGTCGCTCGCTACTGGGGAGTTCATTGGATTCCTGGGCGATGACGACGTTGTAGGACCGGGCTTGCTCGATGTTGTTGATTTTGCTCGCAGACATGGGATCGATTGCGTTATCCCTTATGGTGACAAATTTGGTGCTTCGTACTTCTGGCCCGGCATCCAGTCTCGTTATTTCGGTGACGGCTACTCGTCCCGACTGTTTATTTCTAGCTGGACTGGTCGCGTGCAACTCATCGATCCGGGTCGCGAATTAGCAGCTCGTCTACGTGCTCCGGGAGGGAACCTTGGCTTTCTCCCGCGTTTCTACCAGGGACTGGTTCGCAAATCTGCACTGGATGCAGCGCGCACACGGTACGGTACAGTATTCGGCACGACAATGAGCCCTGACATCCATGGTGCAGTACTTATAAATTCCTGCATCACCAAGGCGGCGTATATTGACGTACCATTTCTTGTCCCAGGTGCTGCACCGAAAAGTGCCGCAGGCATGGGTACAGCACGAACCGACCGGGGGGCGCTTGAAAAATTCGATCATGCAAGATCCCTTGAAAAAAAGTGGCATGAGGCCTGTCCCCCATATTACTGCCCTGAGACGGTGTGGGGCCAAAGTCTGCTCGATGCGTTAACGTTGGTCGGGCGTTCAGGCGAGTTCAATTTCAGCCGGTTCTATTCGCTAATTATTGTGAATAACCCAAGTTATACCAAAGAAATGTTCGCATTCTTGCGCTCTCGTCACACTGGCGTTGCTGGTTTCACGCGCCTCACCATTGATATCCTGACGGAGGGTGGGAAAAAGATTAGTCAAATCTTATTTCGTTTGACCAACCCTCGCCCGGCAGGGGGAGCCCCTTCGATAGATAATGTCGAAGATTCGGCCCAAGCCACTAATCATTTGTTCCGTGAGCACATGCGGCGATGCGTTCAGATCACATGACTAAGCCCACAAAAGTGAGGGCCAATTCTGTTCTAATTTCTACCTTCAACCTTTACAAGGGTGGATCGCTTTCCATTTATCGCGCGATCAAAGACCGGTTGAATCGTGATGAAGTAGATGTTCATGAGATCGCTTTCAGACAAAGCGGTTCGCTCGCTGCTTTCCGCCCCGGCAGACTCGTTAAACTTCCGTACCCGATTCCGATATTCAATAAGTTTTATCGCCTAGTAATCGAGCACATACTTGTTCCCTTGTGGGCACTTCGATGGAGAGCCACGCACGTTGTAATGATGGGTAATTTTCCCGCACTCTTTTGGTTCGGGCGACAGTCGGTCTATTTTCATAATTTGCTCTATCTAGCGAGACCCAATACTTACTTGCGGATTGGTTCTGAAGCCTGGTTGTTTGAAGCCTTAATTCGGTTGAAACGCCCAAGAGTACTAGTCCAAACGTCGTATGTTGAAGAGCGTCTGCGCGAGCGCTTTCCGCTTGTTGACATTCAGGTCATAGGTGTACCCATGTGTGAAGATAATAAAATAGTCTCAGGGTCATACTCGTCAAAACCAGAAAAGCTGTTTACGCTGTTGTACCCAGCATTCTATTATCCTCACAAAAACCATGCTCTTATTATATCTGCGCAATCTGCTTTGCGTGAACGCTGCACGCGGGTGATCCTCACGCTGCCGGAAATTCTTGAAATTCAAAACCTTTTGGACTCAGAAGTTATTGAACTGGCTGGTGTTATGACTAGCGATGCTCTCCGCAACGCTTTACTAGAAGTTGACGCAATACTTTTCACGTCACTTGAGGAATCTTTAGGGCTACCTCTGCTTGAAGCGTGCGCTCTAAATAAACCGCTACTAGCCCCAGACCTTCCCTATGTCCATGCCGCTATACGCAATGCCTATCTCTTCGATCCTCTATCTATTGATTCTTTTGTTGCGGCGGTTGACTGCCTCCATGAAGATTCTCGCAGAGGTGAAGCGCGTATTCCTTCCGCCATCATAAACACGTCCGCTGACGCATTTGTATCACATCTGCTCTCATGAAAACCGTACTCGTTGATTGTTTAGTTCTTAATGGTAGCCATTCAGGCTACCGTAGAATAATCGTAAACCTGATAAATTGGATCCATGGCGAAGCAGACCGGCGCTATCGCTATATGTTTGTTTTTCAGCGAAGTGGCTTTGACAGTCTAGACGTCAAGTTCCCGGAGGGGCCGCTTTGCTCGTTTATTATCGTTCCTTCAATGCGATCCAAATGGTTGCGTGGAATCGTTGAGCAGGTGCTAGTGCCTTTAATTGCAGCAGTCAAGAGTGTAGATTTGATTTTTATGCCATGCACGTTTGGCCTTGCTTTCCCCGGACGCCCTACCCTCACCTTTGTTCATACTAACACCAGCTTCGTGTTGAGTGCAGAGTTGCGCGGTCGCGGGACGCTGCAGCAGTTCGTACACAATTACCTTATTCGTATGACTGCGCGAACCTCGGCGGCCTTAGTTTTTACGACCCGCCAAACTATGACCGAGTTTATGGACTATACGGGCTGCGATCCAAAACGTGGCCGCATACTGGGCAACGGTGTTCTGCAGCGGAAATTTCCTTCGACGCCCTGGTGGGCAATGCAGCCTCTTTCGCGAAGTCGATATTTGTTGTCGGTTTCGCAGATCTATCGCCTGAAGAACTTCGACACCCTGATCCGTGGTTTCAGGCGGATGAAGTCTGCTGAGTCAAATTGGAAGGATTTACGTCTGGCAATTGTTGGAACAATTCAGGAGTCTGACTATTACGCAGAACTTTTGGCTCTTGCTGCCGAAAGTGACGATGTAGTCTTTTTCCATGATCTGTCTGATGCAGAACTTGATGCACTGTACCGCCATGCGACGCTGTACTGTCAAATGTCCTACTTCGAAGGCTACTCACTTACACCAGCAGAGGCACTTCTGCACGGCATCCCCGCGCTAATCTCTAATATTCCGGCCCATCGGGAGGTGTACGAAGACATTGTTAGCTATGCCGATCCTCGCAGCGAAGTCGATATAGCTGCGCAAATCTCACACGCGCTGAATCAGCTGCCTGGGCTCGAGCCCGATAACTTAGGTCAGGCTGTTCGTAAATTTGGATTTGAAAGCTTCTTTGCGCGACTTGAGGACGCGTTTGACGACACGCTCGTTCGACCAATTAATATTAGACGATGACACCTCTTATTTCAGAGATCATCTCTAAATCGTGGTCCTATTGCCAGTTTATCTGGTATGTCTGTGGCTACTTTTTTGTTGCAGTATTTCATCCATCAACCTATCCCTAGATTTACTCAATGTCACTTGCGTATGCCCTGGTACACGTGTTTGATCTCTTTAATAAAATGTAGGCTCCTGCATACGCAGCCAAGGCTGATTTGTAAATAGCGCTATTGCTATTCAACTGCTTTTTAGAAATGTTTGTCAATAGCAATACTGTGGATCAAAAATAATGAAAATTTCTGTTGTAACCGTTACAAAAAATAGTGCTCGAACAATTGAACGCACAGTTCAGTCAGTTCTAGGGCAATTGAATGTTTTGGTAGAACACGTAATTAAGGACGCAGGCTCCACAGATGATACGGTTGAATTGGCAAAAGCCACAAATCCAGATATCAGGATAGTTAGCGCATCGGATAAAGGAATTTATGATGCCATGAATCAGGGCTTTTTCGCATCTACTGGCGATATTGTGGCTTTTTTGAATTCTGACGATTATTACGCAGACGTCAATGTGTTGGCTGATGTATTGAAATCATTTGGCGAAAGTAATGCTGATTTTGTTTACGGCAACATAACAATGGCATCTTTGACCGGTGAAGTAGTTCGGGAATGGTGTGTCGGAATAATGGGTGAGTCGGGCTTAATTGGCCAACAAATTCCACATCCTGGTTTATTTATCAAGCGTAATATCCTAAATGGATTGTCACTGCCGTTTGATCCGTCTTATAAAATTTCTGCGGATTTAAAGCAGCAGTTGATTATGATAAATAAATTTAAATGCAAAGGCCAATATTTGGATCGTTCATTGGTGATCATGGAAACTGGCGGAGAAAGCACTAATTCTTTGAATAGCTATTTTCTTGGTTGGCGAGAGTCCATTCGTGCTTACAACGAAGTTTTCGGTAACGGAGGTTCCTGGTTTGTGATTAGAAAAGTTTTCTCTAAGCTCAAAGGTGTTCGCCTAATGGCGCAACTTCGGAATTTTGGTAAATAGGTTTATATTTGGATTAAGTTATGACGAGGCTTGTTGTTATTGGTGGTTCAGGTTTTATTGGCACTCGATTGGGACGGTTGCTCACACAGGCAGAGGACGATTTCAGCATTGTGGACAAGACTGTTAGTGGTACGTATCCCGCGCAGACTTTTCTAGCGGATGTAAGAGAGGTCGAAGCGCTGCGAGAAGTCATGCAAGAGGGTGCCACTGTTATCAATCTGGCAGCCGAGCACCGAGATGATGTTCGTCCGCTTAGCTTATACGATGACGTGAATGTTGGTGGTGCCAGAAACGTCTGCATCGCGGCACGCGAGAAAAATGTGCACACAATTATCTTCACTAGCTCCGTTGCGGTTTATGGTTTTGCGCCCCTCAACACTGACGAAACTGGCCAGATCGCCCCTTTTAACGACTATGGTCGCACCAAGTATGAGGCCGAGCAGGTTTACAAAGAGTGGCAGTCCGAGGCGCCCACAGAGCGGACATTGGTGATCGTCCGTCCCACTGTGGTTTTTGGGGAACAAAACCGAGGCAACGTCTACAACCTGTTGCGCCAAATAGCGTCAGGTAAGTTTGTGATGGTGGGAGATGGGCTCAACCGCAAATCTATGGCCTATGTAGAAAATGTGGCTGCTTTTTTGCAATTCGCTACCACCGGATTCAAACCCGGGGTGCATATCTACAACTATATAGATAAACCAGACTGCAGCATGAATGCTCTGGTTGGCACTGTAAACCGCTTGATGCGAAAGCCGGAGCAGATTGGCCTTAGACTGCCCTTTACAGTGGGTTATGCCATTGGCAAGTGTTTTGATGCTTTAGCTGCAATTACCGGCAAAAAGTTTGCCATTAGTTCCATTAGGATCAAAAAGTTTTGTTCCAACTCGGTGTTTGAGACTTCAATTGGAAAAGTCGGATTTGTGCCTCCCGTGCCATTGTCTGAAGCACTTGAGCGAACGGTTCGGCATGAGTTTATTGAGTCGCATGAGGGAGATGGGGTCTTTTATACGGAATAGGTTGCATAGCCAAGAAGAACTAGATGCTGTAGCTTGGGCATCAAATACTAGACCTCGAAAAAGTTTCGGCTTTAAATGCCCAGCAGAACTATTTTTGCCTGATAAATTTAACACTATCTAAGGACAGGCACTTAAATTTGCCCTTTTTCCTCCAAACCGCTATCCTCAGCCTACACAACCTCAAGTAAACAGGAGCCTTCCATGACCCGTCGTCGTTCTTCGTTGATCTCGCT
>Ga0172367_10008927_pt1 | contig 11112 bp, 4 predicted proteins | sample Lak10m_FD_114542 | JGI IMG/M metagenome (GOLD analysis project Ga0172367, IMG submission 114542) | Freshwater microbial communities from Kabuno Bay, South-Kivu, Congo - kab_022012_10m | ecosystem: Environmental > Aquatic > Freshwater > Lake | place: Democratic Republic of the Congo: South-Kivu...
CCTGTCGCCGACAACCTGCATCCGGAGATCTGGGACAAGCTGCCGACCATCGTCGACAACGTGCAGGTCTTCGGCGACGCGCGCCGCCTGCCGTTCGCCGACGCGACCTTCGACACGGTGGCGAGCTTCGAGGTGCTCGAGCACATCGACAGCCCCGAGCAAGTCGTGGCCGAGATGGCGCGCGTGGCCAAGCCCGGTGGCCGCGTGCTGTTGACCGTGCCCTTCGCCGCGCCGCACCACCAGTTGCCCTTCGACCACTGGCGCTTCACGCGCCCGGGGCTCGAGGGACTCATGTCGCGCCACGGACTGCGCGTCGAACGGCTCGAGGGCCGCGGCAACTTCGCCTCGACCACCGGCGCCACCATCTCGCACTTCTTGTTGCGCAGCTTCGGCGCCAAGAGCTTCCACCACGACGGCAGCGCCATCCTCTCGCGCTGGCGCGCGCCGTTCGTGTTGCCGGTGATCGCCCTCGTGCAGATCGTGTCCGCCGCCCTCGAGCGCGCGACCGACGACGACGCCTTCCCGCTGGGTTGGATCGTCGTGGCGCGCAAGAGCTGAGCCGCGCGCCTACCCGACTCTCCACCCGGCACCAGCCTGCGCGCTGCCGCCCCGAACCCTAGATCATCCGCCGCCCTAGATCATCCGCCGTCCTAGATCATCCGCCACGAATGGGAAACCGGGTGACAACCACAAGTGGTTGCCACCCGGCGAATAGCCCTAGCCCCCAACCGGGCTAGGACATGTCGGTGAGCGCAGATCAGGGGCAGAACGTGACACGGATTCCATCAGAAAGGTTGAAGCCCGCCCCGCCTGCCGCCGGGTTGCGATACCAGTACTGGAAGAAGCGCACATCACCCGACTGGATGCCGAGGTACGCCGTCGAGCCGAAGTCCTGCGCTTGGCTGACGACCCCCGCCACAGCCTGCACCGGCGCAAGGCGTCGCAAGACATGGGCTGGCGCTGCGGTCGCGGCGCCCGTGCCTCTCATCGAGGGCCAGCAGTTGGGGACCGTCTGATGGCTCTGGCGCCTCTCTACATGTCAGAGGCGCCATCAAGTCGGCCTTCGATTGCGTCAGCTTGGTTGGCGTGCACGCGGAGCACCGCAAGCACGCGGCCCCGGATGGACAGATCCACCCGGGGCCGCGCTGTGGCGCCATCGGCGCTGATCGACTTCCTACGCCATCACGGGCAGAACGTCACTCGCAACCCATCCGACAAGTTGAACCCCGCGCCCCCAGCCGCCGTGTTGCGGTACCAGAACTGGAAGAAGCGCACGGTTCCGGCCTGGATGCCCGCATAGGCCGTGCCGCTGAAGTCCTGCGGCTGGGTGACGACACCCGCGACGGCTTGGACCAAGGGCAGTCGGCGCACGCCGCCCGTCACGCACAAGCGGCCGTTGCCGAACGGTGTCCCCGGACTGAGGCTGTTCGTGCCGTGGAAGAACAAGCCCGTCGTGGTCGGCGGTAGTTGCTCGCAGCGCAGCGTCGCGTTGTTCAACGACAAGCTCGGCAAGCCCTGCAGGCTGATCAGCGCGGGTGCGCCGGTCGAGTTCGGCAAGGGGATGCAGAAGTTCGCCGTGGCGCACTCGCACTCGTCAGGGACGCCGTTCTGGTTGGCGTCTTGGCTGGACGCGACGGTGATGTCGCAGTTGTCCAGGCGACCGTTGCCGTTGCAGTCAAAGCCGCTGCCGTCAGCCAACTCGCAGGCGTCGGGCACTTGGTCGCCATCGCAGTCCGGTGCCCCGGCGAGGATCTCGCACGCATTGGGCAAGCCATCCGCGTCGCAGTCCGCGGTGGGCTGGCACGAGTCGGGTACGCCATCGGGGCTGCACACGACGACGCCACCCACGACGCCGTACCCATCAGCCGCCCCGGCGGCGATGGCGCAAGCATCGGGCACCCCATCGGTGTCGCAATCCTCGACCGGCTGGCAGCGGTCAGGGATGCCGTCCGCCACGCAGCTCACGCCACCCGCTTGCAAGCCATAGCGGTCCGCGGCCCCCGCCTCGAGGTCGCACGCATCGGGAATCAGGTTCGCGTCGCAGTCGGCGGCACCAGCCTGCAGTTCGCACACATCCGGCGCGCCATCGCCATCGCAATCCGCGACCAACTGGCAAGCATCCGGGATGCCGTCCGCTTGGCACGCGACGACGCCAGCCGCCACGCCGTAAGCATCGGCGGCACCCGCGGCGATATCACAGTTGTCCTGCACGCCGTTGGCATTGCAATCCGCGGCTCCTGCGCCGATCTCGCACACATCCGGCTGGCCGTCGGCATCGCAATCGGCCACCGTTTGGCAAGCGTCGGGAATGCCATCGGGCGAGCAACCCACCACGCCGTCGGCGAGCGAGTAGGTGTCCGCGGCACCGCCGAGGATCTCGCAGGCATTCGGCTGGCCGTCGAAGTCGCAGTCCGCCACGACTTGGCAGCTGTCGGGAATGCCATCCGGCAGGCACGACAAGGTCGTCCCGGCGAGGCCGTAGCGATCGGCCGCTCCACCGGCGATCTCGCACGCGTTCGGCACGCCGTCCGCGTCGCAGTCCGCAACGACTTGGCACGCATCGGGCACTCCGTCTGGCACGCAGGTGATCACGCCACCCACGGCGCCGTACACATCTGCGGCGCCACTGGCGATTTCACACAAGTTAGGCACGCCATCGGTATCGCAGTCGGCGACCGGCTGGCACGAGTCCGGGACGCCGTCCGGACCGCAGGTGGTGATGGGGCCGCTGGTGCCGTAGCGGTCGGCTGCGCCGGCTTGCACCTCGCAGAAGTCCGGCGTCCCGTCCATGTCGCAATCAGGCACGGGCTGGCATGCATCGGGAATGCCATCCGGCGAGCAGCCCACGCTGGGTCCGTTGACGCGATACCTGTCCGCAGCACCCCCGGCCACTTCGCAGAAGTCCGGCACACCGTCGTCGTCGCAGTCCGCGATGGGCTGGCACGCATCGGGAATGCCATCCGGCAGGCAACTCAGGCCTGAAGCCGTGCCATAACGGTCGGCGCTCCCGCCTTGGATCGCGCAGAAGTTGGGCAAGCCGTCCGAGTCGCAGTCCGCCACCGGTTGGCAAACATCGGGAATACCGTCCGCGGCGCAGTTGATGACAGCGCCAACCGTGCCATACCTGTCGGGCGAGCCCGCAGTGATCTCGCACGCGTCAGGAACCGCGTTGGCGTTGCAGTCCGCGGCACCCGCCAAGAGATCGCACACATCGAGGATCGAGTTGCCATCGCAATCGGGCGCGCCGATCTGGAGATCGCAGGTGTCCGGATTGCCGTTGTTGTCGCAATCGATGCCCGCGACGCCGCCGGTGCACGAGTCGGGGATGCCGTCCTGGTTGCAGTCGAAGGCCACCTGCGTCGCGATGTCGCACGAGTCGATCGCCTGGTTGGCGTTGCAGTCCGGCGCCGTGCCCGCGGCGAGCTCGCACGAATCGACCTGCTGGTTCGCGTTGCAGTCCTGAGTGAGCAGGTCGCACGAGTCGGGGCGCAGGTTGTTGTTGCAGTCGACGGCGAAGCCGGACGTCACCTCGCAGGAGTCGATCGAACCGTTGGCGTTGCAGTCGAGCGTCGCATCGAGCGGGATGTCGCACTCGTCGGGCACCATGTTCTGGTTGCAGTCGAGGCTGACGCCGAACTGGATGTCGAGGTAGTCGGGGATGTCGTTGCCGTTGCAATCAGGCTTGCACTCGTCCGGGTTGCCGTCTTGGTTCAAGTCTTGGCTAGTGCCGGCGGCGATGTCGCACGCATCGACGATGGCGTTGCCGTTGCAGTCCTCGGCATTCAGCTCGCAAGCATCGATCACGCTGTTCGTATCGCAATCGATCGCCGGCGCCGCGGCGATGTCGCACCCATCGGGGATGGTATTCGCGTTGCAGTCGCTGGACGTGCCAGCCGCGATGTCGCACGCGTCGGGGACACCGTTGGCGTCGCAGTCAGGCACGAGCCCGTAGTAGATGTCGATGAAGTCCGGGATGCCGTTGCCGTTGCAATCAGGCTTGCACTCGTCCGGCACGCCGTTCTGGTCGAGGTCGAGGCTGAAGCCCGACGCGATGTCGCAGGTGTCCTGGATGCCGTTGCCGTTGCAGTCGACCTCGCAACGGTCCAACACTTGGTTGGCGTTGCAGTCGGGTTCGGTGGCGTTCGCCAGTTCGCACGCGTCGAGGATGTCGTCGTCGTCGCAATCGAGACCAGGATTGGCGGCTAGCTCGCACACATCCAAGACCAGGTCGGAGTCGCAATCTCCGAGGAAGGCCTCTTGGCTGTCGGGCACGAGGTTGTTGTTGCAGTCGGTCAAGCCCGCCCAATACCTAGCGCCCATGTCGGCGCGCGTGCCGTCGGGATCGTTGGGAGAGGCGGGATTCCCGGCGTTGCGGCAGGGCGAGGTGGGCAAGAGCGTGAAGTCGCCCAGAGCCGGGTTGATGAACTGCGGGTAGAGCCGGATGTTGTTGGATCCGGGGAGGTTCTGGTTGGCGAGTAGTTCGATGCAGGAATAGGTCGGCGCCGCCCCTTCGAGGTTGGGGTTGTTGGAGCCGAAGTTCCAAGCCCAGAAGATGCAGTTCTCGACGAGTGAGGCGTAACGCACTGGCCAGCGTCCGCCGTAAGCGAAGGTGCAGTTGCGCACCGTGCCACCAGCAGGCATCACCAGCTCAACACCTGCAGGCCCCCGGCTGTACTCCCAGACGCAATCAAGGATATCTACAGGTGTATTCCAGCGCGACGAGACAATGTCAGTTCCGGCGATGCAGTTGTTTGGGTCACACGAACCGGTGGACTTGGAAAACAACGTGCGCTGCACGACGCATGTACCCGAGCCAGATCGTGTGTCGTTGTAGATGTCTCCCGCCGGCCAACCTGCGCCCGAGTTCAGGATGAACTTCGAATTTCGAATCGCAATCTCGTAAGGGCCGCCAGCGCTTCCGGGGTTGTTGAGCCGCAGTGCTCCGCCGTATCGACCGGAATTGCCTCGAAGTTCCGACCGGTCGAGGATGAACTGCCTTGGGTTCTCCAAGTAAATTGCCCCGACGTCCGTAGCAGCGCAGTTGGCCACCAAAGAATCTTCCATGCGGAAGTCGGTACGGCCGTTGTTCCAGATCACTCCCCCCGTACTGTTCTGCGCCACGCAACCGACAAATGTGGATCTTCTAATGATGAACGTCGACGGCCCCCCATCCACGAACACCACACCACCACGCTCGTTGATCGACTTGCAACTATCGAACGTCGTATCCTCGATCGTGATGTTCGTTGTGCCATTCCCTCGAATGACCCCACCCACCCGGTTGCAGTTCGTGCCTGATTCGCAACGCACGAAACTACTGTTCTTGATGGTCAAGTTGCTGCCGCTGTACATGCGCAGCACGCCACCCTCTTCGCAATAGGACTTGATGTCCGTGAAGGTGCAACCATCGATGGTCAACGACCCCGGATTCAGCACGATCATGTTGCTGCTGAAGACCGAGGCGGGCGCGAGGAAGCGACAATTGCGCACGGTACCCGACGAGTTGGCCGTGACGCGCACCGCGTTGCCTTGCCCCGAGATGGTCGTGTTCGCGCCCTTGATGGTGAACCCCTCCACCTTCGTGGTCATCGGTTCGCCGACGGTGAAGCTGATGCACGGGAAGATCAGACCCGACCCATCGAGCGTCGTGACCAACGGGCCGCCGGTCGAGATCACTTGGATGTTCTTGCCGTTGAACAGCAGGCCGCCGGTGTAGGTGCCGGGGTGCACCAAGACGCGGTCGCCGTTCTGCGACACGTTGATGGCGGCTTGGATGCTCTGTCCGGGGAAGACGTTGCGGTCAATGGCCGAAGCGACGCTGGCGAGGGCCACGAGGGCCGCCAACGCGCGCAGGAGCGGTAGGTGCATGATGAAGGGAGCGGGGGGGCTCCGTCAGGGGGGTGTCGCGGGAGGATGCCGGTGGAGATCCGGCGTGATGGAGAGCGCAGCCGCCTACGCCACCCGGACAACTTCCGAGTTGGATGCGCCCGACTCCGAAGCGCCAACCGGATCCCTGCTACCAACGCGCAATTGCGCCGCAGGCACGGTCACCGCGCAATCGCGTCCAAGTCATGGCGGATGAGGATCCTTGATCCAAGGCGCAATGCGACGCTTCGCCCCACCGTGTGAAGTAGCAGTCGCAAGCTGCGCGACGACTTTCGCGGCGCAATCATGCTCGACCAGCTCGAAATTGGCCGCGCACGCGCCCGTTCTCGGCGTACGCGCCGCGCTCGCGGCGAACGCTCCACGGGTTGGTCGCCGGACGCACCCCTCGCGAGGAACGTCCTCGACCTCACCCCGCGCCCAACGTCTCCTCGAGCCGATCCGCCAGCGCGCAGGCGATCGCACGCTTGCCCACCACGCGCTGCGCTGGTTGGTCGGCGGCGACTAGGTGGGCGACTTGCTCGCCGTTGGGGCCGGTTTCTTCGCCGCGGTTGGCGACGACGAGCTTGTCGCCGCGGCGCAGGCGCTCGCGCGCCAGCTCGATCAAGGCGTCGTGCGCGAGGCCTTCCATGTACTTGAAGGTCACCATGTGCAGGGCGGGGTGGGCCTTGCGGACCTCGTCGACGACCTTGGCGGTGGTGACGAGCTTGATCTCCTTGAGCGCGCCGCCCGAGGGGATCTTGCCGGGGTGGACCGTCTCCGGGCGGTAGTCGGCGACGGCAGCGGAGAAGATGCCGCAGCGCGTCGGATGGGCGGCGAGGTGCGCGTGGACCCCCGCGCGGTAGTCGTCGTAGGTGGCCGCGATCGTGTGCGGCAACCATGCGGGCGGCGTGAGGCCGGCGCCGCCCATGACGAGGTGCGCGGCGGCGCCGCGCAGGTGCAGCTCGCGCGCGATCTCGAAGCCCAACTGCCCGGTGAAGCGCGTCACGATGCGCCGCACGTTGTCGATGGGCACGGGCGTCGGGCCGCCGGTGACGAGGATCGGGACGCCCTTCAGGCGCGAGCGCGATGTCGCGCGGCATACCTCGGCGACCAGCACGTCCTCGTCGGGCAGGTTGTGCTTGCCGTGCTCCATGCCCGGCGGCACGACGCGCACGCCGTGGCCGGCCAGCCAGCGCAGCGACTCCGACAGGATCGCCGTGTGCATCGTGCCGTGCATAGTCGGCGCGACGAGCACGGCGCATTGCCCGCGCTCCATGCGCCCGAGCGCCGACGACAACACGCTGGTGACGACGCCGTCGGCGATGCCGTGGCGCAGCTTGTTGAGCGTGTTGTAGGTCGCCGGCGCCACGAGGTAGGCATCGAAGGGCGCGGAGTCCGACAGGTGCTCGGCCTGGGCCGACAAGCGCTCGACCACCTTGCGTTCGGTGCACCACTCCAAGGCGTCGAGCGTCGTGTAGCGCAGCGCTTCCTCGGAGACGAAGGCCGTCACCTCGGCGCCTTGGCGGCGCAGGGCGCGCGCCAACATCGGCGCCTTGATGCACGCGATGCCGCCCGACAAGAGCAGCGCGACGCGCTTGCCGAAGAGGTGCGAGCCCTCCAAGGCCACGGCGTGGTCGCCAAGGCTCGAGGGCGGAGGCGGCGTGTAGTCCCAGTCCGACATGGAGGCGAGGATACTGGTTGGGGGCGCGGACCGAGTTGCAGGAGCAGCGGTTCGAAACCGCGGCACGCTCGCCCACGAGGCTGCGCACCCGGAGTTTGGTAGCCACGCCCGTACGCTCCAATTGCAAGATCCTATGGCGGACGGACTAGCTTTACCCCTGAGCTAAGTGCTGTGTTGATACCGCAAGTGCATTAAAAACAGGACTTTATGTAATTCTCCGCAGAATAAATGACGGCTCGAGCTCCCCAATTCCGTGTCTCCCTTGGGGTGCGAGTCCGCCCCCCATCGTCCTTCTCCCACCAGCCCAGCACACAAGCACTGCCATGCGCCTCCACCCCACGACCCTCTTGGCGCTCGTCGCCTGCACCTCCTCCGCTTGGGCGCAAGCCCAACGCGCCGCCCCCGTCGAGACGACGCGCCTCGCCGCCGATGGGCAAACGCTCGTCCACGAGATGCACGCTGCAGGTGTGCCCAACCCGACGCCGCCGATCGTGCTGCGCGACGGCCCCCTGACACCGCGCGCGTTCGTCGCGCCCGAGTTTTCGTCGCCTGCCAGGCAGCCGCAAGCCGCGCACGCGCCGCGCGAGGGTGACGCCCCGACCCTGTCCAACCCGCTGGACAGCCTGCGCTGGACCGCGGAGGAGGGCGCCTTGTGGGTGCGCGGCGCCGACTACAAGGCCTCGTTCGACGCCACTGGCGCGACCTTCGTCCCCTTCCTCGGCAGCGACGAGCCGCGCAACTGGCCGTTGTCGGTGCGCCTCGTGGCGGCCGAGGTCGGCGGCGAGGAACTCGCCGTGGGCGCCTTCGGCCATGCGCGCCAAGGCGACGCCGTGGCGCTGGAGCGCGGCCTCGTCGACGAGGTCTGGGAGTTGCGCCTGCGCGAGGTCGAGCAGACCTTCGTGGTCGAGTCCCTGCCGCGTCAAGGCGACTTGACGCTCAAGGTGGCCTTCGCCGGCGATCTCGCGGCCGTCGCCACGCCGGAAGGCTGGTTGTTCGCCAACGCCAAGGGCGAGGGCGTGCGCTGCAGCAAGGCCTTCCTGCGCCTCGCCGACGGCTCCAAGAAGGCGCTCGCGGCCAACATGGACGGCGACGAACTCGTCATCGTCGTGCCGGCCGACCTGATCGCCGCGGCCGGCTTCCCACTGGTCGTCGACCCGGTGCTCGCCACCTACGCGGTCGACGAAACGAGCTTCGACAACTTGGACGCAGACGTCGCCTACGATCCGGAAGGCGACTCGTGGCTGCACGTGTACGAGGAGGTCTTCAGCGCCACCGACAGCGATGTGTACGCGCGGCGCCGCATGCCCAACGGCACGATCGAGGAGGTCGGGTACGCGCAAGTCGGCACGGCGTTCAGCTGGCGCGCCCCGCGCGTCGCCTACCAGCGCATCGAACACCTCTTCATGATCGTTGCCGAGGCCAGCCACACGACAGACCTTGGCACCTCGGACATCGTGGGCCGCGTGTGGGATGTGGGCACCGGTTGGCAGCCGTGGTTCTACATTGCCACCCCCGTGCGCGACGCCAAGTCGCCGGACATCGGCGGCGATCCGTACCCAGGTGCGCCGGGCGAAGTCTCGTACTTCTGCGTGACGTGGCAGGAAGTTCGCGATACCAGCACCAGGTACGTGATCGTGGCCCGGCTCTGGCGACACACCGGGTCGCCCGCCTCCGGTTCCGTGTTGACGGACTACGGCGATGAACTCCGGGAGCACCCGAGCGTTAGCAACTCGAACGGCACCAACCGCTGGGGACTGTCTTGGAGCCGCGGCGATCACGGCGTGGGCTTCGCCTCCATCAGCTGGAGCGGGAACCAGGTCCTCGTCCAGCCGCAGTTGACCTTGACGTGGGAGCGCGCCGCCGGAGCACGCACTTCGGTCGGCAACCTCGGCTACTACGCCGCCACCAGCAACAATCGCAGCTTCGTCATTGGCTATCCCTCGCGCATCAACGTCGGCTCGAGCTACAACTGGGCCATCACCGCCGTGCTCGACGAGTACATGAACGAGGTGAACTCGAGCGCGACCCGCACCAGCACGCCGAGCCAGCCCACGAACTTCGTGGAGGACTTGACGCTCGACTGCGACGATATGACGACCGTCCTCAACTGGGTTGGCCGCCGCCCTGATGGCCAGACGTGGGTACAGCAGGTGTACCAATTGATGACGGTCGATCACCCGGACGCGGGACTGGCTTACGCGAGCTCGACCCTCGCCGCCTTCTCGCCCAACGCCAAGTCGGCCACGCGAGTCGCCACCAAGTACTCCTCGGGCGGGGCCAAGCGCGCGGCCTGCGCGAGTTGGACGCAAGCCGCCACGACCAGCCGCGACATCCGTGCCGCGCTGACCTCGTGGAACGCGTACCCCGACATCCGCATCGAGTGCAACCAAGGCAGCTCGAGCACGACGCCCTGCCCCTGCGGCAGCGGCGGCACGAGCAGCACCACCCCCGACGCGGGTTGTCCGAACTCCGCCACCTCGGGCGCCACGCTGGTCCCGTTCGGCAACGCCGCCTTGGGTGCGGGAAGCGACACGCTGGCCTTCGTCATCGGGGGCCTGCCCGCGACGACCAGTTGCCTCGTCTTCCAAGGGACGGCATCCCCGCAAACCGCATCCCTCACCTGGGGCACCGTCTTCGGCGACGGTCTGCGCTGCGTCAGCGGTTCCATCGTGCGCCTCGGCACCGGCACTTCCACCAACGGCAGCCTGTACTTCCCGCCCCCCGGCACCGCCTCGATCTCGACCCGCGGCGGCCTGACCGGACTGGCGACGCGCACCTACCAGGTCTGGTACCGCAACGCGGCTCCGTTCTGCTCGCCGTCGCTGTTCAACCTGACCAACGCCCTGCAGGTGCACTGGATCGCGGCGTACTGACCCGATGCTGGTCCCCTTCGTTGTGCGCGGGCCAGTGGGACGCGCCTGAGAAAACGCGGGATGGGTGCCACGCCTGATGCGGCGCGGGCGTTAAAGGATGAACGGGGCTCGGCGGGGGTGGCCGGGTCCCGTTCTCTAGTTGGGATGCTGGCCCCGGTCGTTGTGCGCGACCAGCAACGGCTGCTGCACGAAATTCACGACTGATTGCCACGCCACGCACGGCCGGAGCGTCCTGTTCCTTGTGTGGACGTGGCCAGCCCGAGGCCTGGTAGGCGCCTTCGCACGATCAACCACCCGGTTGGGCGGCCGCGAACAAAGGAGAACAAAGGACCTAGGGGGCCTGCGCCTACAGTCACGGGCCCTACTGCCACTCAGCGCCGGCAATCGGCCCGCGACCAAGGGTCCAAGCCGTGCGACATGCTCACACTGCGGCGGAGGAAGAGGGCGCGCGGATGACCTGCGCGGATGACCTGCGGAGTACCTGCGCGACACCGTTGCTGCGGCATCCTGCCCGCGGACACCCTCCGAGCACCCGCGCGCTGCTACGGGGCCTGGGCGCGTGCGGAGCGCACGGGCAAGCGCCCTGCAACGCAGGTTCGATCGTCTGGCGGCGGGCACGGCAACACGCCCATCTAGATCAGGACGCGCGGAGGGCAGACCGCGTGGCGGTTTGGAGCGATTTAGTCGATCCAA
>Ga0172367_10008929_pt1 | contig 11107 bp, 11 predicted proteins | sample Lak10m_FD_114542 | JGI IMG/M metagenome (GOLD analysis project Ga0172367, IMG submission 114542) | Freshwater microbial communities from Kabuno Bay, South-Kivu, Congo - kab_022012_10m | ecosystem: Environmental > Aquatic > Freshwater > Lake | place: Democratic Republic of the Congo: South-Kivu...
AGCATGGGGGCGTCGCCGTTGCTCAGAACGCCGCAGCGCACGCCACGGCCTTTCAGGGTTTGCAGCACGCCCCGATTTTCCGGGAAGGCGTCCAGGTGCTGGTACTGTGCCAGCAGCAGTTCGGTTTGCGGCTCGTATTCCTGCAAAAAGTCGGCGTCGTTGAGGGGTGCGGTGCTGGCGGCGGTTACCTTGCGGATGGCGTAGATCAGCGCGGCGCGCGTGAGTGCACTAAACGGCTGGTAGTGCGCACCGTGGTTGCTGGTGGTCACCAGCCGGGTGTAGTCGATCTGCTTGTCGCGCCACACCACGCTCAGCGCCTGGCCCTGGCCGGGGAACAATTGCTCGGCCAGCTCAGCCACGCTGTACACGTCAAACAGCGTGCCGTAGGCGTCAAACAGCACCGCTTGCGGCGGGGTTGCCGGGGTGGGTGCGCTGTGGACGGTGGCGGGTGTCGGTGGCATCGCCACATTTTAGGGAGCGCGCCTGACAGAATAGTTTCACGACGCGCTCAACACTTTTAACCGAGGCATGGGTAATGCCAGCGCACCCGCACAGTGGTCTGCCACCACAGCGGCCATGCCAACACACAAGCCACAGATAATGCGGCGAGGTCCCGTTTGTCCAACACATGCCCGCCACAAAACCCATTGCCCCGCCCATGAACGCCACACCCAGCCATCCAAGCAACCCGCTTCCCCTGACCGGCCTGCGCGTAGTCGAATTCACCCACATGGTGATGGGCCCCACCTGCGGCATGGTGTTGGCCGACATGGGCGCCGAGGTGATCAAGGTCGAACCCATCGAGGGCGACCGCACGCGCCACCTGCTGGGGGCGGGCGCGGGTTTTTTCCCCATGTTCAACCGCAACAAGAAGAGCATCGCCATCGACCTGCACAAGCCCGAAGGCGCCGAGGTGGCGCGCAAACTGGCGCAGAGCGCCGACGTGGTGCTGGAAAACTTCAAGCCCGACACCATGGCCAAGTACGGGCTGGACTACGCGGCGCTATCCCGCCAGAACCCGCGCCTCATCTACGTCAGCCACAAGGGTTTCTTGCCCGGCCCCTATGAGCACCGCACCGCGCTGGACGAAGTGGTGCAGATGATGGGCGGCCTGGCCTACATGACCGGCCGCCCCGGTGACCCGCTGCGCGCGGGCACCAGCGTCAACGACATCATGGGCGGCATGTTTGGCGCCATCGGCGCACTGGGCGCCTTGATCCAGCGCGGCATCACCGGCCGTGGGCAAGAGGTGCAAAGCGCGCTGTTCGAGAACAACGTCTTTCTGGTTGGTCAGCACATGCTGCAGTACGCCATGACCGGTCAGCCCGCCGCGCCCATGCCCGCGCGCATCTCGCCGTGGGCGGTGTACGACGTGTTTACCGTCAAAGACGGCGAGCAGATTTTCATCTCGGCCGTGAGCGACGCGCAGTGGGCCACGTTCTGCGAGGTGTTCGGTTTTGCCGATCTAAAAGCCGACCCGCGCTACGCCACCAACAACGACCGGGTGCGCGAGCGCCCCATGCTGATGCCCATCTTGCGCGAGCGCCTGGCGCGCTACAGCGCCACCGAGCTGGCCGAGCTGATGCAAGCCCACAAGCTGCCCTACGCACCCATCCGCAAGCCCGAGGAATTGTTCAACGACGAGCACCTGCTGGCCACCGGCGGCCTGGCCGACATGACGCTGCCCGACGGCCCGCGCGCGGGTCAGACCAGCAAGGCCACGCTGTTTCCGTTCACCATGGACGGGCAGCGCCTGGGGGTGCGGCTGAGCCCGCCCACGCTGGGCGCGCACACCGATGAATTGTTGAGTGCGTTGGGGCTGGATGCCGAAGCTGTACGAGCACTGCGTCAGGCTGGCGCTGTGGCTTGAACGGGTGCGCCCCAGATTGCGCTGCGCTTCATGCGCGCACAGTCTTACAAATCCAAAGTTGCAGTTTGAATTTGTAAATTTGCCGCTAATCCGTGAGCGGCATCGCCTGCTCCGCCAGGCTGGCGTGCAGGGCAGCGCCCAGCGGCAGCACCTCGTCGTTGAAGTCGTAGCGGTTGTTGTGCAGGTGGCAACTGCCCAGACCGTGTTCTGCGCCCTGGCCCAAGCGCAGGTAAGCGCCGGGCTTGACGCGTAGCATGAAGGAAAAGTCTTCGGCGCCCATGCTCGGTTCCAGGTCGCGCACCACGTTGGCGTCGCCCACCAGGCTGCTTGCCACATCGCCGGCAAAACGGGCCTCCTCCGGGGTGTTCACCGTGGCCGGGTACATGCGCTCGTAGCGCACTTTCGCGGTGGCGCCAAACGCCTGCGCCACCGAACTGCACAACTCGTTGAGGCGGCGCTCGATCAGCGCCTGCACCTCTGTCTTGAAGGTGCGCACCGTTCCGAGCAGCGTCGCGCTGCCGGCCACCACGCTCATGGCGCTGAGGTCGCCCGCCTGCATCGCGCACAGGCTGATGACGGCGCTGTCCACCGGCTTGACATTGCGCGACACAATGCTTTGCACCGCGGTGATGATGTGGCCGGCAACCAGCACCGGGTCCACCGTCTGGTAAGGGTGCGCGCCGTGGCCTCCCTTGCCGGTGATCTCGATCGTGATGCGGTCTGCGGCGGCCATCATCGGGCCGTTGTTGAGGCCGATGGTGCCGGGGCGCAGGGCCGGCCAGTTGTGCATGCCAAACACCGATTGCACCGGAAAACGCTCGAACAGACCGTCGTCGATCATCGCCTGGGCGCCGGCATAACCTTCTTCACCAGGCTGGAAGATCAGCACGGCAGTGCCGTCGAAGTTACGTGTCTCGGCCAGGTAGCGCGCCGCACCCACCAGCATCGCGGTGTGGCCGTCGTGGCCGCAACCGTGCATCAGGCCGGGTTTGCCTGACTTCCAGGCAAAGTCGTTGTGCTCGGTCATGGGCAGCGCGTCCATGTCGGCGCGCAAGCCGATCATTTTTCCGCTGCTGTTGCGCCGTCCCTGAATCACCGCCACCAGGCCGGTCTTGCCGATGCCGGTGTGAATGGCATCCACACCGCAGACCCTGAGCGCCTGCTCGACCCGATGCGCGGTGTAAACCTCCTCGAAGCCCAGCTCCGGGTGCGCGTGCAGGTCGCGCCGCAATGCGGTCAGCTCGGGGTGAAAAACGGCGATGCGGGCAAAGGCGCGGTTGTTCATCACACGCCAAACAGTTCCCCACCCGCCTGATCGGCTGGTGGCGCAACACCCAGGTGGCGGTAGGCGGCGAGCGTGGCTATGCGCCCGCGCGGGGTGCGCTGCAGATAGCCCTGCTGAATCAGATACGGTTCGATCACGTCCTCGATGGTTTCGCGCTCCTCGCCGATGCTGGCGGCCACGTTGTCCAACCCCACCGGGCCCCCGTCAAAGCGGTGGATCACCGCCTCCAGCAGCTTGCGGTCCATCAGGTCAAAGCCTTGCGGATCGACGTCGAGCATGGCCAGCGCGCGGTTGGCAATGTCCAGCGTGATGGTGCCACCGCCCTTGACGTCGGCGTAGTCGCGCACGCGGCGCAGCAGGCGGTTGGCGATGCGCGGTGTCCCGCGGCTGCGCCGGGCAATTTCAAAACCGCCGTCGTCGTCGGTGGGCACGCCCAATAAGCCCGCACTGCGGCGCACGATGCGCGCCAGCTCTTCGGCGCTGTAAAACTCCAGCCGCGCCACGATGCCAAAGCGGTCGCGCAACGGGTTGGTGAGCATGCCCGCACGCGTGGTGGCGCCCACCAGCGTGAAGGGTTGCAAGTCAAGCTTGATGGAGCGCGCCGCCGGGCCTTCGCCGATCATGATGTCGATCTTGTAGTCTTCCAGCGCCGGGTAAAGGATTTCTTCCACCACCGGGCTCAGACGGTGGATCTCGTCGATGAACAGCACATCGTTCTTTTCCAGATTGGTCAAGAGCGCAGCCAGGTCTTTGGGCTTTTCCAGCACCGGGCCGCTGGTCTGGCGCAGGTTCACGCCCAGTTCGGCGGCGATGATGTGGCTCAGTGTGGTCTTGCCCAAGCCCGGCGGGCCAAACAGCAGCACGTGGTCCAGCGCCTCGCTGCGCTTTTTGGCCGCGCCGATGAAAATTTCAAGCTGCTCGCGCGCCTTGGCCTGGCCGACGTATTCGTCCAGCAGCTTGGGCCGCAGCGCGCGCTCGATCGCCTCTTCGTTGGGCGAAGCGGGCGCGTTGGATACCACCCGCCTGGGCGGTGCCGGGGCAAAGTCATCGGTTTGAATACTCACACAGGGCTCAATTTAGCAGCAAAGACAGGCACTATAGCGCCAGCCGCGTCGCGAGCCACTGACACAAGCGGCTGGTGGCGTCTTCGAAGCCATGAATGCCGCGGAAATGATCGGCTTCGGGCAGTGCGCTGAGCTCGCCGGCGTTGCCCGCCTCGAGCCAGGCTTGGTGGAATGTCCTGGCCTGGCGCGCAAATTCGGACGTTTCTTCGCTGCCCCAGTTCACCCAGATCGGCGTGGCACAGGGCCGCACAGCAAACAGGGGCGAATGACGCCGGATGATGCCGTCATCGAGCTGAATCATCGGTTGCAGATAGCTGTAGCGCAATGGCGCAATGTCGTAAATGCCGCTCACCAGCAACGCAGCCGCCAGCGGGTCTGCGGGCAAGCCGTAATCCTCGACCCAGCGCGTCTGCAAGCACATGGCCGTCAGATGGGCACCTGCCGAATGGCCGCCCAGCGCCAGCCGCGCCGGGTCGCCACCGTAGTCGGCAATATGGCGATGCGTCCATGCCACGGCGGCACGCACCTGGCGCGTGATTTCATCCAGACTCACAACAGGGCACAGCGCGTAGTTGACGACCACGGTGGTGATGCCCAGCGGCTGCAAGCCCAGCGCCACGCAACTGAAGTCCTTGCTGGAAAACGCGCGCCAGTAGCCACCGTGAAGGAACACGAACACCGGCGCGTTGGACGCATCGGCTGGAAAGATGTCGAGCGTCTCGGCCAGCGTGGGGCCGTACGGCACGTCGAGCTCGCAGCGCAAGGTCTGCCGTGCCAGCGCCGACTGCGCGACGTAGTGTTTTGCAGGTGCCGTCGGGTCTGCCAGCCTGATGGCTGGGTTGTACTGCGCATCGAGCTGCGCCTGGGTCGTGAATTCGCGATAGAGAGGTGTCATGGCGTGATGCGCAATGGGAGAAGCATTACACACCAAGATAGCGCTGCCACAGGTCCGGCTCGGCCGCGAGTTGCCCGGAATCGCCCTGCCACACCACTTGGCCGCGCTCCAGAATGCTGTGGTGGTGCGCCAGTTTGATCAAGCGCTGCACGTATTTGTCGATCACCAGAATGGTCTGGCCGCGCTGGCTCAACTGGTGCAGGCATTGCCAGATGTCCTCGCGCACCAGCGGCGCAAGTCCCTCGGTGGCCTCGTCCAGAATCAGCAAATACGGGTTGGTTATGAGCGCGCGGCCGATCGCCAGCATCTGCTGCTCGCCGCCCGAAAGCTGGTTGCCCAAGTGGCGCACACGTTCGGCCAGGCGCGGGAACAGATCGAACACCGACTCCAGCGTCCACGGGTCGGAAGACGCATTGCGGTTGGCGGCAAAGGCCAGCAGGTTTTCGCGCACCGACAGATTCGGAAAAATCTGCCGGCCCTCGGGCACCAGTGCCAACCCCATGCGGGCGATGCGGTCAGGTGCAAGGCGGTCGATGCGCTCACCGCGAAAACGCACGCTGCCCCGCAGCGCCGGGGTCAGGCCCAGGATCGATCGCACCGTGGTGGTTTTGCCCATGCCGTTGCGCCCCAGCAGCGTGGCAAATTCGCCGGGCTGCACCGAAAAACTCACGCCGAACAGCACCTGGCTGGCGCCGTAAGCGCTCTCCAGTTGCTCAACTTCCAGCAGCGCGCTCATGCCGATGCCTCTTCATCGTCACCCAGATAGGCCAGCCGCACCTCGGGGTGCTGGCGTATTGCTTCGGGTGTGCCGCAGGCAATGACGCGGCCAGCCACCAGCGTCGAGATGCGGTCGGCCAGCCGGAACACTGCGTTCATGTCGTGCTCCACCAGCAGCAGCGTGATCTCACCACGCAGGCCTTGCAGCAGTCCCAGCATGCGTTCGGACTCGTCGGGCCCCATGCCGGCCATGGGCTCGTCGAGCAGCAGCAGTTTGGGCCGGGTGGCCAGCGCCAGGCCGACCTCGAGCTGGCGCTGCTCGCCATGCGACAGCGCCCCGGCTAACCTGTGCACTTGCAAGTTCAAACCGACCCGCTCTGCCACCTCGAGGGCTTGCGCATAACGCCCGGCATCACGCCGCGCGGGCTGCCAGAAATTGAAGCCATGGCCAGCGTGCGCCTGCACCGCGAGCGCCAGGTTGTCCAGCACCGACAGGCGATTGAAGATGCTGGTGATCTGGAACGAGCGCGCAAGTCCGTGCGCCACACGGGTGTGCATGGGCATGCGGGTGATGTCGATACCGTCAAACATGATGCGCCCGGCATCAGCAGCCAGGGCACCTGAAATGAGTTGGATCAGCGTGGTTTTGCCTGCACCGTTGGGGCCGATCAGCGCATGGATTTCACCCGAGCGCACGCTCAGGCTGGCATGGTCGGTGGCGCGCAAGCCGCCGTAGGACTTGACCAGCCCATCGACCTGCAGCAGCGTGCCATGGCTCATGGCGACTGCCGCCTGAGGCGCAGGCTCAGCAGGCCATTGGGCGCCAGCAGCACCACCGCCAGCAGCACCGCGCCCAGCCCGAACTGCCAATGGATGGTGATGCTGCTCAATACTTCTTCCAGCACCAAAAACACCACCGCACCGACCAGGCCACCGTACAGATGGCCAACACCGCCCAGAATCACCATCACCATCAACATGCCGGACTCGCTCCACTGCATCATCGACGGGCTGACAAAACCGCCCAACTGCGCCAACAGCGCACCGGCCAGGCCAGCCAGCGCGCCAGCCAGCACAAAGGCCAGCAACTTGAAGCGCAACACCGGGAAACCAATCGCCGCCATGCGGGTTTCGTTGTCGCGAATCGCCTGCAACGCATGGCCAAAGCGGGAGTTGAGCAGGCGTTGCACCCCCACAAACACCGCCACGGCAAGGGCCAGCACCAGGTAATAGAAGCTGGCATCCTGGCTCAGGTCCAGGCCAAAGGCCAAGTCAAAACGGCTGTCCAGGGACAGGCCATCGTCACCCCCATAGGTCTTGAGCGACACCATCAGGTAGTACAGCATCTGGGCAAATGCCAGCGTGATCATGATGAAGTACACGCCCCGGGTGCGCAGGCTGATGGCCCCGATCAGCAAGGCAAAAGCGCCCGCAGCCACAAACGCCAAGGCCAAAGCCAGCCAGGCCGAGGCAAAGCCGTGTTGCATCAGGATGCCCGCCGCATAGGCACCCACGCCGACAAACGCCGCATGGCCAAAACTGACCATGCCGCCAAACCCCAGTATCAGATTGAGGCTGGTGGCCGCCAGCGCGAAAATCAGGATGCGGCTCGCCACGCCCACATAAAACCCCTGCCCCCAGGCCTGCGCCAAGGTGGGCAACAGCACCAGCGCGATCAGCAAAACGAGACCGGTGCGCCAGTGCAAGGGGTGGTCGAGCAAGCCTGGCGCCAAGCGCATGGACGCAAGCGATGCCGCCGCCACGGGCGTAGCCGCTTTGGCGGTGTCCACCCGTTCGACGGGTTTGATTTCCGTGTCAGCCATGCGCCGGAAACAGCCCTTGCGGCCTGAAGAACAGCACCGCGGCCATCAGCACATAAATCAGGATGGCGGCAACGGCCGGGCCCACGCTGGCGGCCAGGTCCGGCCCCAAGAGGCGTTCAAAGCCATACGGAATCAGCGTACGCCCGGCGGTGTCCACCACGCCCACCAGCAGCGCGCCCAGCAGCGCGCCACGGATCGAGCCGATGCCGCCGATCACGATCACCACAAAGGCCAGAATCAAGATGCTTTCGCCCATGCCGACCTGAACCGCCAGCAGCGGCCCGAGCATGCCGCCGGCCAGCGCGCACAAGGCTGCACCCATCGCAAACACCAGGGTGAACAGGCGCCGCACATCGACCCCCATGGCCAGCGCCATCTCGCGGTTGGAGGCGCCGGCGCGCACCTGCATGCCCAGCCGGGTGCGCGCCACCAACAGGTACAGCACGCCGGCTGCGGCCAGGCCCACGGCAATGATGAACAGGCGGTAGGCCGGGTAACTGAAGCCCGGCAGCAACTCAACCGGGCCAGCCAGCGCGGCAGGCGGGTTGAGCTCGATGGGTTGCGAGCCCCAGAGCCAGCGCACCGCCTCGTTGCTCATCAGCAAAATGGCAAAAGTGCCCAGCACCTGCGACAGGTGATCGCGCTGGTACAGGCGGCGCAGCACGGTCAGCTCGAGCACCGCGCCAATCGCCGCCGTGGCCGCCATACCGAGCGCGAGCCCGAGCCAGAACGAGCCACTGCCCAGCGCGATGCTGGCCACCAGGTAGGCACCGATCATGTAGAGCGAGCCGTGCGCCAGGTTGATCATGTCCATGATGCCGAACACCAGCGTCAGCCCGGCGGCCAGCAGGAACAGCATCAGGCCGAACTGCAAGCCGTTGAGCGACTGTTCCAGGACCAGAATGCCGGTCATCGCGCGCGGTTCACGGCATCAGAGCGCGGGCATCTTGCATTCGCCCACATAGGCGTCGGCATGGTCCTTGAACACCGTGTTCAGGGTGCGGTTGGTGATGCGGCCCTGGGCATCCCTGGTGATGACGCGCAGGTAGTAGTCCTGGATCGGGTAGCCGTTGCTGTTGAACTTGAAGGCGCCGCGCACCGAGTCGAATTTGGCGGCCGCAATGGCCTTGCGCAGTGCCGCCTTGTCGCCCAGATTGCCCTTGACGTCGCGCACGGCGGCATCCATCAGGCGGGCGGCATCGTAACCTTGGGACGCGTACAGGGTCGGCATGCGCCCGTAGTCTTTCTGGAAGTCCGCAACAAAGCGCTTGTTGACCGGGTTTTGCATGTCGTGCGCCCACTGCGAGCTGTTGAACATGCCCAGCATCGGCTCGCCCACCGCGCGAATCACGTCTTCATCGGCCGAGAAACCCGGGCCGAACAGCGTCATGTCCTTGGACAGACCAGCGCCGACAAACTGCTTGATGAAGTTGATGCCCAGGCCACCGGGCAAAAAGATGTAAACCGCATCGGCACCCGAGGCGCGCATTTTGGACAACTCGGCACCGTAGTCGAGTTGACTCAGCGGCGTGTAAGCCTCGGAGGCAATTTCACCCTTGAAATAACGCTTGAAACCGGCCAGTGCGTCCTTGCCTGCCGGGTAGTTGGGCGCCAGCAGGGCCACTTTCTTGAAGCCCTTGTCCTGCACCGTCTTGCCCACCGCTTCGTGCAGGTTGTCGTTTTGCCAGGCGACGTTGAAGAAATAGGGGTTGCATTGTGCGCCCGCCAATTGCGACGGGCCGGCGTTGGCGCTGATGTAAAAGGTTTTGGAATCAAAAATCGGCTTGCCCACGGCCAGCATCACATTGGAAAACACCACGCCGGTCATGAAGTCCACTTTGTCCTGCTTGACCAGCCGGTCAGCGGTCTGACGCGCCGCATCGGGCTTGGCCTGGTCGTCGGCCACGATCAGCTCGACCGGCAGCCCGCCGAACTTGCCACCCGAGTGCTTCAGCGCCAGATTGAAGCCATCGCGAATGTCGATGCCCAGACCCGCACCGGGGCCCGACAGGGTGCTGAGCATGCCGACCTTGACCTTGTCGGCGGCTTGTGCCGGACCGGCCAGACAAAACAGGGCGGCGGCTGCCAGGGCGAAGTGCAGGGATTTGAGATCAATGGTTTTCATCAAAATGTCCTATCAGGGGGTTGGAATTGGAAATCTCGGCAGTCAAATGCTCACGTTGCCCATCCAGGATCCAGGCCTGCGCCGATGATGGAAACATGACACAACAACAATCTCCGCGTCCGAGACGTGGTAGACGAGGGAATACGGAAATTTACGCAGCATGAGGTGCCGGTACTGTGTATCCAGACTTGCGTAGGCATGTGGTGTGCGCATCATTCGCCCGACCGTCACATCAACGGCACGCGCAAACTCCAGACCCAGACCAAGGGCTCGCTCTTCGTACCAGTTTTGCGCCACGAAGATCTCGTTTCGGGCTTCTGGCCTGAAAACCAGACGCATCAGCGAGAGGCCTTGAAAAGCTGCGCACGCACCGCATCCCAAGGCACACTACTGGAGCGATCTCTTTCATGGGTGGCCAAGCGCTGGTGAAACACAGCCACATCTTCTGCAACAAAGAATGGCTTGACAGCAGTTTCCTCTGCAATACTGTCCCAGATATCCTCAACCAGCTGGATACGCTCCGACAGGGGCAGGGCTTTGAAGTCTTGGGTGTTGACGTTCATGATTCAAGTCTTTGCGATTGGTCAATGTCCAAAGTATGCCTCAAACTACTTCGCCAGCGCCTTGAGCGCCAGCTTGATGCCGTCGCTGACGCCAATGTCCTGCGGCAAGGCCTTGAGCGCGGCGGCGGCCTCCCTGTCGCTGTAGCCCAGCGCCAGCAGGGCCTGCAGAATATCGCCTTGGGCGTCGCTGGCCAGGTTGCTCGGTACGCCGATGTCGGGACCGAGCTTGCCCCTGAGCTCCAGCATCAGGCGCTCGGCAGTTTTCTTGCCGATGCCGGGGACCTTGGTGAGTCGACCGCCCTCCTGCAGGGTCACGGCCTGCGACAACTCGGTCACGCTCATGCCCGACAGCACCGACAGCGCCGTGCGCGGCCCGACGCCCGAGATCTTGATGAGTTCACGAAACGCGGCGCGCTCCTGTGCCGTGGCAAAGCCGTACAAAATCTGCGCGTCTTCGCGCACCACAAAGTGCGTCAGCAGCGTCACCGTGGCGCCCGGTTCGGGCAGGTTGTAGAACGTGCTCATGGGCACGAACACCTCGTAACCCACGCCGTGGCAGTCCACGATGACCTGCGGCGGATTCTTGTCGTCGAGGGTACCTGTCAATTTGCCGATCATTTTGTGCCTATCATTCAGTACGTTTTGCGTGCTTCCAATTTCCGGGAATTATCAACTTTGATCCTCCGACACCTGTTTTCCCCTCCCAACAACACCCGGCTGGCCCACCTGTGCGGCCCGATGGACGCGCACTTGCGCACCATCGAG
>Ga0172367_10008930_pt1 | contig 11106 bp, 10 predicted proteins | sample Lak10m_FD_114542 | JGI IMG/M metagenome (GOLD analysis project Ga0172367, IMG submission 114542) | Freshwater microbial communities from Kabuno Bay, South-Kivu, Congo - kab_022012_10m | ecosystem: Environmental > Aquatic > Freshwater > Lake | place: Democratic Republic of the Congo: South-Kivu...
CGGCATGGTGGGCGGCTTCATCGGTGTGGGCGGCGGCTACATGGTGACGCCCGCACTCATCGTGTTTGGTTTTCCAGGATATATGGCCTCGGGCATCGATGTCACACACATTGCCGGCAAATCGGTCGTCGCAACCATCAGACACCGGCAGCTGGGAAACATCGACTGGGTCTTAGGCCTGGCCATGGTCGGCGGCACTATGATGGGCGTTGAGATGGGAGTAAGGCTGCTCAACTTTACCAAAGACCTTGGCCTCTCGGGCATCGCGCTTTTGACCGGCTCCGTTGGGATCATGCTCGGGCTTTTCCTCTATACCCAGATCGAAACCCACCGGGCGCACAAGAAGATCACCGAACTCGCCAAAGAAGGCAAGACCGTTGGCCGCGAGTTGAAGGTCAGCAAGCTCCCTCTTTTCTTCCAAAGCATCGCACTGCGGCCGATCATTCGCTGCCATGTGGCCCGGATCGTTGTATCCATGTGGGTAGTCGTCATCGTCGGCATCTGCACCGGCACGCTTGCGGGCTTTTTCGGTGTCGGCGGAGGCTTTATTCGAGTCCCGGCACTTGTGTACTGCGTCGGAGCCACAACCCATATCGCTGTGGGAACGGACCTCCTGGAAATCATCGTTTCCGGCGGCTATGGAGCCTTGAGACAGTTCATGAGCGGTAACGTCGATATATGCGCGGTTTTCTTCATGATCATTGGAGCCATGTTCGGCGCCCAATTCGGAAGCATTGCCACCTCGTTCGTACGGGGTCCGGCTATCCGTTTTATCCTGAGCTACTCCTTGATCCTGGCCACAACGGGAGCTTTCCTCAGGCTGTTCTACATGCTGACCGCGCAAAAGTACACGGTTCTCAACCTCTTCGCAGTCGTGTTTACCCTGGGTGAGATGATCTTCCTCTGCCTCTTTATCTTGTCGCTCGTCTTTTTCGCTGTGCGACACCGCCACGGCAAGTGGGTTCCGGATTGGATACCCGCGCTTGTCGTGGTAAAGGACTAGCATCAATCACGAGAGAGACTCGGGAAACGAGTTCGATAGAGAATGAGATTATGCGAAACCATGGCTTTCGTGATACCCAAAAGGAGTGTTAATCGATGAAAGCGCTTTTCAATTCCATGCTTGTGTTCTGGATAGTCCTCCTGCTCTTCTCTTTGGGGACGGCGGGTGTTGTTTATGCGCTCTGGCTCAAAGACGTGATAATCTAAAGGAGGTGGCGCGATGCAGATCATTCTCAACATCCTGCTGTATGGATTCCTGGCCTATTGGCTGTATGTGTCCGCAATGGCCAAGGATTGGTGGTATTGTTTCGTGGTCTTGTTTGTGGTCACTGTTTCTGTGGTGGTAACTCTACTGCCAGGCTATCATGCGTCAAAGGTGTCGCCCGGTGAATACCCGTATGAAGACTGATATCGATGAGCTGCGCAAAAAAGTTGCGTTGCTTTACCCCAAGCGCGATAGAGGCGATTTGCGGGAAAAGGACTTCCAGAAGGAAGTCGCCGAGCAAACCGTGGCGCTCTATCGCGCCGTCATTGGGGAAAGAATGGCCGAAGGTGAGACCATCGAGTGTGAGCACCACACGATCTGGACTCACTTTCGGCTCATGCAGTCAATCTTGCGAGAACCCGCGCAGCAGGCAACCAGTCTGTTCTTGACCAACAGGAGACTATACCGCATACAATCCACCATCATGCCCGAACAGCCGCCAACGGCTGACCGTCGGGACCAAACAACCGTGGATGCGATCTTGCTCGACCGCATTCGCGCTTTGAACAAGAGGTTCCAATTCAGGATTGGAGAGATGTTGTTAGGTGCCATATTCTGCGGGATCGCCGTGGTATTTCGCGACTGGCTCACCATCACAGCTCCCTTTCTGGTCGGCCTCGGAATTCTTGGAGCGCTCCACGCGCTCGTCCGCCCGACGCGGTGGATCGAGGTCGAGATTGCGAACGGTCCGACGACTCCCGAACCAATCCAGATTTTCGCACTCGGGAAGAAGAGCGCGAAGGAGTTGGTGCGGCGGCTTCAGGACAAATTGAGGCATTCATGTCAGACATAAAAGTACTCCTCGTAGACGATGAGGTTGATTTCACGGCAAGCATGAAGAGGGTGCTGAGCAGCCGAGGTTTTGATGTCAAGGAAGCGAAAGATGGATTCGCGGCACTCTCGTCGATACGGGAGGAGCACTTCGATGTTGTTGTCCTGGACGTCAAAATGCCTGGAATGGACGGAATTCAAGTCCTCCAACAGATTAAGTTCCAGTCGCCGGAAATCACCGTCATCCTCCTGACAGGTCACTATTCGCTATGCGAGGATGAAGATGCCTGGAAGACGCAGGCTTACGCATGCGTTTTCAAGCCGTGTCCGATCCTTGATCTGGTGAACGTGATATCTGAAGCAGCATCGAGTAAGGGTGCCGGATCGAGGACATCGGCGATGAATCCGGATACTCCAAAGTACTTCAACACACACTGATACACTGCGGTCATTCACTATGCCCACCAAGCTCTTATCCCTTCACCGCAGATCCGTTGTCGGTTATCCTGTTCTTGATATTCTGAGCGCAGCTCTCGGCTTCACTCAGTCATTTGCAGTCCCAGAGGACGGGCCATGGCCGACACGGATCTCGACAAGCCCTCTGAATTAGGGCGATTTCAAGGCGCATTGCAGCGTCTGTACCGAGGCATCCTGGTCTTTCTCGAAATCATCGGTCTGCGCGAAGGGGAGGACGTTTGCCAGGAAGAGCAGCTTGCACGGCTGAGACTCTACCATACCGAGTTCCGCAAATTGATTTCGGCTAACCACGCTTTTCTTGAAACCCTTGGAGACCTTGAAGAAAAACGGCTGGGTGATCAGTACATAGATCGATCTCTGGTGAAACGCAAAGCTGTCGGCGCTCTGTCGGCCGCCCATGCGATGGTCCAAAGCATCAATGTCATTTCGGGTGATCGATATGCCTCCTTGCGACCGGCTTTTGACAGGATCGCGGCCGCCTTAACGGAAGCAATTGAAGACGAGCCGGAACAAGACTCGACGGAACTGGCCCTTGAGTTGACCGCGATCTCCGGCATCAAGACCGATCTGGTGGGTGGGAAGATAGCTAGCCTGGCAGAGCTGGCCAACGTGTTGGGCCTTCCGGTCCCGGACGGTATGGTGGTCACCACTGAGGGGTTTCGTCTGCTCCTCGAAGCGGGCGGTATTCGATCTTGGATGCAGAATAAGCACTTGGAAATTGTATCAGAGGAGGATGTTGACCGGGTCGGCAAGGAGTTGCGGGATCGCATATTGAGTCTCGTGATTCCACCTGCGCTCGAGGATGAGATTCTGAAAGGTTATGACTGCATAGCCGAAAGAGCCGGAACCCACGTCTCGGTTGCAGTCCGATCGAGCGCTGTGGGTGAGGACAGTGAGTTCTCTTTCGCCGGTCAATTCCTTTCCGTGCTCAACGTTCCTAGACACGCACTTTGCGATGCATATCGCCACGTGGTCGCCAGCCTCTACTCCAGTGAAGCGATGCACTACCGCTTTCTTCACAAGATTCCCGGCGAATCCGCTCAAATGGCTGTCGGCATAATTGCCATGGTGGATGCTGTGGCCGGCGGAGTCGCGTTTTCGAGAGACCCGAACCGACCGAACTCCGACAAAGTTCTGATACAAGCGGTAAAGGGACTCGGCGTCACCCTGGTAGATGGAAGAACCTCGCCGGAGATTATCCTCGTCTCCAGAAACCTCAAAGCGCCGAACGTTACGCGCACTCCTTCGTCTCAAGAGAGCCGGATGGTTCTTGCTCCCGATTTCGGGATGAGAGAAGAAATGCTTGAACCCGGCGAGGCAGACCAGCCCTGCCTCAGTGACGACGAAGCACTGCAATTGGCTCGGTGGGCTCTCTTGCTGGAAAACCACTTTGGGAGTCCGCAGGATATCGAGTGGGCCGTAAACGAGGAACGTCGGATTACCCTGGTACAGTCGAGACCGCTCCGCCTCAGTGGGGACTCAGTCCGTGACGCTCAAGCCTTCGCAGAGGCAGCCCTTCTTTTGGAGGGCGGCGAGGTAGGTTGTCCCGGAGTGGGTGCCGGGCCGGCCGTTGTCCTGACTGATGAGTCTGAATTGGATTCATTCCCTGAAGGCGGCGTGCTGGTCGCAAGGCGCTCCTCGCCCAAGTTCATCCGACTCATGTCCAAGGCCAGAGCTATCGTTACCGATGTGGGGAGCACCACGGGCCATATGGCTTCTCTTGCGCGGGAGTTCAAGGTACCGACGCTACTCAACACGAGAAACGCTACTCAAGCTGTCCGGCATGGCACAGTAGTTACAGTGGACGCTACAAACGCTTTTGTCTACGAGGGAGAAGTCGCCCAATTACTAGCAAGGACGGATAGCAATGACAATGTGAGAGATCCCGGAGCTTGGCGTCGAGACTCACCAACATTTCAGCTATTTGAGAAAGTGGTGGCGCTTGTCAGCCCATTGAGCCTCACAGATCCCGGTTCCGCGGCGTTTAGAGCCGACAATTGTGTGACTCTTCACGATGTGGCTCGATTTGTTCATGAGAAGTCATACCGAGAAATGTTCATGATGGCCGACAACGTGGGTGATCTCAAGGGAGGTGGTTACAAGCTGGATGTTTTTCTCCCCATCGATCTTTACATCATTGACCTCGGGGGAGGCCTTAAGGAAACACCCAAGCACCGGAACTTAAAGCGCTCCCAGATTGCCTCCGTTCCGTTGTCCGCACTCCTTACCGGAATGCTGCACCGGAAGATCGCTCGATTCGGCCCACGCCCCATGGACTTGAGTGGATTGCTTTCGATCATGATGCGCCACGCCGTGACGACTCCCGAAGCTGAACGTACTTTTCGTGACCCGTGCTACGCCATTATTTCAGACAATTATATGAACCTTACCGCGAGGGTGGGGTATCACTTCAGTGTCGTGGACACCTATTGCGGCCAAACCCAGAATAAGAATTACATCAGCTTTCACTTTCAAGGCGGAGCGGCGGATTATGTTCGCCGGACTCGGAGAGCGACTGCCATGGCGGGGATTCTTAAGGCGTACGGATTCTCGGTGGAACTCAAGCACGACCTCATCAACGCGCGGCTTAGCAAAGGTACTCGTGAGGAGACCGAAACACAGCTGGAAATGCTTGGATCGCTTCTCCAGTTCTTTAGGCAGATGGACGTCTCTATGGTCAGCGACGATGCCGTCGCCTTCTTTCGAGACGCCTTTTTGCGAGGTGATTATGGGCTGGAGGAACTGAAAAACAGCTAGCGTGGTTGAGCCACTTCCGTAGCGAAGCATTTGCGCTCATATGCATTTTCAATACAGGATATCAGGATATCGACCGGACACGGCTTCAGCACGACTTCCGCGGCGCCTTCCTTCAACGCTTCCGACACTTGCTTGAAATCGATATGACCCGTAAGGAGGAGTACAGGAGTAAGGGTATCACGTTCCCGAATTGCCTTTAGTACGGACAGTCCATCCATGCCCGGCATTCGCAGATCGAGTACAAGCACATCAAATTGTTCGTTTGTCAGCAACTCGAGGGCACGATAGCCGTCAGGAGCACTCTGCGCCTTCATGCCTCGTCTCGTGAGCACGTTTGTAAGCGAATCGACGAAAACCTTCTCATCGTCGATTAGAAGAACTCGTATTCCACTGGTCATCGCAACATACCTCCGCTCGACGCCGTGTCATTTCATTCGCGCAACATCTTTCGCTGAAATGCCTGGCGGATCTTCGCTTCCAAGTCGCCCAGCTGTATCGGTTTGGTTGTGTAGTCGTAAGCGCCCAGTTCAAACCCGTCAAGCGCGGAATCGATAGAGCCATAGCCGGTAAGGATCACCACTTCCAAATGCGGTCGTTTCTTTTTCAATTCCCTGAGGACAGTGATGCCGTCTTTGCCGGGCATATTTTGGTCCAGAATTACCACGTCGAACTCATGTTCTTGAACGATCCGTAATGCACTGTCACCGTCGTACACGGCCGAAACGTCATAGCCCCTGCGTGACAGGAGCTTCAGGAGGTTGGTGGTGAAAGGTATTTCGTCATCTACGAGGAGCAGGCGGGGCTTTTTCATCGGGGCCTTCCTTTCTTGCTTCCGCCGAAGCGTCGTGTTGCCCGGTGGCCGGGCAAGGAAAGACGAGCGTAAATTCAGTGCCTTGGCCCAATTCCGATCGCACTGAAATGTGTCCACCCATCTGCCTGATGATACTATAGGAAATTGAGAGACCCAGCCCTGTCCCTTGGCCGACAGGTTTGGTCGTAAAGAATGGATCGAAAACGCGTTCCAGGTCTCCATCTGCAATGCCCGAGCCGGTGTCCGCTACGGTAACCATTAGTCGGTTATCGGCGCCGTCAAATCGCGTTGAAATTCGGATTGCCCCGTACGACTTCCCGTCGTGGGCATCCACAGCGTTGCTGATGAGATTCAAAAAGACTTGTTCCAGTTCAAATGGATAACCGCAAATCCTCGGGAGGCCCTCCTGGAAATCCACACTGATCTGAACACCTCGGCTGCTGGCTCGCTTCTCCAAGAGGCCTACCACATCTTTTACGGCAACATTGAGATCGACAAATCGAGATGGCAAAGCCATTCTTCGAGAAAAACGGAGGAGGTTCTGGGTAATGTGACTGCAACGCTCCACCTGGCTGTCAACCTGAGACAAGGATCGCACGAGTTCTTCCTTGAATTCCGACGAGAGTCCTTGTTCTTGGTCGGTCAAATCACGTATCACTTGATTTTCGGTGAGAATGACGGCCAAAGGATTGTTTATCTCATGTGCAACGCCGGCCGCGAGTTCGCCGATGGAGGCCAGTTTACTGGCTTGCATGAGTTGCCTGTTCAGTCCTTCCGCCTGTCTGTCTCTCTTCTTGATGGCTTTTACCATATACCCAGTGGCAAAGACGGAGACGACAAGTATTGCAACGACGCTTGAGTGAAGAAGGATTAGAATGATAGTGTTCACATGGTTGATGTCTCCGAATACCTCCGAGAAGTCTTGCTTCACAACCAGTAGCCACTGCGGGTGCTTTAGCCACGAGTAGGCCACTATCTCCTTCGGGTGCGACAGCGCAAGGTCATATTTGATAAAGTCCGTACTAAACACGCTCCGATCCCGATCGAACGAGCCGAAGTCCGTAATGGGATCGGTCCCGATAATGCCGCTTTCTCCAGTGAATGACTCCACGGGAAAAGGCGCCCTGTCTAGTATGGCACCCTTGAATCTTGGGCTGGTCTGATAGACGCCTTCTCGATTCACCAAGAAGACTTCGCCCGTTTTGCCGAGTCCGGTCGTTTCAACGAGGGAACTGAGAAACTCCTGATAGATGGTGGCTCTCAGAATCCACGTGGTATCGTCTTTCACGCAAAGGACGGCAATGATGAAGTGAGGTTCCTTGCGATATCCCCAGAACACGTCGCTGACGTAGACTCCCTTTGCCATAACCTCTTTGAACCAGAACGTCTGGGAATAGTCCTTATCCATGAGATCATAGGGACCGATGTATGCCATGTGCTTTCCGTCTTTACCGATGACGCCCAAATCCGTGAAGAAAGATCCTCCGCGGTTGAGCATATGGAATATCTGACTGAGGTTTGATGTGTCCTTCAGGAAATCCAAAGAATGGGTATAAGCCACAAGCTTGATGTCTGATGTGCGTTCCTCGAAAAAGGACTCCACAATTTTTCGATTGTACTCAACGGTCCTTTGAAAGTATGCCGCCATCCGGGACATAGAGAACTGAGAATAATAGAGGTAACTGATCCACCCGACCAGCAACAGCGGGAGTACCGAGCAGATTACCGCCCCGAGAACAAATCTCCGCAGGAGCTTGGGATACGAGCGTGTATGCAAATCGGGCCCTCGCGAGTGAGTCTCTTTGGCGGTATCAGTCTGTTGGAGCATGAATCACCTCAGCGAAGAAAGAGCATGATAGGAACGTGACTCGCGTTGATTTTCAGTCGTCCTGCCGTCTATGGCGCGGTTGGTGCTCTCATCCGGCAACGCGGGGCACACAAATGCTGACTGCAAGAACTGTGCCGGAAAACCGATATGGTGCGTGGCGGAATTGCGCTTCCCCGTACAATCGACCACCACTGGAACAGGGGAGCCGGGTTGAAGGCGAAAAGGCCTTGAGAAGGATAAGTTTTTGACTTGACAAGGAGATTCACTTTCAGTTATGTCCAGCTTGACATAAGGCACATCAGCATGTTACGTTGGATTTGTCGTGAAGGAGACGAGGGGCTGCCGCCGATTCGCTGAGCTAGTCTCCAAGAAATGTCCCTCAGACGGTGAAGACTGACACGGGGTTTTGCAGCGACTTTGGATTATCGATTTGGTACATCATCCTGCCTGTCTTGCCGATACGGCTACAAGATGCTTCCGGGAGTCATAGAAGGCCGATGGCATGAAACTCTTACTTTGAAGAGTGCTCCCGATAATCAGGGGAACCTCTGCAACAAAGCCTGGAATGCGTCCCGATTCGTGCATAGCTCTGAATCAGCGACGTATTCGCTGATTGGAAACGAGGGAGCATGCGAGGAGAGGGCCTCGGCAGCGACTCTCGGCTTCACCATTTCCCGGCTTAAAGCTATCAAGTCAGAGCACGGAGAATATAACACAGGTTCTTTCGCCTCGCCTCGACACATGACCGAGGACAATTCCTATCAACACATCCTTAAGTTGCAGAAGCGCGGACGTGCAGATTGCAATCGACTGTAAGGGGTACACAAGATGAGGTACGCAGAGACAGGATACTACTTGGAAATCGATTTAGCGAGGGGAAACATCGAACGGGTGGAAACGGACCCGAAGTTAACCGCACTCCATTTGGGAGGGCTGGGGACCAGCGTCAAGATACACTGGGACAGGGTTCCCCCCGAGACCAAAGCGTTTGATCCTGAGAACTTGCTGATTTTCAGCACCGGTCTTCTCAACGGCACTCCGGCATTCAGTGCTAATCGTGCCCTTGTTACCTTCATTTCCCCTCAATCGGAGTTATTGGCGTACCCTATGATGGGAGGATTCTGGTCCGCGGAGCTGAAATATGCCGGCTATGACAAAGTGATATTTCGCAACAAGTCCCCCAAGTGGGTCTATCTGTGGATACACAATGACAAAGTGGAGATTCGCGATGCCTCTCATCTGAAGGGCAAAGGTGCTCTTGAAACTCAAGACCTTATAAGAGAGGAACTGAACGAGCCGAGAGCGCAGGTGGCTGCTATCGGCCCGGCCGGAGAGAATCGGGTTTTCACGGCTTCCATAGAGCAGAGCAGGTCCAGTGCCAGCCGACTCGGAGGCGGCGCGGTGATGGGTGACAAGAAGATAAAGGCGGTCGCTGTTCGTGGAACGAAAGACGTCTATCTGGCCCGAGGGCCTGAATTCATGGAGCATATGGAAAAGGTGACGGAATACATAAGGTTCCGTAACACAAATCCAATTCCGGACGTAATGACTATTCTGTCGGGGATTGGGTCGCCACAGGAAATGGTACACACTGATGAGAAGTGGCACACCGAGAACTTCGCGTGGGGTAACGCACGCACTCGGAGAAGAGACTTCTGGAGCAAGGTAAACGAAGAGAATTGGACGACGACTCAACTGGGAGCGGTGAAGCGGTTGATAAGTTGTTTCAATTGCCCACAGCATTGCGGAGCACTGGTTTCCCATGAAGATGTTCCAAGATACATGATGAAATGCTTCGGAAAACTTACTTATTGTATGGCAGCCTATGTTGACGACCTCGGTTTTAACTTCAGAATCCTGCAAAGAGCCACGGAGTACGGCGTAGACTCATTCTCAACTCCACAGATTCTGGCATTCGCTGTTGAGCTCTATGAAGCCGGGATTCTGACTGACAAGGACTTTGAAGGATGTCCGTCCGACAAAGAGGGGAGATTCTTCTGGCTGCTTGACAGAGTCGCCAACAGGGAAGGAATCGGAGATATTCTCGCTGACGGCGTCTACTACGCAGCTCGAAAGATCGGCAAGGGAGCCGAAAAATTTGATCATAATACGGTTAAGAGACACGAGCAACTGCCTCTCAAGCTTGGAATGCTGGATCCCATCTATTTCCTTATGTATTCTACCAACGAGAAGATAAGCATTACCCAAATTGAAGGGAATTTTCCGCAGGCGGCTTTTCCTACGAAGGAACAGAGAGAAGCGTTTGTAGAGGATTGGCCGCAGATTCCCCATGAAAGGTTCAAGCAATATTTGCTGGAATGGGAACCTCGGGGAGATAAAGCGATCCCGTACTTCCCGACTCCGGAGATGAGCAGTGAAATTGTGGACTGGATGGAAATGCTGCACAACATCGACGATGCGCTCGGGATCTGCGCGGGTATGGGATCATTCTGCCTGAAGCCTCCCTACCACATCCACATTTACCCGAAACTCATTTCGGCAGCGACCGGCATGGACATCGATGAAGCCGGGCTAAAGAAGATAGTCAACAGGAGTCGAAATCTTCACAGAGCGTTCAACAACAGACGAGGCATGACGAGGGCTGATGAGAAGCCGCCTGAAGACCATTGGAAGAGGAGATTCCCCGAACTCGAAGAACAGCTTCTATCTACGTATTACAGATTCAAAGGATGGAACATGGACGGTGTTCCTACGAGGGAGAGACTGGAGGAATTGGATCTGGGCTATGTTGCCGAAGACTTGAAAAAGAGAGGGATCTTGAAAAATGGCCAAGATTAAGAAGAAGATCAAGACTATCAAGATTGATGCGGATAAGTGTAATGGCTGCCGGGCGTGCGAAGTTATCTGCTCCGCCTTTCACGCTACACCGCAATACAGCAGCAGTAACCCGGCAAGAGCTCGTATTCAGGTGATCAGCCATCGTCTGAAGGATATTTGGCTTCCGGTTTTCGCCGGTGAGTATGCCCCAGCCGAATGTATGGGGAGAGACAAGTATGTGATTGACGGAAAGGAATACGATGAGTGCAGCTTCTGCAGAGCTTCGTGCCCATCGAGGGACTTCTTCAAGGAACCCGATTCCGGTCTCCCTCTGAAATGCGACATGTGTGAAAGCGATCCGCCGCTTTCAAAGCCGATGTGTGTTCAGAAGTGCCTCAATGATGTCCTGATTTACGA
>Ga0172367_10008931_pt1 | contig 11106 bp, 10 predicted proteins | sample Lak10m_FD_114542 | JGI IMG/M metagenome (GOLD analysis project Ga0172367, IMG submission 114542) | Freshwater microbial communities from Kabuno Bay, South-Kivu, Congo - kab_022012_10m | ecosystem: Environmental > Aquatic > Freshwater > Lake | place: Democratic Republic of the Congo: South-Kivu...
AGTCGCCGCTACCGCTCGCGACGGCCGGCATCCCCGAACTCGGCCGCGCCGCCGAAGCGGTTTCGAAAGCGCTGGAAGCGGCCGGGATCCGGGGCGCGGACGGCGGCAAGATCGACCATATCGAATTTTTCGGACCGCCTTCCGACCCGAAGGCCCACAGCCGCAACTTCGTCCTCTGCCCGGGCGGCGCTTACGACCGCTCGCCCTGCGGCACGGGCACGAGCGCCAAGCTCGCCTGCCTCGCCGCCGACGGCAAATTGGCGCCCGGCGACACGTGGATCCAGGAAAGCATCGTCGGCAGCCGCTTCGCCGCGCGCTACCGGCCGGGTGCCGACGGGCGCATCGTGCCGCGAATCCGAGGCCGCGCCTACGTCGTCGCCGAGGCGACGCTGCTGCGCGACCCGGAAGATCCCTTTGCCGACGGCATGCGCGGGGATGCTTGAGCAGGCGGACTCACGCCGGGACGCGCGAGAGCAGCACCTTGTCGACCCGCCTGCCGTCCATGTCGACGACTTCGAAACGCAGGTTACCGATCTCCAGCGTCTCGCCGACCGCCGGCAGGCGGCCGAGCCGGTGCAGGATCAGGCCCGCGAGGGTCTCGTAGGTCGGCGCCTTCTCGATCTCCACGTGGAACCGGTCGGCGAGTTCGTCGACCGGCAGCCAGCCGGCGACGAGGAACGAGCCGTCGGCACGCTCGACGATCGCGGGCTCGTCCTCGATCCCGTCGCGGAACTCGCCCGTCACGGCCTCGAGGATGTCGCCCGACGTCACGATGCCCTCGAAATGCCCGTACTCGTCGAAGACGAGCGCCATGTGCACGCTCGAATCGCGGATCGCTTTCAGCACCTGCATCGAACCGGTGACGGCCATCACGGTCGGCACCGTCCGGATGCAGCGGCGAACGTCGAGCTCGCGGCCCTCGACGAGGTCGTCGAAAAGGTCCTTGACGAAAACGACGCCGACGACCGCGTCGGGGCCGCCGTCGCGCACCGGCAGGCGGGTGCGCCGCGTGGCGCGGAGCTGCGCGCGCAGTTCCGGAAGCGGGGCGGCGAAGTCGATGAACTCCACGTCGCGGCGCGGCGTCATCAGCGCGCGCGCGTTGCGGTCGGCCAACCGCATCACCGCCGACAGCATGTCGCGCTCGCCGTGCTCGAGTACGCCCGCCGACTCGGCTTCGGCGATCACCGTCCGGACTTCTTCTTCGGTCACCTTGCCGGCCGAACTCGCGTTCTGGCCGATCAGCCGCAGCACGGCCTTGCCCGACGCGTCGAGCAGCCAGACGAGCGGCGCCGCGACCTTGGAGAGCACCGTCATGCCGGGCGCCACGCGCACCGCGATACGTTCGGGATCGCGCAGCGCGATCTGCTTGGGCACGAGTTCGCCGACGATCAGCGACAGGTAGGTGATCGCGAACACGACCGACGCCACGCCGAGCGTGTCGGCGACGGCCGGGCGCAGGCCCTGCTCGGCGAGCCATCCCGCCAGTCGGGCGCCGAGCGTGGCACCGGAAAAGGCACCCGACAGGACGCCGACGAGCGTGATGCCGATCTGCACCGTCGACAGGAACCGGCCCGGATCGCGCGAAAGCACCAAGGCCCGGCGCGCGCCGCGCACGCCCTGCTCGACCATGACCTTCAGGCGCGCCGCCCGCGACGAAACCACCGCCAGCTCGGACATCGCCAGCAACCCGTTGATCACCGTCAGAACGACGACGACCGTCATCTCGATATACAATTCGACCTCTCGGATGCGGCACGCACTCCGCAGCGGGACGCTTCAGCGCCGGACATATAGCACGCCCCGCACGTCGCGCGGGAACCCCCGTGTTCGCCGGCCGTTCACGACCCGCCGAAGCGGCGCCGCAGCGCGCCGACCACCGGCAGCAGGATCGAGCCCGCCACGAGCGCGAGCAGGAACGCGGCGATCGGCCGTTCGACGAAGATCGAAAGGCTGCCGAAGGACAGGAGCAGCGACTGGCGGATCGACGTCTCGAGGAGCTGGGCGAGCACGAGGGCGAGTACCAGCGGCGGGCGCGGGATGTCGAACTTGATCATCAGCCAGCCGAGCACGCCGAACACGAGGCACATCCACACCGTATCCATGTCGAGCGTCGCCGCGTAGGCGCCGACGAGCGACAGGACGAGGATTCCGGGGGCCAGGAAGACGTAGGGGATGCGCAGCAGCGACGCGCAGAGCGGCGCCAACGGCAGGTTGATGACCAGCAGGATGACGTTGCCGACGAACATGCTCGCGATCAGGCCCCAGACGAGCGTCGCCTCCTGCTGCATCAGCATCGGACCGGGCCGCACGCCGTGCAGTACGAGGGCAGCCAACAGCACCGCGGTGCTCGCCGAGCCGGGAATGCCGAGCGCGAGCATCGGGATGGTCGCGCCGTGCGCCGAGGCGTTGTTCGCCGCTTCTGCCGCCGCGACGCCGTCGACGGCACCCTTGCCGAAACGCTCGGGGCGGCGGCTGAAGCGGCGTTCGGTGACGTAGGCGAGCATTGAGGCGACCGATGCGCCCGCACCCGGCATGATCCCGACGATGAGGCCGATGAAACCGCCGCGCAGGATCGCGACCCGGCTCTCGGCCCATTCCGCCGCGGTCAGCCACATGTCCTTGAGCCGGGTCCGGATCGGCTGCATGTCGTGCGCGCGTTCGAGCGACGAGAGCACCTCGGCGATCCCGAAGACACCGATCGCGACCGGAATGAAATCGATGCCTTCGAACAGCGCCGGCTGGTCGAACGTCAGCCGCGGCGCGCCCGTCACCGGGTCGGCGCCGACGAGCGCGATCATCAGGCCGAGCGTGGCCGCCATCAGCGCGCGCACGGGCGAGCCGCCGAGGCTCGCCGCCGCGGTGATGCCGAGCGCGGCCAGAAGGAAATACTCCGGCGCGTTGAAGCGCAGTGCGAACGAACTCAGCGCCGGCGTGATGAAGGCAACGGCCGCGACGGCGCCGACGCCCGCGAGGAACGAGCCGATCGCGGCGATGCTGAGCGCCGCCCCCGCCCGCCCCGCCTTGGCCATCTGATGGCCGTCGACGGCGGTCATCACGCCCGACGCCTCGCCGGGCACGTTGATCAGTACCGACGTCAGCGTACCGCCGTACTGGCCGCCGTACATGATGCCGGCGAGCATCATGATCGCGGTCGCCGGATCGAGGCCGAACGTCAGCGGCAGCAGCAGCGCCATGCCGGCGGACGGCCCGATGCCGGGAAGCGCGCCGACGATCTGGCCGATCACGACGCCGAGAAGGATGAAGGCGAGGCTCTTGAACGTGAAGACGGTCGCGAAGCCCTGCGCCAGCAGGTCGATCGTGCTCATTTTGGGGGCCGTGGATTCTAGAGGAACGGGATCGGCGGCAGCGCGATCTTGAGCGACCGGACGAAGACGATCTCGATCGTGCCCGCGACAATCGCGGCCGCGAGCGCGCTCGGCAGCGGACGCTGGCCGAGCACGACGAGAAGGATGAACAGCATGAAGACGAGCACGGCCGGCACCATGCCGATCGCCGGCGACGCCAGGACGAAGGCGGCCATGGCCGCCGTCGTCAGCGCGACGCGCGCGAAGGCGCCGCGCTCAGGCAAGTCGGTCGTCCCGGAATCGGTGCCGCGGCGGAGCTGCACGAGCAGCGCCGCCGAAAGCGCGATCCCGATCCCGGCGATCCACACGGGGAAGAAGCGCGGGCCGGGCGTGATGCCCGCCCAATAGGCGAGGTCCGCCGTCCCGGACAGGACGAGCGCGGACAGGACGATCAGGAAGACGGCCGGAACGGCCTCGACCGGACGCATGGCGGCGGACCTCGCTATCGCGGACGCGTTACTGCGGCGCCTTGGCGAGACCGACGCTGGTCAGCAGCCGGCGGAACGTGTCCTGCTCGCGCTTGAAGTAGGCGTCGGCTTCGGCGAGGCCGTAGAAACGGCCGAGTTGGAGCCTGTCCTTGAGCCCGTCCTGCCAGGCCTTGGTCTCGGTGGCCTTGCGGAACTTGTCGGCCCACCACGCCGCGACGGCCGGGTCCATCCCCGGCGGGCCGCCGACGCCCCAGAACTGCGTGTAGACGACGTCCACGCCCTCTTCGCGGGCCGTCGGCACGTTCTTGTAGCCTTCGTCGGTCCGGCGGTTCTCGGAGAGGATCGCCACGGCGCGCGCCTTGCCCGCCTGCATGTGCGGCAGGCCTTCCGACAGGGTGCCGAAATAGCCCTCGACGTTGCCGCCGAGGAACGTGGCGAGCGCCGCCGAGCCGCTCTCGTGCGGGATATACGTCATCTTGATGCCGGCAGCCTGCTCGATCAGCGCCATCGCGAGATGGTCGTTGCCGCCCGAAGCGCCGCCCGCGATGCGCACGCGGCCCGGACGTTCCTTGGCGCCGGCGACGAACTCCTTCAGCGACTTGAACGGGCTGTTCGCGGGAACGAGCAGCACCAGCTCGGACTGGATGAAGCCGGCGATCGGCGTGATGCGGTCGATAACCGACGGCGTACCCTGCACGATCGGCGTCGTGAACACCGGCGACGCGAGCGTCAGCAGCGTGTTCTCGTCACCGCGCTTGCCGATCACGTAGTTGAACGCGTTCGCATGGCCCGCACCGGTGCGGTTCTGCACGACGATCGGGATGTCGACGAGCTTCTCGTCGGCCATGATCTTGGCGATCGTGCGCATGATGACGTCCGGCGTGCCGCCGGCGCCGGCGCCGACGGTTATTTCGACCGGACCTTTCGGCGCGCGCATCTCCTGGGCGTCGGCCGGCTTCGCGCCGGACACGAAGCCGAAGGCGAGGACGCCGCAGAAAGCGAGTGCACCGAGCGAGGGGGGGTTTGTCAGTGTCATCTGTTTCTCCGTTTCAATCGGCCGGCCCGGGGGGAACCGGCATCGTCGTCAGATATCGAGCACCGAAGGATGGAACAGTTCCTCCGGCGCCACCGCGCGCACGGCGAGGTGTTGCTCGATCGAGTAGCGGCACGCCGCGGCCAGCTCCGCGCGCGCGCCCGCGAAACCGTAGGGCCAGTAATCCGTGCCGAGGGCGGCTTGCGTGCGCTCCATCGACGCGTTGAGCCACGGCAGGCTCAGGCGGTTGGCCGAGCCGAGCCAGACGTCGCGCAGCCGCGCGAGCGCGATATCGCGGGCTTTCGCGAACGCGTCGTAGAGCAGCCGCGGAAGTTCGGGATGTCGATCGACCAGCGAGCGGCGCACGGCGATGACGTGCATGATCGGGAAGAACCCGGTCCGCGCGTGATAATCGCGCTCGGCGGCCTCGTAGTCGGGGAACACGCGTTCGATCCGCGGATCGCCGGCGAGGAACGCCATGGGCGGTGCGGGCGCGAGCAGCCCGTCGATCTCGCCCGCGAGCAGCAGGTCCTGCAGCGTGCGGCCGTCCTCGACCGGCTCGATCCGCAGTTCGGGCGGCGGCGCGAGCGCCAGGCGCTCGCGCCGCACGCCCGTATCGAGGGCGCCGGTGCGCCAATGCACGTCGCTCGCCTTGACGCCGTAATCGTCGGCGAGGATGCCGCGCATCCACAAGGCCGCCGTCATCTGGTACTCCGGCACGCCGATCCGGCGCCCGCGGAAATCGGCGAGCGTCGCGATCCCCGCCCCGGCGCGGCGGAAGAAGCCGTTGTGGCGGAAGGCCCGCGAGACGAAGACCGGGATCGCCGTATACGCCGCATCGCCGCGCGAGACCTGCAGGAGATGGCTCGACATCGACAGTTCGGTCACGTCGAAGCGCGCTTCCTGGACCGCGATCGGGAAAAGCTGGCTCGTCGGCAGTACGTGCGCTTCGAGCGCGAAGCCCGGCACGGGCACGGTCCCGTCGACGACCGGCATCGCGCGGTCGTGATCCCAACAGGCGAGCGTGATCGGTACGGCCATCGCGTCCGCGCCTAGAGCTTCGCGACGCCGAATTCGGCGGCGATCCGGTCGAGTTCGGCGCGCAGCGCCGGCGCGAGCGCGATGCCGTCCCGGTCGGCGGCGGCGCGCCGCGCGCCGCGCCCCTCGCCGGGGATGCGGACCGCGTCGTGGCCGGGAAGCGGCGTCGACGCCTTGAGTTCGGCGAACGCCCGCCGGCAATGCGCCTCGAAGGCCTCGCGCCCGACGAACGCCGCGATGTCGATCGCCGCGACGAACTGGCCGGTATTGGTCGGGCTCTTCGTGTCGCTCGTGAAATCGATGACGTCGGCGCCGAAGGCGGCACCGTTGAGCACGCCCGCGAGCAGGCCGATGGCCACCGACAGGCCGTAGCCCTTGGCGCCGCCGATCGGCAGCAGGAAGCCCTCGTCGCGCTTCGCGGGGTCGGTCAGCGGCTTGCCGTCGCGCCCGACCATCCATCCCTCGGGCATCTTCTCGCCCCGCTGGGCAAGCGTCTTGATCTTGCCCATCGCCGCGACGGTCGTCGCCATGTCGAGTACGAACGGGTCCGGCCCGCCGCTGGGGGCCGCGACCGCGATCGGGTTGGTGCCGAGCAGGATGTCGCTGCCGCCGAACGGCGCGACGTGGTTGGCGCTGCCGACGGCGGCGCACATGCCGATCATCCCTGCCTGCGCCTGCGGTCGCACGTAGAGGGCGGCCGGCCCGGCATGGTTGCCGCCGCGCACGCCGACCCAGCCGATGCCGGCGGCGCGCGCCTTCCGCACGGCGAGGTCGCAGGCGAATTTCATCGCCAGATGGCCGAGCCCGTTGCCGCCGTCGACGAGTGCGGCGGCCGGGGTCTCCGACACCACGGCCGGCCGCGCGGCGGGATTGCAGCCGCCGTCGCGCAGGCGGTTCGCGTACTGGCGCAGCCGGAAGACGCCGTGCGTGTCGTAGCCGAGCGCGTCCGCTTCGGCCATCAGGGCGCGCGCGTCGGGCTCGGGCACGCGCAGCGCGCCGAACACGGCCGCGACGAAGTCTTCGAGCGCCTTGCGCGCGACTGCGCCTTGCGGTGCCATCGGCCTCAGAGTTCGCCGCCGACGACGCGGTCCTTGTGCCAGAACACGAACCGGCGCTGCATCCACACCACGAGACCGAACAGCGCCATGCCGACGAGGCTGAGATAGATGATCAGCGAAAAGACGCGCGGCGTGTTGAGCTGCGTCGACGCGACGCGGATGAGCTCGCCGAAACCGCGCCCGCCGCCGAGGAACTCGCCCGTGATCGCGCCGGCCATCACGCCGACGGCCGCGATCTTGAGCCCGGTGAAGATTTGCGGCAGCCCCGTGGGCAGCTTCATCTTGAACAGGGTCTGCAGGCGCGTGGCGCCCATCGTCTTGAAAAGCATCCGCGCGTTCGTGTCGGCCGAATGCAGGCCGGCCGCGGTGCCCACGACGATGGGGAAGGTCGCGATGAAGGCGGCGAGCGCGACCTTCGATTCGATGTCGAAGCCGAGCCACGAGATGAACAGCGGCGCGAACGCGACCTTCGGCATCGTGTCGATCGCGACGAGATACGGCATCACGGCGCGCTCGCCGAACGCGGTTTCGCCCACGAGGATGCCGAGCGAGAAGCCGATCGCCATCGCGAGGATGAAACCGTAGAAGACCTCCTTCAGCGTGGTCCACAGGGCGAGCAGCATGTACTCGCCGGCGATGAGGTTGCGCCCGACGAGGATCAGATCGCGGAAGGTCTCGGCTGGCGTCGGCAGGATGATCGGCGAGACGATGCCGAGCCGCGTGACAATCTCCCACAGGCCGATGAAGACGCCAAACACGAACGCCATCGCGACGGCGCGCGGCACGCGGTCGAACCAAGCGACCTGCTCGACCCAGACGGTCTCGGCGCCGGGGGCGGAATTGGCGGGGGCGGTCAAATGAAGGCCTCCTTGTCGAGACGGCTGCGGATGCGCTCGACGAGCGCGCCGAATTTCGGCGTCGTGATCATGTCGAGCGTGCGCGGGCGCGGCAGGTCGATGACGACCTCCTCGGCGACGCGGCCGGGCCGGGGTTTCATCACATAGACGACGTCGGACAGGATCACCGCCTCGGGGATCGAGTGCGTCACGAGGAAGGCGGTCGCGTCGCGCGAGGCACAGATGCGCTGCAGCTCCATGTTCATGAAGTCGCGCGTCAACTCGTCGAGCGCGCTGAAAGGTTCGTCGAGAAGCAGCACGGCCGGTTCGGTGATCAGCATGCGGCAGATCGCGGCGCGCTGCGCCATGCCGCCGGAAAGCTCGCTTGGATAGGCCTTGTCGAACCCTTTGAGGCCGACGAGATCGAGCAGCGCACGGGCGCGGTCGTGCGCCGCCAGCGCCGCCTTCTTGCCGTCGCGGATTTCGATGGGCAGGACGATGTTTTCAATCGTCGTGCGCCACGGGAACAGCGTCGCCTGCTGGAACATCATGCCGATGTCCCGGCGCGGGCCGGTGACGGGCCGTCCCTGAAGGACGACCCGCCCCGTCGACGGGGGAATGAGCCCCGCCATGATCTTCAGCAACGTCGACTTGCCGCAGCCGCTCGACCCGATGACGGACGAGAAGCTCCCCTTCCGAAGCGTCAGGTTGATGTCCTGGAGCGCGTGGACGGCGTTCCGGGCGTAGGTCTTCCCGACGTTCCCGAGCTGGTAGACGATCTCGGCCTGGCCGCCGGTCGGCGCGGGCGCGAGGGCTGCGGCACTCGACATCAGCGGATCCCGGCGTTCCAGGCGGCCACGAACTGGTTCGTGTACGCGTTGGCGAGGTCCGGCAGCGGCGCCTTGAGGTCGCCCGTGCTGAGCATGTTCTTGTGCCACTCCTCCCAGCCCTCGGGCGGCTGGAAGCCGAAGCCCTTCGACCGGTCGAGCGGGATCGTCTTGGCCGCAACCGCGTCGAACAACGCCGACGCGAAGGCCGCGTCCTCGCTCTCCTGCGGCATGCCCGCCTTCAGGTGCGCCATGACCTTGGCCTTGTTGGCCGGGTTGAGCGCGAAAGCGTGGCCCTTGGCGACGGCACGGCCGAACTTGGTGACGAGGTCCGGGTTGTTGCGGACCGTGGCCCCCATCGTCGCGATGCCGTTGCCGAACAGCGTCTGGTACTCCGCCGGGGTGATGTCGCGCACCTTCATGCCGCGGTTGTTGAGGATGGCGGTGTCCGCCGTCGATGCCGCGTAGGCCGCGATGTCGTTGCGCTGGAACGCGGCGGTGGCGGGACCGCCGTCGCCGACCGTCAGGAACTTGAAGTCGGCGGGTTCGCGAAGACCGGCACCGAGCATCACGTTGCGCGCGAAGCCCACTTCCGCACCGTCGGCGGTACCCGTGCCGATCGTGAGGCCCTTGAGGTCGGCCGGCTTCTGGTAGGCGGCGCCTTCGCGCACGACGATGCCGAAATTGGTGCGCGTCGAGACGTTGTAGATGAACATCACGTCGACGCCGCGCGCGCGCGCGGAGAGGACGGGGCCGGGGCCGGGACGGCCGAACTGCGCCTGGCCCGACGACAGCGCCTGCAGGACGGGACCGGAGCCGTTGATCGATTCGACGCGGACGTTGAGACCTTCCTCGCGGAAGTAGCCCTCGCCGATCGCGACGTAGATCGGGAACGAGTTGATCGCCGACGGGCTGGGCTGCACGAAGGTGACGTTCTGGGCCTGGGCGCGCGCGTCGCCGACGGCGAGCGCGAGCGTCGCGGCCGCGGCGAGCGAGCCGGCGATGACCGCGCGGCGTCCGGTACGATGGAATGTCGAGACACTCATGGCGTTTCCTCTCCTCTTCCTTGTTTTCGTTTTCGTCCGGGCCGTTTGCGACCCGGCGTCTTTCACGCGGCGCGGCTGGGGGCGCCGGCCGTAGCGAAGCTGTTGGTGAGCGTGCCGATCCCCTCGACCTCGCATTCGACGACGTCGCCGTGCTTCAGGAACTGCGGGGGTACCATCGCATATCCCACGCCCGAAGGCGTGCCCGTCGCGATGACGTCGCCCGGCTCGAGTGTCAGTCCTTCCGACAGCGAGGCGATGAGCGTCGGGATGTCGAAGATCATCGCCGCGGTATTTCCGTCCTGCCGGAGCGCGCCGTTGACCTTGAGGCGGATGGCGAGTTTGCCCGGGTTGGGCACCTCGTCCGCGGTGACGATCCACGGGCCCATCGGGCACGAGCCGTCGAGGCCCTTGCCCTTGAAGTACTGGCCGCCGTGGCGCCGCTGCACGTCGCGCGCGGTCACGTCGTTGACGATCGTGTAACCGTAGACGTGCTCGAACGCCTTTTCCTTCGGGATGTCGCGGCCGGGCTTGCCGATGATCACGGCGAGTTCGACCTCGTAGTCGATCTGGGACGAAACGTGCGCGAAGAGCGGCACGGCGTCGCCGGGCCCGACGACGGACGTCGCGGGCTTGGTGAAGAAAACCGGATGCTCGGTGATGCCGACCTTGATGTTCTGCGCGCGCTCGCCCTCGGCGATGTGTTCGGCATAATTGCGACCGACGCAGAAAACGTTCTTCACGGGGCGCGGCAGCGGGGCGGCGAGCTTGGGGGCCTTCACGACGGCGCCGGCGGCGGGCGCGGCGGCGAGTGCGCGCGCGGCGGCCAGCGTGGCGGCGCCGCCTTCGACGATCGTCTGGACGGAAGCGAACTGCGCCGCCGCAACGCCGGCGAGCCGCGCGGCCGCCTCGAGCCGCAGCGCGCCGCCGTCGGGCAGCATGGCGGCGCTTTCGAGACGCCCTTCGAATCGGATCGTTGCCAGTTGCATTCGCGTTTCCTCCTGCCGGTCCGCGCGCCGGCTTGGCCGGTCGTCGCCGCAATCCGGGATACCCACCGAACCGCTTGATAGATATTATGGAAGCCGCACCCTGAGAAGGCGTATCAGTTGACCAATTCGGCGATTGGTGGTCGATGACCGAGATGTCCCAAGTCACGCTTTCCGAACGCCTTCGGCGGTACATCGTCGACAGCGGCTTCGACCACAACGCCCGCCTGCCGCCCGAACGCGAGCTTTGCGGCACGCTCGGCGTCTCGCGCGGCGAGCTGCGCAAGGCCTTGGCGGAACTCGAAAACGACGGCCTGATCTGGCGCCATGTCGGACGCGGGACGTTCGTGGGCTCGCGACCGGTCCTCAACCTCGACGACGTCGAGTACCTCGAAAAGCTCGCCCGCCCGATCAAGGTGATCGAGGCGCGCCTCGCGATCGAACCTGAACTCGCGCGGCTGTCGGCGATCCACGGCGCCAAGGCCGATTTCG
>Ga0172367_10008932_pt1 | contig 11105 bp, 15 predicted proteins | sample Lak10m_FD_114542 | JGI IMG/M metagenome (GOLD analysis project Ga0172367, IMG submission 114542) | Freshwater microbial communities from Kabuno Bay, South-Kivu, Congo - kab_022012_10m | ecosystem: Environmental > Aquatic > Freshwater > Lake | place: Democratic Republic of the Congo: South-Kivu...
ATGTTATAGGTGTTATTGTGAAAAATAAAGATTCAGAAACAAATATAAGATTATGGAATGACTTTGTAAGCAAAGAATACTGTGATAGAATAATACAAATATGCGAACCAGCAATTACAGACGAATTAGAAAAGGTTAGTAATAGTGGTGAACTTATTATACGAAAAGCACAATCAATATGGTTAGACGAATACTGGTTAAAACCAGATGATAAATTCTTGATAGAAAATATCAAGAAGAAAATTTCAGAACTATCAAATAAACCGGTAGAATTTTTGGAGAGATTTCATGTTGTGAGGTATGGTGTAGGTGATTACTTTCTACCACACTATGATTTTTTCGCAAAACCATCGGATGAAATGGATGCTGTTCATGCCTTATCAGATGTAGATGATTTAACTGCACAGAGAGATGAAAGTTGGTTGATATATCTTAACGATGAATTTGTTGGAGGCGAAACATTATTCCAAAAAGAAGAAATGACAGTAAAGGCAAAAACAGGTGCATGTGTATCATGGAGTAATGTTTGTAAAAATGGATTACCAAATCTAAACTCATTACATTCTGAAAACAAAGTTTATGGTGGAACAAAGTGGATAGCGATAATTTGGATTCGTAATAAGATATACAAGAAAAAGAAAGAACACACAGACTATCTTCGTGAAGTATTCGAGAAGTCTGGATATTTTAACAAATAATTTTTATTTGGAGGTTTTTATGGAAATCGGTGGATATAATGAAATCATACCGTTGGAAGACAGAATAATTGTTAAACCGTCACAGAAAGAAGAAGTGACTAGCAAAGGAATTATTATTCCAGATTCACAAACAGAGGGTCCGTCCCGAGGCGAAGTTGTTGCAGTTGGACCAGGAAAAATGACAGAGGCAGGAGTAATGTCACCGATGAACATTTCCATTGGTGATGAAATTCTATATGCAACAAAATACTATGGAACAGAAGTTAATCTAAATGGTGAACTTGTTGTTATTATTCCACAAACAAATGTTTTGGCTATTCTAAAAAAAGCCGAGTAATTTTATATTATTGGAGGTTATTAAACTATGTCAGCAAAAATCATTTCATTCGATGTTGAAGCGCGTTCTGCACTAAAACAAGGAGTGGACAAACTAGCAGATGCGGTAAAAGTTACATTAGGACCAAAAGGTAGAAATGTTATTATAGAAAAAGAATTTGGTTCACCAACCGTGACAAAAGACGGTGTGACAGTTGCAAAAGAGATTGAACTAGAAGATCCAATAGAAAATCTTGGAGCCCAAACACTAAAAGAAGTTGCCTCAAAAACAAATGATGTTGCCGGTGATGGAACGACTACAGCAACCGTTCTTGCTCAAGCAATCGTGCGTGAAGGTTTTAAGAATGTAACTGCAGGTGCAAATCCTATGGACTTGAAAAGGGGAATTGATTTGGCAGTCAATGCAATTTGTGATGAATTGAAAACTAACAGTAAAGACATTTCTAGTAAAAAAGAAATCGCACAAGTAGGAACAATATCAGCTAACAACGACCACACAATAGGCAATTTGATTGCTGATGCAATGGAGAAAGTTGGTAAAGACGGTGTAATCACAGTTGAAGAAGCCAAATCAACTGAAACATCAATGGATATAGTAGAAGGTATGCAATTTGATAAAGGTTATCTTTCACCATATTTTGTTACCGATGAAGATAGTATGGAGGCCGTTCTTGAAAATCCATACATATTGATTGCGGAACAAACTGTTACAGTAGTTAAAGACTTATTACCAGCATTAGAAGCAAGTGCACAAGCCGGTAGATCAATCTTGATTGTGTGTGACGATATTCTTGGTGAGGCACTCGCAACTTTGGTTGTGAACAAACTTCGTGGAACTATTAAAGTTGCGGCGGTAAAGGCACCTGGCTTTGGTGATAGAAAAACTGCAATGTTACATGATATAGCAACACTTACTGGTGCAACTGTTTTTAATGAACAAACAGGTTTGAAAATAGACAAAGCAACAATTGAACATCTTGGCAGTGCTAAGAAGATAACCGTAGGAAAAGACAAGACAACAATCGTTGAAGGTTCAGGAAAATCAGAAGACATTAAAAGAAGAATCAACGATATTAAATCTTTGATAGATAAGGCAGAGAACAATTATGATAAAGAGAATTTACAAGAAAGATTAGCAAAACTCTCTGGTGGTGTTGCAGTTCTCAAAATCGGTGCATCCACCGAAGTTGAAATGAAAGAAAAGAAGGCAAGAATTGAAGATGCACTACATGCAACAAGAGCGGCTGTTGAAGAAGGTATCGTTCCTGGCGGTGGGGTTGCCTATATCCGTGCTTCAACAGTTCTCGATAATCTTGTAACGGTGAATCAAGACCAAGAAACTGGTCTTCAAATTATCAAACGAGCAATAGAAGAACCTTTGAGACAAATAGTAGAAAATGCAGGTAAAGAAGGTTCGGTAATTGTTAATGCAATACGAGATAATAATAATTTAAGTTACGGTTACAATGCAAGAACAGATGAATTTGTGGATATGATAGAAGATGGTGTAATTGATCCAACAAAGGTTTCGAGAGTTGCATTGCAAAATGCAGCTTCTGTTGCTGGTCTATTATTGACAACTGAAACAACTATTGTTTCTAAACCAAAATTAGAACAACAAAGTATTCCAAACATGAATCCAGGAATGATGTATTGATTTATTCGTGATACACAAAAGAATCCCTGCTATAAAATAGTGGGGATTTTTGTAATATACATATTTATATTTATGTTTACAATTTTCAACAAATTAAGTGGTAAAACAATATGTCAATGCCATCATTGATGTCTCTATTAAAAAGACGTGACTTATCGGGTGTTGTATACGATACTATTTCATATCTTGCATCACAACCATCAAAGAAAGTCTTATTCATTACAACATCAACTAGATATCCATTTAATACTGAATACAATAAAGGTGGGGTTGAATTAGAGTTACCGAAGTCTACTGAACTTTCTTTGTTTATTCAAAATGAAATACCCAATAAATACGAATGGATAGATATTCCACAGTTAAAGATATATCCATGTGAAGGCAATGTATCACATAATAATGGAAACTCTTGTGGTGTGATTGATGCGGTATTAAAAGATAAGAAAAAGAATCCAACTGGTAATCACAGATGCTGGGCATCAGTAAACGATAAAGAAGATGAATTATGGCGTGTTAGTAAAGAGATATTAAATGCGGATATAATACTTTTCTTCGCATCTATCCGTTGGGGACAAACCAATGCAGAATATCAAAAGTTAATTGAACGATTAACATGGTTAGAAAATCGTCATAGCACACTTGGTGAAGAAAATATATTAGAAGGTAAACAAGCTGGTTTTATTTGCATAGGACAAAATTGGAATGGTGCAAATGTAACACAAGTTCAAAAGAATGTTTTAGGATTTTATGGGTTTGATACACCAGATAGTTTGTTTTGGAATTGGCAATATACAACAGACTTAAACGATGAAACACAAGAATCTTACAAGACATCACATAAACAATTTCATTTAGATTTAGGACTTCCACACATGGAGATTAAGAAATGATACGATTAAAAGATTTATTGAAAGAAGATACGAAAACTGCAAGACAACGCCGTAAGAGATATTGGATGGTAAATGAAGGTGGTGAGGTTGGGTTTGAACTAGATGCAAAGGAATTTCAAGAATTAAATTTATTTGCAAAAAAAATTGGAGCGGATATTGCACCATTTGTAGAAATGGAATTAGAAGAAAAAGAAAAACCAAAGTATCTAAACATGACAACATCCGAACTAGAAGAAGGTGGGTATGTTGTTAAAATAGACAAATCAGTTTTTGATAGTGTTGAAGAAGTAGTTGAATTAGGAAAGAGTGCAAAGAAATGGTATGAGGACATGAATAAAAAAATCATGGAAGCAATGAATCAATCGGACGGGTGTTTATTCTTAATTCTTCTTGGTATATTCGCATCATTCGCACGATTGGCAGATAATTTCAAATTAGCATCACAAGTTTACACTGGAATTAAAAAGGATTTGTCTAATCCGGAAACAGAACGTCAATTGCTTGCAATGATAGAATTACCAACCACGGAATTGTATCAGAGAATAAAACAAAGAAATGAGTTTAAGAACTTAGCAACAGTAAAGGGAATGATAACTGGTAATAAAAGTCTACCAACTGTGTTACCAAATATATTGAGAACTCTTAAATTATACAAAGAAAAGGGTTATCAATTTGATCCAAAAGATGTTGCACAAGAAATAGGTAAACATATTAAACCAGATACCGGTGCCTTGCTGGACACAAAAGTAATTTCATCTGAAAAGATATTGGCATTCTGTTTGAATTTGATAGATCCAGAATACCAAACCGAACATGGTTGGTTTCCAGTTACAATGGATATTTGGATGGCAACATTTTTCTATCCAGAATTGGGGACAAAAGAAAAAAGAAAAATACTTGCACAAAATAGAAATTACGTTTATCTTTCAAAACAAACACAAGACCTTGCATCAAAATTTAATATGGAACCACTTGAAATGCAGGCAATACTTTGGGTTGGAACTATTCGTAAGAAAAAAGGTGACAACTATCTATCAACATTTGACCAAGCGATAGAACACAATCTAAATAAGTTTCAAATTAAGGTTGATGAAATGAAAGAATCTGGAAAAGTTTTTGAAGAAATAGTAAATCTCGTTGGAAGTAGAGCATGGACGAAATAATAAAACCCCTCGATTTCGAGGGGTTTTTCATTAGAAGATGTCTTGTTTCAAATCTGTTGTAATTATATTCAAAAATTCAACACCCTTTACAGTCAATGAACAATCATTAAATCTTATTCTGTTCTTAATACCCATTACAATATCATAATCATATTTACGCCTATCTTTAATCTTGTGTAGTTTAAGTAATACCCAATCTATCTTTTCCAAAACATCTTCTTTTTGTTCTTGTGAATTATATGGAGTATATTCTGTATAATTCAAATCAGATACATCATCTATTTCCAAACTAGCAAAAAACTGTTCTAGCATAAATCAAACCAAAGGAAAATCTGCATCACTAGATGTAATTGTTGATCCTTCTTCATCAGGTGCCAAACCAAAGAAATCCATTATGCCTTCCAACATCTTCTCGCCCATTGCTTTTATTTTATTGAATGCCTTTGTTATCGCTTCAAATATGTTTTTAACTATATCAACAAATTTATCTTTAACACCCTTAACGGCACCTGGAATTTTCTCAATAAACTTTGTTAAGTTATTCATTATAGCAAATTCATTAAGAGTTGATGATTCACTCATAAGACTTTCTTGGATGCCCTCACCTAGTTCTTGATTGTATCTACCTAACTCTGACACCAATATCTCTGAAAGAGTTTGAAACTTTCTTTTTTTCTTACCTTCACCAATCTGTCCTCTCAATACCATCATTGGATTTTTACCAGTGCTTTTGAATGAAAAGTAGAATTTAGTGTTATCTGCTATTGGTTTAACATCTTCTACCTTTTTAACAGTTAGTATCTTACTGACAACACCAGCATCTGCATCAAAACCAACAAGAGTATCTGCTACTGCTTCTTTGCTTGAAAATTTTGATGTGCCAGTTGCAGCTTCAAATGCAAATGCCAATTTGAATTTTTCATTATTAAAAATTTCTCTGTTCATAATATCTGTTAATTCTTTTTGATCCAATTTCATTTGTTCATATTGTTTTACTATCGGATCCTTTTTAACAGTCAAACTGCCATCTGCTACTTTGTTTTTCAAATCAGTAACCGTTCCATTATAGTATAATGTTTTCATTTTTTGTTCTAGACTATCAACAAAATCTTTAACCATTTTGGATTCATTTTTAGCAACGTATTTGGATGCTGCCATGAATGTTGATATTACTTCATCTTTTGTTCCACTCAATAATTGTGATCCACCTTTCTTTTTTAATGATATGTTTATGTTACTACCAAGTATATCAGTTTTTGGTGTTGCATTTCTACCCAACCAATCGCTACTTAATGTTGCCCGTGATGAACCAAACTGTCTTAAATTCTTTTGTTTTAATTTAGTCTTAAAATCTTTTGCTATTTTATTTGCAGTTTCACCGTAGTTTGTCCAAAACTTTTCTACTCTTTGCCATTCCGGACCTTCAAATTTTTTATTATGTGCAACAACAATAAGACCTTCCCAATCTTCACCCTTTGGTTCAACAGATGATCCTGTTTTTAATTGAATAAAATTTGTTTTATATGCAGTCAATGATCCAGCCAATGTAAAGGTTTTATCGTCAGGTCCCTGAATTGTTTTTGCGTATATTTCACCATCTCTTGATTTTGATTGAATATCTATTTTATTTTTCAATTTAACAATGGTAAATACGTCACCTTCTTTGTAACCAGCATCATCTAAACCACGAATACCACCTTTGTAAAAGAATTGACTACCAACTGCATATTCTGGTTTAAGTATTGTTGCCTCATTTATGGTTTCTTTCATTAAACTAACTAATGACATATCTTTATTCAATTTCATTTCAAATTACTCCAAGTGTCTTACCAAACTTTGTTGTATATTTAATACGGTCTTGTAAACCGTTTGTTCCACCGTTTATTCTTTTTGTTAGTTCGAGTATAACGGTTTCTGTTAATCCCTTATCGGATATGGTATTCAATTTATTCTTATGAAAAAACCAAGCAGCAGATAACAACGGATATTTTTTAGCTACCAAATCCGGCTCACGAATAATATCCTCATTAACAAACTTATCAAACGCAGTATAATTACTTTTACCAGTCAATTGTATGTAACCTCTGCCTCTAAACTTCCAACCCTCATGTGTTCCTTCTGAACCATTACCCATTCTGTCCGCATATACTCTTGATGCAATACGCTCTGGATTTCTGGCATATGCTTCAGCTAGACCCGGTTGTTTGAAATACTTTGGGAATGTTGCAATCAAACCTTTTGTAGAATAGTTTAAGTTTTCAGTAATGAACTTAAAATTACCGCTTTCATGTGCGCATTGACCCAGGAAGTGTGATAATCTCGTTGCTGTGTTTATCTGAAAGGTATCTATGACAGATTGTATTTCACCGTAAACACCATCTGGTATCTGCCCTTTTAGTTTAGAAATATCCATATCAATCACCTGTCCATGTTGTTACTTTAATTGGTATCATTATATTGCTTCCCCTTTGAGTTGGTCTACCTGGATAATGATCAGTATTGTAGTTGTCTAATAAATCACATATCATTTTAGCAATTTTACTAGCATCACGCATCAAACTATCTACATTTGTCATTGTATTTGCATTGGAGGACTTAATACCGAATATCATTGTCATAATATATTGACTTGAACTAAATGATTTTACACCATCATTACTGGATTCTATTTTCAATAATGTCAATACTGGATGATTTATTTTATAGTGTTTATCCAATTTTGAAGGTGACAATGCAGGTTTTTGACCCAATGTATCTATCGGTGACAGTTGCATTGGATTTTCTTTAACCAATTTATCTTTGAAATTATCTTGAAGATGTCTTCCTTCGTTTACCAAATCTTTCATAGTGTCATCCTAATCAGTAATAAATACCACATATAAATATGTATCAAAAACAAATTACTCTACTTCATGGTTGTAAAAATAGTAGGCAGTATTGCCATAACTGCGGTCAATATCTTCACTTGACATTAGTGGATTGTTAATTCGTATCTTTGGTGGTTTATTTTTATCATATGGGACAATGAAATCTGGATTATGCCATCTTAATAAATTGTTGGGATGAATACAAAAGTTACCATCCTCCAATTCTATAAAGTGGTAACACTTGCTATCCATGTCTTGTGAATATCCAACATGAATTTCATTTGGATCTGTATAGTAATCGTCTATTGTAAAATGATAGATACCACTACGCCATTTCTTATCTCTACAAAATACATCCACTCTTTTATGTTGAAGAAACTTAAAACAACACACAGATATGGCAGTTGATTGACAGTCCCATGTTTGCAACAACTGTAATCTTTTCTTTTCATCAGTTGAGAGTATATCAAAGTTTTCAGTATGAAAGAATGCACTTATCGGCATATTCCAAAAATTAGCACCTATCTCGCTTTGAAAGTGAAACAACATAGGATAATTCAACATAGATTTTACACCGAAAATATAACCGTGTAAGTGTTTATCGTAACCTGTTATTTCTTTCCGAATGTAACATTGAACATACGGGGTATTAGCATTCAACTGTGCCATTGTTTTCTCCCACATTTAACATACATATAAATATGGAATAGATTAGTATAAACAGAAATCGCCAGACATAATCTGGCGACTTCGTAACTCCATTAACACATGGTTATTGAGATTATTGAATTACAACCCAATTTGTTCCGCTATACCAAAGTGTTCTTGATTGGCCTGGCCAAATCGGATAATCAAGTGCAGTATCTGTTCCCCAAACTGAATGTCTAATAAACACATTGTTGGCAGTAGCACCATTGTAAATAGTTACAAGTTGACCAGATGACGGTGATGTTACAGTTGCAATGTCATAATCAACAGCAACACGACTTACCACCCATCGTGAATCACTTGCCAATGATAATGGTGCAATGGTGTGAATAGCAACACTACTTGTTCTATGTTGTGGATTCACTTCCCATGATATACCAAGAACACCACGAACCGCATAGGAACCAATAGGAGCAGTTGAACTACCTTCAATTGAAGAAAGTCTAACTGATTCATTTGTGAAGTGACGATGTTCGATTGAATTATCAATCAATGTTTTTGCAGTATCTGCAAGGACTGAACGAGCAGCGTTTGTGGCAAATGCAGATGTAGACGCAAAGTCAGCATGGTTTGCATCATAAGCAAATAATGATGTATCTGCATCAAATGCATGAGCAGCATCACGAGCAAAAATACTTGTGTCTGATTTAGCAGAATGAGCAGCAGTTGAAGCATAAGTTGCCAAGTCTGACAAAGTTGCCTTACCAGCGGCACGAGCAGTATCGGCAAACGCCGATGTGTTTGAATGATTACTTACTCTTGCCGAGTCTGAATTAACAGATGTGAGTGAACTATTGGCACTTAAAGAATGTGCAGAAATTTTAGCACTATCTGCAATCTTTGCCCTATTAGCAGTTCCTGCAACCTTTGCCTCGGCAGCTTCTAAAGCATGAGTTGATAACAATGAATATGGAACTGAACGAATTTGTAATCTACCAAGTGAAACACCGTTCACATAAGCATAAACAAAAAGTTTATTACCGTAGTTATCAATCAAGATATTATCTGCAACATTCTCAATAAGATAATTGATGATACCGTTATTCACTTCTACATCAACATTCTCACGATACCAAAGAGCACTTGTATTAAGATGTGATGTTTCATCGAAAGTGCTATCTGCAATATAGATAGAGAACTTCGAGTTAATGTCTGTTCCAGCAGGCGCATGTGCCTGATACTGAATGTTTGTTCCTGCAAATGCATTGACTGCAATCAAAGTAAAGATTGCCAAAAATACTTGTCTCATTTTTTCCTCATTGTTTAATTGAAAATAACTTTTGTTGAATAACCTTGTTTGTCCCATGTTGTGATCCTGATATAGAACACACCACGATTTGGCAATGTAATTGTATTTGATACACCACCGATTGTTTCCATAACCACTCTACCATATACATCCGTTACTTGTATTGATGCGATACCGTCAATACCGAATGATACTACACCGTCATTCGTTGGGTTTGGATATGCCAACAACCCAATACTATTAGTTTCTTCTACGGACAACGCCACCCTTTTCGGAATACGAATACCCACATGAAACTTATTCTTGTAACCAGCAACTACTTGTCCGAGAGTTGCATTACCGTTACCACCACTTACTATTGACTTAAGCAAGAATGGTTTTGTGTCACCAGCAGTCAATACGCTAACTGCTAGGAACATAGCAATGATATAATTCATTGACATAACTCCTTGAATAAAACTATTAAAACTTTTGTATATGTTGTTCTCTCAATGCCTTATTGATGTCAAGATATACTGTATCTTTCTTTGGTTTCTCTTTCTTGCAACAAGAATGATCCTTCTTCATTTTCTTTGGCTTTACTTCTTCTGCAAGAAATGTGTATGTTACAAACATAAAGCCAACTATTAACATTAAAATCTTCATAGCAATCTCCTATAAATTACACTACTAATATATGAAATTTATTTATACGATCAAAATAAAAATTAACCCATTGGGTTGGCATCACGGATTTTTTCTTTAATCCATTCGTATACCTTTTCATCGTGAGTATTTACTTTCCACTCTTTAACCGTTCTGGTATCCATTTCGTGAAGTCCAAATGGACGGACATCGGATATTTTAGCAACATGACCAGTCTCAAATTCAATATGCCATGCCACCTTTTCTATCCCATCAAATTCGTCACCCGATTCTGTGGAGAATGTTGGTTGTCCAAATGCTTTAAGCAAATGTCTAAACTCACATTCCATAACGCCAACTTGTGGTGCCAATCTGACCACAATATCTTTTCCCAATCTGTGTTTAGGATAATTCATAGTATAACCTCTTTTTGTTTATTTTTTGTAATCCGTTTCATAAAAACCGTTTGAGTATAGTATTGGTTTACTGCTACAAAAACTTTCAACCTTTGTCATTTTAGATTTCTTACCACACACACATTTTTCTGGAACTGATGTTGTTAGTGGAACGAAATACTCCTCAATTTTATTGCATTTATTACACTTAAAATCATAAGTTGGCATAAAATATCCCTCCATGAAATAAAAAATTCATAGCCATTTCTATAAAATATATTCCAATAGCGATAGGTAATCCTATCATAAATGTAAACAATACCATAAACAAAACATATATCAAATAGACAATTGGTGTAAACAATCCCATTGATATAAATTCAACAAATTTTTGCATAACAAAACCTTTTGTATATTAAATTTTAACAAAACCCTTTATCAAATTGGGGTAATCTATGTCATTAAGATTAACGTAACCTTTCAAAACTGAAAGATTCATGTTGTTCAATTCCTTTTTC
>Ga0172367_10008933_pt1 | contig 11105 bp, 7 predicted proteins | sample Lak10m_FD_114542 | JGI IMG/M metagenome (GOLD analysis project Ga0172367, IMG submission 114542) | Freshwater microbial communities from Kabuno Bay, South-Kivu, Congo - kab_022012_10m | ecosystem: Environmental > Aquatic > Freshwater > Lake | place: Democratic Republic of the Congo: South-Kivu...
ACACCGCGACGCGCACCCGGTCGGAGGCGATGATCCAGCGATCGCCGTCACGCGTCAGTGTCACGCCGGCGGCTGGCGCCTGCGCGTCTAACCGCACCACGTGGTCGCCCGTCTCACGCGCGCCGAATTGCACCAGGCTCCAGCGCACCGAGCCGTCTGGCCACCAGGCCAGCGGTCGTCCTGCCGCGGGACGCAGCTCGCCACTCGGGGCTTCCGCCGCCAGCGGCGTGTCCGGTCGCAGCATCCCCTGCGGAAACGGCACGCCTGTTGCGACCGGCAGACCGGCCGGGTTGGCGTCGGCATAGGCGACGTTGATGATCGGCATCAGGTCATTCGACATCGCATAATCCTTTCAAACACTATCGTCAGGCGCACGCCTTGACTGGCAATGGTGAATGGGTCCATGTTATCCGAAAAAGGTACGTGACCGCCTGATTCATAGCACCTCGAAAGCAAACAACTCGGCTGCGCGCAGGCGGAAGCGCAAAGTGATCGCCTGTCCGTCTACATGTCCGAGATCGTCACCGTCCTTCCACTGGACCAGGTGATCGAGCTCGTCGCCCACGATGGGCCGGCAGTCGTCAAAACCACGGCCGGGCAGCACCACTTCGCCGCCGCCGTCAGGGCCGGACGTGGCCACTTCTACTCGCACTTCGCCCGCGCGTTTCGTGCGCACGTTCAGGCGCAGCCGCCGACCGGGCAGCAGCAGCGGCAGCGTCGCGAAGCCACCCCGTTCCGGCGCCTCCAGCGCGGCAAGTCGCTCCCGCGGCCACACGGCGTAGGCCACCCGGTGGGACCCCATGGTATATTTATTGCGCGGAAACTTGTGCGGCCAGGCCGAGTTGGTGATCGGCAGGCCGACCTGATCGCCTCCCAGCGGGATCAGGTTGACGCCGGCGATGAGAAAGCCGGCGTCTCAGGCGCCGTGCGGTCCCGGGCCAAGCACCGACCCGCCGGGCACTGCCGACCAGGCCAGGCCGTCCTGACTGGAGAACAGGTGCAGCTCGGTATCGTCGGTCGCATGGCGGTAGCGCGCGGGGAAGAGCAGATGGTGGTCCGTCGTGCCGGGGTACATCGTTTTGCTGCTGGTATACCAATCGGACGCCGGTCCCTGCTCCGTGCTGGGGATCAGCATGGGTTCCGGCAAAGGCCAGCGGCGGAAGTCCGCGCTTTCAGCCCGCGCGATGCAGCGCCGCGCGCCGAACCCGATGGACTTCAGATACCACACATAGCTCGCGCGCGCGGGGTCATATTCGACCACGTTCTGGCAGTCGCTTAAGAGCAGCAGCAGCGGCTCGGGCAGCACCCGCCAGTGCAGACCATCCGCCGAGACGGCGCCGAAGCGCGCATACCTGATGACCGGCGGGGCGCCATCTGGCGGAAACGACAGCGCGTTGGGGGCAATCGCGTCCGGCCGTTCCGCGAGCCAGCGTTCGAGCAGCGCCTGCCGCCAGGCGCCGTGTTCGGGCTGCGCGGCCTGACCGTAGAAGACCATTTTATACCGCTCATCGGGAGTGGCCGACGGATCGATGAACACCGACGGCGGCTCCTTCGTGCGGGCGTCAGGGCACGCGCTCCAGTCGAAGGTGCAGACCTGCCGATGGCGCCAGGCAAAGCCGTCATCCGATTCTGCGCAAAAAATCACGCCGTCATACAACGGCGAGTGTGCGCTCAATCCCCAGGTGCGGAGCCGGCCGCCATCGAGGAGAATATGCATGCCGGGCGCGTCGTCGTCATCTATCGGCGCCGACTTGGTTGCGTGCTGCGTCACGATGCGGATGCCATAGGCGATATCACCGGGCGCCATGACGGCGTCGATTGGCCCGTCGGTATATTCGCCGTTGGCATCGCGCACGCGGACTGAGAAGATCTCCCCGGTCTCCCGCGAGACCCAGTGGAATCCGCCCCACGATTCGCCAGAGAGGATGTAGCGCCAGTCGGTGAACAGGTGAGGACCCGGCGCAAGGGGAAAGCTGAGCTGGATATCGCCTGGCGTCCGTCCCGCCAGGCGCATCATCGTATTGGCTTTCGCGCTCCACTCAATGTTCATGTGAATCATCTCCTGCATGCTTTATTTTGCCATGTCACGCTGTATCGCACGCATGGTAGCAGACGATTATCTGGGCAACTTGCGGAAAGTATCGACGATCAGGACATTTATTATGTCGTTCCTGACAAGTTGTTGGCGATGTGAATGATGACCAGCCGTGAGGAGACGCGGCTGGAGCAGGGCATTCCTGATAGCTGATATTAAACCCGCAATGATTACGACCGAACCTATGCCGTCGGCAGTGCCAGCGCGCAGAGGCGATGGGTGGAAACGAAATACCAGGTGTCGCCGATCACCGCGCCGTGGCCTTTCAACTCTTCATCGTCCGGCAGTGTGTAATACATCGCCACCTCGGAGGTCCCGAGCGGCGCGCGGAAGACACCGCGTTGCGTCGCGCCATATATGAAACCGTGGTGGCGGAACAGACTTTGCGAACTCCATAAGGACTCACCATGCGGTGGGCTGGTCAATACGCGGTGATCGCTAATCGTCTTCGTCCGTAAATCGAGCAGGTAGAGGCCGAGGTGTTTCTCTGCATCGTTGCGGATGATGAGCGCGTAGGCCATGCCGTCCCCCACGGCGCACAGGTCGGTGACTGCGTATATATTCAAGCCGAAGTCGCCGCGCCAGACTTCCGCGTCACGCGCGGGTTCCCACAGTACCAGCCCGGCCTGCTCGGTGCGGGGATGCGTGCCGGTGCCGCCTTCGATCGAGAAGCCGACCAGCAGCAGACCTTCGTCCGCCAGGTAGGTCATCGACTCGCAGCGGCAGTCAGGAAGGATATCGATGTGGCTGCCAAACTGCCCGGTATTCGGATCATACCAGGCCAGCGAGCCGCCCCACTGGCCGGAGTTGGGTTGTGACGCGAGCCAGACTTTGCCTGCCGGACCGGCGACCAGGCTGCGCGGGCGGTTCGCCACGTGGTCCGGACTGCCGACCTGGCGCGGATTGGCTTCCGCATCCGTGCCGAAACAATACGGTTTCGCCGGATCATAGACGGACAGCTTCGTGGAGGGATAGCTGGCGATATAAAGCTTTCCGTGCAGATTGCCGAAGGAATACGCCTCGCCGTCGGTGGTGCAGCATGTGCCGTGGTCGATTAAGTCCTCTGATCGTGGGTCGTAGCTGTACAGGTGCTCGGGCATCATGCTGGTGCCGTACAGCTTCCCATCCGGGCCGGCGTGACAGCAGAACAGGTCGGAGCCGTCGCCTTCCCAATCCAGGTCCAGTACGCGCACCTCGCCGGACGGCTCGGTCAGCTCCAGCCGGCGATAGGCGAAGACATCGGCGTCAAGCCAACGATACGTCGTGCCTTCGGGCAGCGCTTCCACCGGCTTTGGCGCCGGCGCCGCGGTTACCGGAATCGTCTCCAGACCGGAGATGCGGAAGGCGCCGGCATGACTGGTGAGGTAGAGCAAACCGTCGATGCCCTTGATCAACCTGTTGGGTGGGGCGCCCGCCGGCGCGTCGGCGGCGGATCCCACCGCGCGGCGTGCGCCGGTGGTGGGATCGAAGGCCATGACGTAGGGGTGCGTATTCGCCACCCTGCCGGCCACCGTGCCGTCCTCGCCGCACTGCACGTAGAAATACATCTCCGTGTCGTCCATGCGACCGAAATTGGTGAAAATGCCGGTCGCCGGGTCGAAGCGGGTCAGGTCGCAGCCGTTGTAGCTGCCGAGATACAGCGTGCCGTCAGGATGCTCGTCCATGCTGCAGGGGAAGCACGCCAGTTCGTGCGCGGCAGGATTAATCGCCCCCAGGTCCTCGAGGCGCCCGTGCGTCGGATCGAAACGATGGAGATGCCCGGTGTAACAGGAGCCGGCGTAGAGCACCTTCCAGCAGTCGCTCCAATGTGCGGAGATCGGATACCTGGCATTGGGTAGGTCGGCCAGGTATTTCATGCAATGCCCGGTCCGGATGTCGATGTCGACAATGAAGAACGGGGCGCCTGCCTGCGCCATCGTCGCATACAGCGTCGGACTGCCGTCCGCCCGCGCGCCGACGAACAGCGCCACTTTGGACACGGATTTCACCGGGATTCCGATTTCGCGCATGGGAACGGTCATGGGTTACGTCTCCGTATTGCTGCAATCTGTCAGGATATTCCCTACTTGGGCTATCTCACTGTATGGGATCCTGTATGACTCCAGTATTCCAGCGAATGATAACTGGTCCCATTCAGCGCGATATGCCAGCCACGGATGGCTTGGTTCGCACCAAGGTTGACGGCGCATGTCACCTTCAATTTGCTGACCAACGGAAACGTGATCGTGGCGAAACTGGTGCAAGCGATCAAAGCTCGGGACCGAGATATTTAACGAACTCTGTGCATGTCCATCTCTTGCGTATATTCCCGAACAGAAGTGACTGCCCCTGCTGATAGCGCACAGTTACTGCAAGTGCATGGGGTAGTGTGCAACCGCATACTGTGCCTACGATGTGATGTCATGTTACTCGCGAGGTGAATTGTGTGAATTGAGATAATCTGCCCAATCACTGATGGCGCAATGGCGATCATCCCGGCCAATCGACTGGCGCCTGCCAATGGACCGTCTGCCCCACAATGTCCTCGTTCACGTTCGCGTGTTCCTTAAAGACGCGGACATAGTATCCCGTCAGAATGCTGCCATCAGGCAAGACAAGACTGCGGGGCATGCCGCAGTAATTGTCCCAACTGAACCAGACCAGGATGATCGGATGCTGTGTATCCCAGGTGCTGCCATAATCCAGGCTGGCAATGGCTTGCGCCCCAAATGGAAACTGTCGGTTGCCGTATACGAGCAGTAACCGGCCATCCTGCAGCAGCAGCGGATACCCGGGGATCTGCGCGCATCCCAGACCGATCGTGCGCGGCTTCGTCCATGTCCGGCCACAATCTGTGGAGTCGATGACCATACAGACAGCGCCACCTTCGCCGGCGCCTTCGGTTCCCACGCGCAGGCAACCGAAGCCCCTGTTCCCGGGCAGGAATGCGAAATTAACCTCACTGGCATCGGCGATATATGAGCGGTCACCCCACGTTGTCCCGCTGTCATACGAGCGAAACAGATACGCGCGGGGTTGGCCGGCAGCAAGCGATATATACCCACTGCATACCACCGAACCGTCTACCAGCTCATGGAATCCGTCCGTCTCCGAGAAGATGACATCGTAGTCGTGGCCTTCGACGGTTACTGAGCAATCGATCGTTGACTTCTGCCAGGAGTGCCCCTCGTCCTCAGAAAAATACAGGATGTTCTCGATCACCATAAGAAATATGCCGTTACGCAATACGCCAAACTGCGCAGCGCGGCCACCTAAACCGGATTTGAAACCGGTGCCTTGTGGGGGTCCCCAGTGCATTCCCTGATCTGTGGACCGGCACAAGCAGATCTCACCGTTGGCATACTGTGTGGCGAATAGATCACCGTTAGGCAACAGCGCCAGACACGGTTTGTGCCCACCGCGCGGGGAGATCTGGGCACGCACGGCTGCTTGCTTGTGCACGACGTAAATTTCCTGCAGATTCACCGAGTTGAAGCCCGTATAGCGTCCACAGCCTTCCTCAACCGTGTATGCTGGTAGTTCCAGGAACGGTGACTGCCGTGCGGCACGTGACATACAACTAACCTCCAAGTGTTCAAGCAATACCTTATGAGTGAGCATGCACGTCGGACAAGCCGATGAAGAACCGAGATTCTGCATCAGCGTATCAGAATGCCAACATCATCCCGTCACCCTCGTGATATCGCCTATTTCTATTGGCATGGTGCTTTCTTCGCCAGATAGATTCGGCATCCCCAGGAAAGCAAACGTTATGGGATTTGCCAATCCATCCAGTGCGAGACCAGGCCGGCATCGATGTATGGCCGGATGGTTTCGTGTGTCCATGCCGGCTGTGCCAACACGGATGCGGTCGTGTAAACCGCAAGTGTCATGCCAAAGGTCGCGTCTCCCCCGATGTCTGGATCAGGATTGGACATGAAGAGCACGTAGATTTCCGCGTCGGTGAAATACAGGGACGCATAGATGCCGGTGCCCGCATAGATCACCGTCGGGCAGCTCCATGTTTTGCAGCCATCGTGGCTCACGGAAAACACCAGCGGCGACCGGGGGTGGTAAGCGCTGGGGTTGACGCCGAAATCCCGTGATGGGCCCGGTCTAGCGAAGTTCCAGACGAGCAAGATCGTCTCGGTGCCAGGAATGCGCGCGGCTTTCACATTCGCCAGCGGCGAGGCCAGGCCGGTGGGCGATGGCGGGCTCCAGGTCACCCCCCCGTCGCGAGAGACGCATTGCCAGAGCTGCCCAAAGCTCGCGCGAAAGACCATCCAGAGCGTGCCGTCCGACAGTTCGACAATCGCCGGTTCGCCGAACGCCTCGGTTTGGCCCGGTCCCTTTGGCAATGGATCGGGGGGTTCGATCACCCCCGAGCGCTGCCAGGTGCGGCCGCCATCGCCGCTGCTGTTGGCAAACAGGAGATCTTTATCCCACGATTCCCGCGCCGTGATGTAGTCTTCCGGGATGACGATCCGTCCAGCCCGCGTCGCCATCACACTGAACACACACGGACCTGCCGCATCAGGGAACTCCGGGGCTAGCGCGGCGGGCGCGATGGGTTCCGGCGCGCGCCAGGTGCGTCCACCGTCGCGCGAACGTCTGAGTTCCTGGCCGCCATGCAGCGCTACCAGTTCTTCCCCGATCCGGAAGGATTCAAAATAGCCGGCAGGCCATAACCGCGCGCCCGCGTAACGTTGCCACGATGCTCCGCCATCTGTCGTAGCGAGCAGATGATCGTCATCGAGATCAAGGACGATTTCCCCGCCGTCCCCCCGGTGAAAGGACGGCGGAAAAATGCTGTTCTTTCCCTCCCACGGCGCGAAGAACTCCGGGTAGGCCTGACGAAGATCACAGCAGACGAGCGGTTGCAGCATCTCGCTCATGACGCCCCCATTTCCAGGAAGAAACGCACTCCTAATATGGACTGATCGACATGGCCGTATCCGTTGTCGCCGCCCACGTGACCGATCACCAGGATTTCGCCGGTGGGGAGCTCGACGGCTTTCGGGTAATAGGGCGTCGCCGGCTCTTGCCGCAGCGCGTCCAGGCCGTCATCGGCCACGAGGTGCTGCCAAGTTGATCCGCCGTCGTCGGTTGCTGAAATGCCGGTGGTCGCGACGTGCAGCACGACGCCCGCGCGGGTCGCCACCAGCTCCGGATGCCCGCTGTGCGGGAACGGCGCCGGGTCGACCGATGTGGTGCGCCAGGTGTTTGCGTCTTTACGCAATCGGCTCTGCTGGCGCTGCATGCCGGCCGGCGCGCCATCGGCGCGGTGGATGCAGAGCAGGTCGCCATCCGGCAGCTCCGCCCAGTCGAATTCCTCGGTGATGCCCTGCTTCGCCTGCGCATTGATATCTCCGAGCACGTCGAGCGGTTCGCCCCAGGTGCGGCCGTCGTCCTCGGAGGCAATAAGGACGGGGGTGATCTCCCGGAACCATCCGGCGCCTGCGTCGGCGCTATCAGGAATGCGCATCAGGCCGCCGCCGGCGAGCAACCGCCCATCGGCGAGATAGCGCAGGCGCTTGGGCCAGAACCGATAGCCGTCGCGCGCATAAAACAATCCGGCGAATTCCCAGGCGCGCCCGCCGTCGGACGAGCGTTCCAGGTACCCCGTGCGCGGGACGTCATCGTAAGGCAGGTAGGGTCCCAGCACACCGCGCAGCAGCGTGCCGTCGCGCCCCGCCACCTCGGCTTCGCCCGTGACCCCATTCATGCAGGAGCGGAACGCATCGGTCCCCGCGATCTCCCAGGTCAACCCGAGATCGCGGGAGCGCAGATGCACATTTTCCAGCGTCAGCCCGGTCATGTCATAGGCTTCCAGTTTCTCGTCGGGGGCGGCGTCGAACCCCGGCGGCCAACTGAGCGTATTGCGGACGTCCATCGGCGCCTTCGGCCGTCCGGCGAACGGCCCGGTCGCCTGGGTGAACGAGCACATCAGGTCGCCGTCCGGCATCGCCCAGAGTCCGCACCAACTGGTGTAGCCGGGGTAGGACGGTGAGTGATAGATGAATTGGCGGCGAAAATCGCGAATCCGCATAATGTCCTCCGGTGAACTCTTAACTCGTGAACCATTCGGCGGGAATGATGTTGAGCTGCAGCGACAGTCCTCCCGCGTAATTGAAATACGTGACGTAGGCGAGATCGCCGACCCAGGTCACCGCCGGATAGGCCCAGGCATCGCCGGGGCCTTCCTCGATATTTTTAAAGCCTTGCCAGGTTGCGCCTTCATCACGCGAGATCGCCGATGTCAACGGATTCCGCTCGTAGGCATCCTGTCCGTCAGCTCCGGGATTGTGATTCCAGATCGCCAGTAACTGACCAGTCGTGGGAAGCCTGGTCAAACACACCGGCGCCGCCGACCCGACGAGTGCACTCAGTTGCGGCTCGGTCCAGGTGGCCCCGCCGTCCGAGGACAGGCTTTGATACTGCCCGCCCATCCCGGTGCGCATCATCATCAGCACCCGGCCATCCGTCAACTCGATGCACGCCGGTTCCCCACACCACTCCGCGGGTTTGAGCCGCTGGCTTTCCCGCCAGGTGTGCCCGTCGTCATCGGAGAGATAACAGAAGCTGTCACCGTTTTCATACGCTTCCAGGAGAATGCGACCGGTGTGCAGTCGTATCCCCCGGCCATTCGTCAGGCCGGTATACTTGCCGCTCTGGCTAAGCTGGCGCGCGGGGCCGAACGTCGCTCCCTCGTCGGTGGAGACGCGCATCATCACGCGGCAATCCTGCTCTTCCGCGTTCTTCTGACAATAAAAAAGCGCAAGGTCTCCGGATGCGAGGGTAACGAAGTTGACTTCCATGACATTGCATCCGCCGTCGTTGTTTACCAGGGTATATTTTTCGCCCCACGTCGCTCCGCCATCCCGGGACAGCAATCCCGAGATGCGGGCGGGATCGTGATCGGCCCCGATGCCCCCATAAAACTCCGTCCAGGCCAGCAACAACGTGCCGTCTTGCCGCTGTAGGATGGCGGCCTCGGTATTCCTGGGATTGTCAGGTCCGACCGGCGCCACTGTTAATTTGGTTACCTTCTCGGTAGGCATCACTGGTATTCCTTTCACCCGGATGAACCGGGAGATAACGCCAGATAGATCGTGGATGCTGTCATCGGTAATGAATGATCAGTTCCACCTTCTCCAGGATCGGCGGTTGCATGCCCCCTGCATCACGCGGACTGACGGTTATCCGTATGGCGTTCTCCCCCTGTCGAGGCAACACCTGACCCACGAGATCACAAGTGATGCTGCTGCCGACGGCATCGGCTGAAAGCGGCGCGATCTCTGTCGGCTGTATCGCCTGTCCGTTGAGCTGCAGCGCGAGGGTATCACTGGTCACGGCGACCTGTGTGACGGTCAAGGTCAGACGAACGGATTCCAGTGACCACTCCTGCTGCGCGGCTGCGACGTCATCCCCGATGGTCAAGGTCATCGTATGCGCATCATGCAGCGCAACGGGGACCTGTCGCGACTCGCTATCCGGTGCCCAGGACGCCGCCGGTACGAACGCGTAGCGTTTATCCGCTCTCCGAATGCGCGCCTGGTCTCCGATCTCGTGCAAAATGCGTCGATCCTGCCTGGTAAACGGATGGGAGGGCAGCACATAATAGTTATACAGGTACAGGCCATCAACGCCTTCTTCCCAATAATGCGCCGCGGCGCCGCGGAAGCTGTCAATCGCCTGTTCCACGGTTTCGCCGTCCGGCCACAAGTCAATCCCGGCATAGACTTGTGTGCGTGTGCCCCGGGCTGCCGCGAGGAATTCCGCGACCGGAATATCCATGACGAATTCCATGTAGACCTTGGGCACCACGTAATCGATCAAGCCTTCGCGTATCCAGCTTGCGACATCCAATCCCACCTGCAAGCCTGTGGCGAACGACGCCGGTACCAACACGCCCAGGACCTTGGGCCGGTCCCCCTGCCCTCCGAGGCTATCCAGATATCGGCGTATCTGACGCAACAACTCCGTCATGGAGCCATATTTGTCCGCCACCTCCTCCGGCTTGAAAAAATGCGGATACCTGAGAAAATCCAATTCGATGCCGTCGGCATTACTCATGGTGAATATCTCGCGGATAATTTTCAGGATATGCTGATGCACTTCCTCGTGAGCATAATCCAGGAGCGCGCCCGGCCAGCGATCTGTTCCGCGTAACGAGTGACGGGTATCCAGCTCGGGGTTGATGCGCAAGTGCGGATTCGCCCGCCAGAACTCGCAGCAATTCGTATTCTCAGGTCCGGTCGAGGAGTAGGCGAAGTGCGCGTCATTCATCCGGATACTGGCGATCGCTTCCAGTCCTTTGTGCTGCGCGTAGTCCAGCAAGGCGCCATGGGGGTGTCTGCCCAGGACGGTGGTGAGATAGTGCCACATGGATCGCCGCGAACGAAAATCCAATGCCAGAGTCAGATTCTCATTCTCATACGTGGCACTGTGCGTGCATAAGACGAAGGTATCGACCTGTGTCCCCAGGAGTTGATCGACACAATCGTAGACCTGCTCCGGGTGGTAATAGACGCCATCTTCCACGTAATCGGACGGCAACCAACCGACACGATCACCGTCATCGTTGAACAGGATACGTCGCTGTTTCAGTTGTTGTGCGTGTTGCGCGTCCATAATGGCCTCCAATAGGAAGTATGATCCCGCGTGGGCGTGCCGCGTGGGCGTGCAACATGTGCTCAACCCATGACCCATAGAAGGGCTGCTGTCCTCGCGGCTGGCCAGGGACGGCAATAGGCTACACCGTGTCACTTTAAGCATGTTGGACTCCCGGTTCTCCATCGCGACGAGTCTCCGGTTAATCCCACCACATAGTAAAACCTCGGCGGCGTTATGACGCAGATGTATCAGGGGTTTCGTCTATGCGGACTAATCGATGTTCACGTGGATCGACTCCATCATGGTGGAAATCACCGTGTCACGCCATACCGCAGACATTAGACTTTACCGGAAATAATTTACCTGCATTGCAGGAGATTGCCCTGTAGGGCAAGAACTATTCTGTTATGCTGCA
>Ga0172367_10008935_pt1 | contig 11102 bp, 8 predicted proteins | sample Lak10m_FD_114542 | JGI IMG/M metagenome (GOLD analysis project Ga0172367, IMG submission 114542) | Freshwater microbial communities from Kabuno Bay, South-Kivu, Congo - kab_022012_10m | ecosystem: Environmental > Aquatic > Freshwater > Lake | place: Democratic Republic of the Congo: South-Kivu...
AACCCCGGTGAAATGGGCGGCTTCCCTCAATGTCTGCTGTTGTAACACGACCTAATTAAACCGTCGCAACACCGCGTTTGGCAAGCTGGCATTGCAAGCCTCAGAGCCTCGCCTTGGCCGCCTCCCTCTTCTCCCTTCCCAACTCGCTCTGCCCTCCGCAGCCCAGCAAAAGGGAAAGCCAGTGCTCATCCCAAACCAAAAACCGCGATCACAAGCAGTTGTGTCGCCTTATCCCAAGGCTCTCCAAATGAAAACCGGGCACCCCCCTTTCAGAGGATGCCCGTTACGTAAAAGTGCACATTTCAACGCGGAATCGGAACCGCGTGAAGAGCCACCCAGACTACTCCTGGGGCTTGGCAGCCGCTGCTGCGGCTTCGGCCGCCATCTGCTTGTCCCGATCTTCCATGGCCGCACGCCGAGACAACTTCACGCGTCCCTTGTCGTCCACGCCGATGCACTTCACCCAAATCTCGTCACCGACCTTGACGATGTCCTCGGTCTGCTTGACCCGGAAATTCGCCAACTCGCTGATATGACAGAGTCCGTCTTTGCCCGGGAACACCTCAACGAAGCATCCAAACTCCTTCACCGTCACCACCTTGCCTCGATAGACCTTGCCCACCTCAATGTCACCAGCCATGCCCTCGATCGACTTCCGCGCAATCTCCATGCCTTCAGCCGAAACCGAGTAGATCTTGACCGTGCCATCGTCCTCAATGTTGATCTCACAACCCGACTCATCAACAATACGCTTGATGTTCTTGCCGCCAGGCCCGATCAGCAGACCAATCTTCTCCGGGTTGATCTTGATGGTCACGATACGCGGAGCGTACTTGCTCAACTCCGTCCTCGGTGCCGCCAAGGTCTCGGCCATCTTGCCCAAAATGAACAAACGAGCAACGCGCGCCTTCTCCACCGCTTGCTCCATAATCCCATGCGGAATTCCTCGGAGCTTCAGGTCCAACTGAAAACCCGTGATGCCCTTCTCGGTACCGGCAATCTTGCAGTCCATGTCGCAGAACGCGTCCTCCCAACCGATAATGTCCGTCAGGAGGTTATACTTCGAAATCTGCCCAGCATCATACTCGGTGCAAATCCCAATGCTGATGCCCGCCACCGGACGAATCATCGGCACACCCGCGTCCATCAAAGCCATCGTGCCACCGCACACCGACGCCATCGAGGTGGACCCGTTCGATTCCATGATCTCACTGGTCACCCGAACCGTGTAAGGAAAATCAGCGAAGGGAACCATCGACTCCAGCGACCGCTCCGCCAGCGCCCCGTGACCGATCTCACGCCGGCCTGGACCACTGATACGCCCCGTCTCACCCACGGAGTAGTTCGGGAAGTTGTAGTGGAGGATGAACTGCTTCTGGTTCGACCCGCCCGTGTAGGAGTCGAACTCCTGCGCGTCCTCGCTCGTTCCTAAGGTCGCCAGCACCAAAGCTTGCGTCTCACCACGCGCAAACAACGCCGATCCGTGCGCCCGCGGGAGCAAGCCGACCTCCGAGATAATCGTGCGAACATCATCCAACCCGCGACCATCCAATCGCTTGCCCGCCATCGCTAACCCGCGCACCGCTTCTTTTTGGATGTAGTAGAAAGCTTCCTTCAAAACGATCTCCGTCACCACCGTCGCCCCGTGCTTTTCCACGAGCTTAGCACCGACTTCGTCCGCGATCGCTTTCACCGCCGCCTCACGGGCAAGCTTTCCTGGAATCAACAGCGCCGGAACCATGCGATCGCCAGCCAAAGCCTTCGCCTCATCGAGCAACGCCTCAGGGACCGTCGTCAAAACCACCGTGCGCTTCGGCTTCCCACAACGGGCCGCTAATTCCTTCTGCGCCGCAATGAGAGGCAAGCAGCACTCCTGACCAAACTTCAGAGCCGCGTTGAAATCCGCTTCAGTGATCTCCTTGGCCGCCCCCTCGAACATCACCAACTCCTTCTCGCTGCCCACATAAATCAAATCCAAATCGCTCTCCGCTTGCTCCACATGGGTCGGGTTCGCGATAAATTTCCCATCCACACGGCCGATTCGAACCGCACCCAAGGGGCCATCCCAAGGAATGTCGCTCACCGAAAGCGACGCCGACGCACCGATGATGCTCAAAATATCCGGATCATTCTCCCCGTCCGCACTCAACAGAAGGCTTTGGACCTGAACCTCGCAAAAATATCCCTTCGGAAACAATGGGCGAATCGGGCGGTCGGTCAATCGGCACGTCAGAATCTCCTTCTCCGTAGGCCGGCCCTCACGCTTAAAATACCCGCCCGGAAACCGGCCCGCCGCAGCCGCCTTCTCCCGGTAATCCACGGTCAAAGGAAAGAAATCCTGACCCGGCTTTGCTTTCGTTGCTGCCACCGCCGCCACCAACACAATCGTCTCTCCCAACCGAACCGTCACCGCGCCGTCCGCTTGCTTCGCTAATTTGCCGGTTTCGATAATGATCGATTGGTCTCCAACTTGAGCCGTTACTTGTTCTGCCATAATACTAAAAACACCCCGGCCCACTCAGAGGAACTTCAATCAACGCCTACAACCCAGGCGCTGATTGAAATTTCCCTGCGCCAGCTCGGAGCAATTGGAATTCACGCGGGAAGTTGTTCTGTCGAACGGCGCCGTCCGCATACCCCAGCGCCTGCTCGGAAGGAATCGAAAGTGTTAACTACTAAGCCCCGCGCAGGGTCTGATTCACCACCACCCCCCACGCGGGACCCAATAAATCCAAATCTATTACTTGCGAAGTTTTAGCTTCTTTGTCACCGAGAGATACCGGCTCTCGTCCGTCGTGTGCAGGTAATCCAACAAACGACGCCTCTGCCCAACCATCACCAACAGGCCTCGTCGCGAACTATGATCCTTCAAGTTCGTCTTCAAATGCTCCGTCAAGTGGTTGATCCTCTCGGTCAGCAAAGCAATCTGTACGTCTGGGGATCCAGTGTCCTTCGCGTGGACCCTAAATTGCTCAATAGTCTTACTCTTCAATTCCATATTGTCTGTCTTAAAAGCACTGAAGTTAAAAGGTGCCGCCTTGAGTGTAAAGATATTTTCCCCTCAAAACGTGTTCATTCACTGACCCACCCTCCTTCCATCCCTCTTAATCTTAATCATAATCATAATCGTAATCCTAATCCTGCCCCCCCTCCCGCCCCGCCCCTCGAATCCTCACAACAAATGAACGCGCTTGCGGCATCCATGGTCAATCAGGCATTAATGACCGCACCAATGAACACAGGTATCAGTGCCATCAACGCCGAAGTCCAGGCCGCTAGCGCCTTCCTTCACCCTCTCCAGACCGAAATCAACAAGGTCGTCGTCGGCCAAAAATACCTCGTCGAACGACTCATCATAGGCCTCCTCGCCAACGGCCACGTCCTCCTCGAAGGCGTCCCAGGCCTCGCCAAAACGCTCTCCGTCAAAACTCTCGCCTCCGCCATCACCGCCCGCTTCTCACGCCTCCAGTTCACCCCCGACATGCTCCCTGCCGATGTCGTCGGCACCCAGATCTACAACCCCCAAAGCGGCAGCTTCTCCACCAAAAGGGGCCCCATCTTCGCCAACCTCGTGCTCGCCGACGAAATCAACCGCGCTCCAGCAAAAGTCCAGAGCGCCCTGCTCGAAGCCATGCAGGAAAAACAGGTCACCATCGGCGATCAAACCTACAAGCTCGAAGAACCATTCCTAGTCCTCGCCACCCAAAATCCTATCGAACAGGAAGGCACCTACCCGCTCCCCGAAGCGCAGGTCGACCGTTTCATGCTGAAGCTCAAGATAGGCTACCCCACCCGCGCCGAGGAACGTCAAATCCTCGAAACCATGGCTCGAACCTCCGGCCACGCCATCGCCCAACCCGTCATTGACACCACCCCGATTCTCAAAGCCCGCCAAGTGATCAACGACATCTACATCGACGATAAGGTCAAAGATTACATCGTCGACTTAGTGTGCGCCACGCGCGAGCCCGATACCTACAAGATCCAAGTCCGAGAGTTTATCCTGCTCGGGGCCTCCCCCCGCGCCACCATCGCCCTCACCCTCGCCGGAAAAGCTCACGCCTTCCTCAAGGGCCGCGGTTACGTCACCCCTCAAGACATCAAAAGCATCGCCATGGACGTCCTCCGCCACCGCGTCACCGTCAACTACGAAGCCGAGGCCGAGGAGAAAACCAGCGAGATCATCGTTCAGAAGATCCTCGACGAATTGCCCGTCCCGTGATCACCCCCAACCCGCTCATGCCCCAAACGCCCGGTTCCTCCAACCGCGTCTTATCATGATCCCACGCGAGATCCTCAAAAAGATCCGTCAGATCGAAGTGCGCACCAATCGTTTGGTCAGCGAAAGTCTCGCCGGCCAATACCATAGCGTCTTCAAGGGCCAGGGTATGAATTTCGACGAGGTGCGCGAATATCAACCCGGCGATGAAGTCCGCTCCATCGATTGGAACGTGACCGCCAGGATGAATCATCCGTTCGTCAAAAAGTTCGTCGAGGAACGCGAGCTCACGGTCATGCTCATTGTCGACCTCAGCGGTTCCGGCCTCTTCGGCTCCGTCAATCAGTCCAAACGCGAGCTCGCCGCTGAAATCGCCTCCGTCCTCGCCTTCTCCGCCATCCGAAATAATGATAAAGTCGGCCTCATTCTCTTCACCGATCGCGTCGAAAAATACATCCCTCCCAAAAAAGGTCGGCTCCACGTGCTCCGCGTGATCCGTGAAACCCTCTTTTTCGAGCCCCAACACCGAGGCACCGACCTCGGCAGCGCCCTCGAATTCTTAGCCCACGTCACCCGACGAAAATCCATCGCCGTAGTCATCTCCGATTTCCTCGGTCAATCCACCCCCTCTCGCGCCGACATCCAATCCAACCTCCGTCGCAGCGCGGTTCTCAACGACACTCTCTCCCAGACCCCGGTCACCGCCCTGCGCCAAGCCAACCGACGACATGATGTCGTTGCCGTCCAGATCACCGATCGCTACGAACTCGAACTGCCCGCTCTCGGCCGCCTCGTTCTCAAGGACGCTGAAACCGGCGAAGTCGTCGAGATCAACACCAACGACGAACGCAAACGTCGCGCCTTCACCGAACGTCAACTCAAGGCCCAATCCGAACGTGTGCGCATCTTCCGCGCCGCCGGAATCGACTCCATCCAAGTGCGCACTGACCAGCCTTACGGAGTCGAGTTAGGGCGATTCTTTGAAACGCGCGAGAAACGCCGACGACACGGATGAGCTCCCCCGCACTCGCCAACACCAACACCGCCGCGCTCGTCGTGCCCCCAAAGCAGGACGTCGCCGCCGCACTCAAGGATATTCGCCCGCCAGTCCCGGTGGCCGACCCCATGTTCTGGGCCGTGCTCGCCCTCAGCGCCCTGCTGGTCGCACTCCTCGCACGCTGGATCTGGAAGAAATGGTTCAAAAACCGCACTGTCACCATCGCCTCCGCCCCGCTCATCCCGCCTCACATCCGGGCCCGCGAACGGCTTTCCGCCGCCCGACGCCTGATCAATGATCCTCAACCCTTCTGCAATGAGGTCGCGAATACCATCCGCGCTTACCTCGACGAACGATTCGACCTCCATGCCAACGATCGAACCACTGAAGAGTTCCTGGCTGAAATGCAACACAGCCCCGCGCTAAAACATCATCAAAAGGCCACGCTCGCCGAGTTCCTGATGCTCTGCGACCTCGCCAAATTCGCTCGACACGAACCCACCCTCACCGAACTTGAAAAACTCCACCTCGTCGCAAGCCAGCTGGTCGATGAAACCGAACCCTCAGCCCCAGACAAAGAGGCTCCTACCCAGTCCTAAGCCCACGCACCGACGCCCTTTCTGACGCAATGCGATTCGCTCATCCATGGTGGTTGCTCCTGCTCCTGGCCCTGCCGCTTCTGACTTGGCTCCGCCTTCGCATTGCTCGGCAGTCCGCCTTCCTCTATAGCTCCGTCCAGCTCGTCAAAGGGATTATCAGCCTCAATGGCTCCGTCCCGAGTCGCGTCCTTCCCAAGCTTCGCTGGCTCGCGATTGCCCTCTGTATCATCGGCCTCGCCCGCCCCCAACAGGGCGAAGGCGAAGCCAAGGTGAGCTCTAGCGGGATCGACATCGTCGTTGCCTTCGATCTCTCCGGAAGTATGGCCGCCGAAGATTTCGAACTCCGCGGCGCCCCAGCGAATCGGGTCGCCATCGCCAAAGACGTGCTCGAAGGTTTCATCACCCGACGACCCAGCGACCGAATCGGTCTCGTCGCCTTCTCCGGCCGCGCTTACATCGCCGCCCCTCTCACCCTCGACCACGACTTCCTCAAACAGAATCTCGAACGTCTTGACCTCGGCCTCATCGAAGACGGCACCGCCATCGGCTCGGCGCTCTCGGCCTCCGTCAACCGCCTCCGCGATCTCAAAGGCAAAAGCAAAATCGTCATCCTCATGACCGATGGCCAAAACAACTCCGGCAAAGTCCCTCCCCTCACCGCAGCCGAAGCCGCTCACGCACTCGGAATCAAGGTCTACACCATCGGCGTCGGCACGCATGGAAGCGCCCGCGTCCCCTACACCGACGCCTTCGGCATGCGCCGCTATACCATGCAGCCGGTCGATATCGACGAGGAAACCCTCCAACAAATCGCCTCCAAGACCGGCGGCAAATATTATCGCGCCGATAACTCCGAGGCGTTCCGCAAAATTTATCAGGAAATCGATGCCATGGAAAAAACCGAAGTCGAGGTGCGCAAGTATCAACGCTATAAAGAGTTCTTTCCCTGGTTCGTCCTCCCCGGCCTCGTCCTACTCCTACTCGAAATCATCCTGAGCCACACCGTCTGGCGCAAACTCCCATGAGATTCGGCCAACCCCAAATACTCTGGCTGCTCGCCGCTACCGTGCCGGCGCTCGCCGTCTTCTTTTTCTGGTCCTGGCGCAAACGCAAAGCCTTGCTCCAACAATTCGTCCAGTCCCGTCTGCTCGCAAGTCTCACCGTCGGAGTCTCCGCAACCCGGCTCAAAATCCGTCTGCTCGCCCTCTGGTTCGCCGTCGCAAGTCTCTTCCTCGCCCTCGCCCGTCCTCAATGGGGCTTCAAACTCGAAGAAGTCCGACAACGCGGCCTCGACATCCTCGTCGCGATCGACACCTCCCGCAGCATGCTCGCAACGGATATACGCCCAAACCGACTCGCCCGCGCCCGACTCGCTGCCCTCGATCTCCTCCAACTCGCAAAAACCGATCGCCTAGGACTCATCGCCTTCGCCGGCTCCGCCTTCCTCCAGTGCCCGCTCACCTTGGATGAAGATGCCTTCCGACAAAGCCTCCAAGCGCTCGATGTCGGGGTCATCCCCCAAGGCGGCACCGCCCTAACTGAAGCCATCCAAACCGCTCGTGACGCATTTAAAAAGGAAGCGGATAACTTCCGTGTGCTCGTCCTCATCACCGACGGCGAAGATCACGAGGAGGGAGCCATCGAAGCTGCCAAAAAGGCCGCTAAGGATGGGATCAAAGTCTTCACCATCGGGGTAGGCACCGCCGCCGGCGAACTGCTGCCGAGCGTCGACGACAAAGGCCAAAAAGCCTATGTAAAAGACGACGACGGCAACATCGTCAAATCCCGACTGAACGAACTCATTCTTCAAGAGGTCGCCACCGCAACAGGCGCATTCTACCTCCCCCTCCAAGCCACAAAAACCATGCAAACCCTCTACGAACGTGGACTTGCCCCCTTGCCCAAATCCGAGATCGCCACGACGCTCTCCCGACGCTACTATGAACGGTATCAGTGGCCTCTCGCTATCGCCATCGCGCTGCTGATTTTTGAAATGCTACTTCCGGAACAAAAGAAGGTCCGCAAGCCCGCTCCAAAAGCTAGCTCTGGGGCCACCGCCACCACGCTGGCTCTGATTCTGTGCCTCCTCGCGTTCTCCAGCCACCACGCCATCGCCCAAGGGGCCGCATCAAAAGCCCTCAAACATTATCAGCAGGGTAACTACGGCACGGCTCTCAAAGAGTTCGAAGCCCTGAGTCGCGAGAACCCCAAAGACTCCCGACTGCTCTACAACGCCGGCACCGCCGCCTACCGAAATCACAACTTCGAAAGCGCCACCGAAAACTTCCGCGCCGCCACCCTCGCCGAAGACATCGCCCTCCAACAGAACGCCTACTACAACCTCGGTAACAGTCTCTTTCAACTCGGCGAACAACAGGCCGATCCCAAGGACCGCGCTAAAAATTGGGAACTCGCCATCAAACAGTACGAGACCGCGCTGAAACTCAAAAACGAAGACGCCGACGCCAAACACAATCTCGAGTTTCTCCGCAAAAAACTCGAGGAGCTCAAACAGCAGCAAAAGGATCAAAACAAAGATCAGCAGGACGAGAAGGACCAAGACAAAGACCAGAACAAAGACGAAAAGAAAGACCAGCAGAACAAGGATCAAAAAGATCAGCAGAAGCAGGACAAAAATCAGGACCAAAAAAAGCAGGACCAGAAAGACCCTTCCAAAAAGGATCAAGACCAGAAGGATCAGCAAGAGCCTCAGGAGGATTCGAAAGATCAAAAGCAAGATCAGCAGTCCAAACCGCAAGACGATCCTCAAAAAGAGCAAAAGGACGGTCAAAAGGATCCCCAAAAGTCCGAAGACGATAAAAAGAAAGACGATGCCTCCAAAGGGTCGAAGGCCGGTGAGAAAAAGCCGAACGATCCCCAAGATCAGCAAGGCAACGACGCCCAGGCCATCCCCAAAGGCCAGATGTCCCAAGAGCAAGCCCAGAAGTTGCTCGACTCCTCCAAGTCCGACGAAAAGGCCCTCATTTTCCAAGCCCCGCGCAAGTCCAGCGCCCGTATCTTCAAAGACTGGTAATGATCGCCCGATCCCCATCCTCTCCCCAAGCCCGCTCACGACGGCCCACCCGCCCTCGAGTCGCCCGACACGCGGCTAGCCGAGGTTTCGCGGCCCTCCAAATCCTCCTGCTCCTCTTGGCTTGGGTCGTTGCACTGCCCGTCCTCCATGCCGCCGCCTCAATCAATGCCGCTCTCGACCGCCAAACCGTCGCCGCTGGCGAATCGCTCAAACTCTCCATCGTTGTCGAAGGAGCCACGCCCGAATACGCCCCGCAGCCTCCTCAAGTCCCCAATCTGGCAATTCAGTTCCTTGGTAGCTCCAAGCAGTTCGTCGTCGTCAATGGTCGAAGTTCCCAGTCCATCACACTCGAATATGCCGTCACCGCACGTCAACCGGGTGACTACACCATCCCCGCCCTAACCCTCGCCGCCGGCGGCCAAACGCTGGTCACCAAACCGCTCCAACTGAAAGTCCTCCCGCCCGATCCCAACGATCCCAATGGCACCGCTCGTCTCGCCTTCATCCGCCTCGTCGTCCCCAAAAAGGAGGCGTTCGTCGGCGAAGTCATCCCGCTCGAACTCCAGCTCTACGTGCAGTCCGCCGAGGATCTCCAAATCCCCCAACTCTCAGGCGATGGCTTCACCTTCTCCAAACCGATCGAAGCCGGTCGTAGCCGTGGTCAATCCAACGGTCAACTCTACAATGTGCTGGTCTTCAAACTCACCGCCACCCCGATCAAAACCGGCGAACTCAAACTCGGCCCCGCCGAATGCGAGCTGACCTTGCTCGTCCAAAACCAACGGCGCCGACGCGACCCCTTCGATGCCTTCGGTGGCGATATCTCGGATTTCTTTGGAGGCCGCGCCGAACGTCGTCGGGTCAAGCTGAACAGCGCCGCCGAAACCATCGTCGTTAACCCGCTTCCAACTGCGGGCCGCCCGTCCGATTTCTCGGGTGCCGTCGGACGTTTCACCTTCGCCACCACCGCGACTCCCACCTCCCTCTCCGCCGGGGATCCGATCACGATCACCGCAAGAATCGCCGGCCGTGGAAATCTCGATGGGATCCAGTTCACCGTTCCCTCATCCTGGAACAATTTCAGGAGCTACCCCGGAACCAGTAAAACCGAAGCCGATCCCCTTGGGGTCGAAGGAACTAAAACCTTCGAACTGATCGTGGCACCCGAGATCGCCGAGATCAAAGAGCTGCCCAGCCTAGCGTTTTCGTTCTTCGATCCCGATGACAAAGTCTACCGGACGCTCACCCAGCCCGCTGTTCCCATCCAGGTGAAACCCTCCACCGCAACCCAAGCGCAGCCCACGATCGTCGCGGGAAACCAACGCGAAGCAACGCCGCCCGCAAAAAAGGATATCGTCCACATCAAGACCCACCTCGGAACCCTCGCCACCGCCGCACTGCCCCTGTCTCGCCAATCCTGGTTCTGGTGGTGCCAATCCCTGCCCGTCGGACTCTTCCTCGCCGTGCTGCTCTGGCAACGCCGCAACGAGTATCTCTCCCGCAACCCCACCGAACAGCGTCGACGCACCGTCTCGAAAGCAGTTCAACGAGGCTTGAACGAACTTTCCACCGCCGCTTCTCAAGGGGATTCTGCCAAGTTCTTCAGCACGCTCTTCCGCATCCTTCAGGAGCGGCTCGGCGAACGCCTCAACATGCCCGCATCGGCGATCACGGAGTCGGTCATCGACGACGAACTACGTCCCATGGGTGCCGACGAATCATTGCTGGCCGACCTCCATAGTCTTTTCCAGAGCTGCAACCAAGCGCTCTACGCACCCCACCAGTCAGCGAACGAACTCAGCACGCTGCTCGACAAAGCGCGCACAGTGCTCGCACGCCTCGAAACCCTGAGCCCCAAGCCCTCCCGATGAACCGCTCAGCCTCCATCGACGACGTGCTCCGTCCAGGATCCACAAGTGTCTTTGAGCGCCCGCTGAGACACTTGTCCCTTGTCCGGAGCCCTGTTTTCACGATCACAATCCCCTTTGTCGTCGCGCTACTTAGCCTGATTGTCACCGGGCACACGGCCGGTGCTCAAAACGATTTCGACGACGCCAATCGCGCCTTCGAACAAGGTCGCTTCAAAGAGGCCATTTCAAAATACGAAGCCCTACTCCAACGTGGAACCCGTTCCTCCGCGATCTTCTTCAACCTGGGGAACGCCTGCTTTCGCGATGGTCAGCTCGGAAAAGCCATAGCCCGCTATCGGAACGCCGAACGTCTCACACCGCGCGATCCCGATCTGCGCGCAAA
>Ga0172367_10008936_pt1 | contig 11102 bp, 11 predicted proteins | sample Lak10m_FD_114542 | JGI IMG/M metagenome (GOLD analysis project Ga0172367, IMG submission 114542) | Freshwater microbial communities from Kabuno Bay, South-Kivu, Congo - kab_022012_10m | ecosystem: Environmental > Aquatic > Freshwater > Lake | place: Democratic Republic of the Congo: South-Kivu...
AATCTGAAGCAGAAGGAAAAACATAATTTTCAAAATCATCAAAAGAATTTATTACCCCTTTCCCTTCAGTTGCCCAGTTAAATTGAATAGTTCCATCTTCCTTGAATGAGGTCTCTTTGCTCAAGCCAATTTTTGCGGGGTTAAAATCAGCAATTGGTTGTATCTTTGTGTAATCATATCCTGCATTATACCAAAAATCAATATCATCTTTAAGAGTAAGTATTTTCCTTCCTAAAAATTTTGCTTTTATATTTGGATGCACACCAAGTTCCGCCATAGGTATATAATTAGTTTTGTGAAGCATTAAATTTTTTTTGAATTCGATTATATCAGCCATGATTCGTTTCAACCCTTTTTCTTTTATAACAATGATCAAGTTCACAGATTTTACATTGATAGTCCTGACGGATTAGTTTTTCACCGATGCCAATTACACCGCTTATTGATTTTATTGGCGTCATTAAACTTGATTCGTTAAGTTGAATGCCACAACATTTTTCGCCAAGCATACCAAATAATTTTTTTTGTTCTGAAACATTCCATCCGCAATAACCCGGGCTCAGTCTGTTTGAGATGTTCTTCTTTCCTACAACTTCTTTTAATCTTCTTTCAATCCAATCTCCAAGCATTTCAACCAATTCTGAACCAATTGTATTGACTATAAAGGAATCCAAAATATCATTTTCTTCAGATGACTTGATATAATTGTCAAAATCTGGACCGATTGTAGCAGCAAACAATGCTACAGATTCTGCTTTTCTTAAATGGAGACTAATAATATTTTTTATATCAAAATCTAATTTCCCAACAACTAATTTTGTCCTGCTTATTTTTATTTCACTTTGACTGAAAATTTTAAAACCACATTTAATATCAGAAATTCTGTATGCCAGTTTTAGTCCGTCTTCAATCGCTTTTATAACTGAATCCGGAACATCATCCATATTATAACCAAGTACAGTTAATATTTGCTCTTTGGTTAATACAAAATCATCTATTGCCGGCTTGAAAAAATATAAAGCGCTGGGCATTTTAATAAATAATTGGTGTATAAATAGTAGAAATCACGTCACCATCTTTTAATCCACTACAAGATTTATGAGTGGCATTACGCTTGTCTTCGTCAGTATACGTACAACCATCAGCAAAATATATTATAGTCATTCCTTCTCGCAATTCATTAGTATTATTTACACCTGCACCGTGATATGTCAATCCTGAATGAAATGTTAAATCACCTGGGTGAAGAGGACAGTGAACTTTTTCAACTTCTTTAATTTTGTTCGGTTGATGAGGTGAGTTAAAAATGTCAATATATTCTCTGTCATAGGTTTGTGATTCCGGATAAAAGTACAGACAACCCTTTTCGACAGAAGCCTCATTTAGCGCAAGCCATATTGTTCCTGTATTTATTGGTTCGCGAATTGGCCAGTAACAGCTATCAACATGTACATCAGTATGTCTTCCGTTGGGCTCTTTAAATAACGCTTGATCGTGCCATAAACACACATGATTACAATTCAGAAAAGCTTTGGCAACTGAAGCCAAACGGATTGAGAAAACCAAATCTTTCACTGCAGGAAAATCAAAAGCAAGGAAACCGCATTGCAAAAATGATTGCTGGTAAATTGATTTATCTTTCAACTCTCTTTCATCATCTTCTTTACGAATAAATACTGCCGCCTCGACAATTTTCTTTGCGTATGATAAAACATTACCGCTGAATATTCTTTCGAATTTTTCAAAACCATTTTTTTGATACGACTCAATTAGATTAGAAGGTACATTTACAGGAGTAGAAAATACTTCAAGAATTTCATTGGGAGTTTTTGCAAACAAAATTTCATTTGCAATATCTCTGTTCATATCGGGAATTCTTACCATAGTATATCCTTTCAATTGATTTGTGTTTCTAAATAATTTACAAACGAATGCGGATCAGCGAAGTATCCGTCAGCACCAATTTTTTGAGAATATTCTTCAGTTAAAGGAGCACCGCCAACAAAAACTTTTGTTGATGAATTAAACTGCTTAATCCCCTCGACAATATCGGACATATTCAACATAGTTGTTGTTAATAAAGCACTCAATCCAACCATAGCATTTTCATTTGACTTCAAAGCATTTATAAACTTCTCTTTTGATACATCTACCCCTAAATCAATTACAGCCCAACCATTGCCTTCTACAACCATTTTGACAATGCTTTTTCCGATATCATGTAAATCTCCCTTAACAGTTCCCATAATTATTTTGCCTTTGTGATATTCAGCCGTAGATTGAAAGAGCGGTTTAAGTAATTCAGAACAAGCATTCATCGCCTTTGACGCAATTAAAAGATTTGGAATAAATGCTTTACCCTGAGCAAATTTTTCTCCAACTCTTTTCATCCCAACAATTAATCCATTTGAAAGAATTATTTCAGGAGCTATGCCGGAAGATAACGCTGCAGAGGTTAACTCAACTGCCCCTTCATTTCCTAAAAGATGTTTTGGGTATCCAGTTGATTGATTTACTTTTCCGTATTCGATACATTCAGCAAGCCTTTCTAAAATCAAATCCATTTTCTACTCAAAATAATTTTTAATTAAATCAAGATTTTTAGGAACGTCTTTGTTTATTTTCAATGTAATAACATTCCGATTATTATCAACAAGCGCCTTCCTATCGCCGAATGTTTGTGCAGTAATTAAAATTCCAAAACTAAAAGAAGATTCATCATCACCTGCATTTTCCGGAATCGGAATATCATTTTGAATTTCAGAAACGAATTGAATAAATATTCCTTTGCCATTATCTCCTTTGTGCAGTTGTCCTGTAGAATGTAGGAATCTTGGACCAAATCCCAAAGTAGTTGGAAGACTATATTTTTTTAATAATACATGTCTGAGTTGCTGTAATTTTTTTTCTGAAACTTCAGTAGGATTAATAAAAGCCTGTAAACAAATATAACTTCCTTCTGTTTTACTTTTCTCAACAAAATCTGTAACTGCATCCCTAATATTTTTTTTATCAGTTGCTCCAATAAATTCAATTTCATTTTCGGATAATGTTGAATTAACAATAGGTAACTTTCCACTAGATTTATACTGCGATATTAAATTTCTTGCAACAATTTTTGCTGATTCTACATTCGGTTGATCAAATGGTTGCAATTGCATTTTCCAGCCAGCTACTGCAGTTGCAAATTCCCATCTGAAAAATTCAGCACCCAAATCATAAATGTCATTTAATACAATCTTTACAAAAGGCAGATCATGACTTTTAAGCTCGGAAATTATTGCATCAAATGAACTATCACCTTTAAGTAAAATAAATACAAACAATCTATCGATTGATAGTGAAGTAACATCTTTAATTTGTTCACCGTCAACTGGTAAAATTCCTTTCCCAATTTTTCCTGTACTTTCTGCAATCAACTGTTCAGCCCATGAACCAAAGGACTTTAATTGTTCAGTAATAAGCAAAGTCAGCTTATTAATGTTGTGATTTGCCATTTCGCCAAAAATCAATCCTAAATTTGCAGAAGAGTTTGAATCAATATTTTCAGCTTTTGAATTCTTGGATTCATTTGCAAGTTTGGCCGCACGATCGAGGAGATTTGAAATATTGATTCCAAGCAATGCTGCTGGTACAATTCCGAACTTTGACAATGCAGAAAATCTTCCTCCAATATTCGGGTTGTTAAGAAAAACTTTTCGGAAGCCTAATTTTATTGCCATATCCTGAAGTCCACTGCCAGGATCTGTAATTGCAATAAAATGTTTTTTTGCTTTTTCACTTCCGAGTTTCGACTTTATCTGATTATAAAAATATTTCATGAATGAAATCGTTTCTATCGTTCCGCCTGATTTTGTAGAAATGATGTACAAAGTTTTTTCAGGATTATATTTTTCGACTTTAGACTTAATAAACTCAGGGTGCGTGCTGTCGCAAATTTCCAAATCAAGATAATTAGTTCTCACACCAAATGTAAGCCTAAATACTTCAGGAGCTAAACTTGAACCTCCCATCCCAAGCAAAACCGCATTTTCGAATCCCTCTTTTCGTATTTCATCAACAAACATGTTAATTGAATCGACTTCATTGGTCATAGCAGTAGGCATATCAAGCCAATCCAACCGATTTGATATTTCATTTGGAATCTCACTCCAAATAGTGAAATCCTTTTTCCAAATTCTTTCCACTACATTTTTTTCAATTAAATCTAGCTGAGATTTAAGCACAGTCATTTCTCGGCTTCCTAAAACCGGTATAAAACTTTCATTCATTTGAAGTTTATTCATTATTTCCTCAATTTATTCTTATTTGTATAATATTCATAGAACTTTAGTGATATTTTTTGAAGAATTCTTTTTGCTTTAATTTCACTCACCAGATTTTTTGTCAGAATAACAAGATAATATTTGTCTCCATTTGGCAAACAACAAATAGCCGCATCATGAATTACACCGCTAATCCAACCGGTTTTATGAGCATATTTAATATTTTTCGGCAATAGTTCCGGAATTATATCGTTATGTTTTTGATCAAAAAGAATATCCATCATCTCTTTAGAAAGAGAATCATTAACAACTTTTGCTATGGCAATCGACTCAAGAATTTTAAATAAATCATATGCAGTCGTCGTATTATTCAATCCTTGTATAAAGGCTTTAGAATCTTCCACTCCACGCAGTATTTGTATTTTATTTGCTCCAATTGAACTCATCGTTTCCATGATTTTCACGGGATTTAACAATTCAATCAAAATATTCGTAGCAAGATTGCTGCTCATTGTAATCATTCGATAATTCAAGTCAGATAGTTTTAACTTTCTCCCAACCAGCGAATAAATTTCATGATCACTATCATCATCAGAAGTCAATGAATATATACTATTATCAACTATACTCTTAAATTCATTTTTAACTAATACTGAATCCTGTAAATTGATTTTACGTAAAGAAACCTGTTTATATAATTCAAGCATAATCGCAAGTTTCATTGTGCTTGCAGCATGAAATGATTCCTCTTCATTAAAAAATATTTCTTCTCTATCACGGGGATCAACAAAAACAAAAGCAATATCGCCATCGAGTTCAGTTTCTAAAATCTTGAGTTCTGCTAATAATTTTTCTTTCATGCTGATATCAGTTTGTGAATAACAATTGACTAAAATTACAAAAAAAGATAAAACTATTTTTTTCATTTTAAACCGAATAATTTCATCATCTCTAAATTACTAATAGATTTTATTGATTTTTCTTCTTCACTGTCATTTCTTTTGTTTTCAAATTCCCTCCAAAAATCCTGACTTGCTTGAATATTGCATGCACTCTTTCTTGCAAATTGACACAAAGCCAAATCTGAACTTATTAATCGGAGGGTTCGGCAATTTTGGGAATTAGCTATTTCAATTCGAATCAAATCATCAGCGGGTTTTCTCTCAGAATAAAATATTTTAATTCTGCTCTGTGATATTTTCCCCTTCTCAAAACCATCAAAATAAAGATTTACTGTAACTTTTTTCTTAGCAAAATATTTTTCAAGAAAAATAACTAATTTTTCTCGCGCATTTTGTCCATCTTTGCCCTGCATTTTTTTTAATTCCCGGTTCTGACCAATTAAGTTATTTCCATCAATTAAATAATGCTTAATCATTAAAACCCTGAATAGATATCTTTTGTTTTAGTAATTTTTATATCCTGCAATTCAGGCGCTTTCATTCTTATTTCAAAGCGGAAACCCCGATATGTGCCTATCGGATTCCAAACAAAATTCATTTCCCAACAATGTAAATCACGATATATCGTCACTTGTGGTGCATTCATTTTTTTTTCTCTAAAATCATAATTACCACGGAATGTCAGTCTCCATGCTTGAGTCAGACTTAAACTCAGACTAACGCCGAGTCCAGAGTTTTCAATTGCTCTAACAGGATTAATTTTATTAACACTGTAATTATAATTCACTGAAAGGTTCCATGGAATTGATAGATCAGGCATTTCATCATCGAACAATTCAATATAATCGCTTCGCTTTTTGAAACTACCATCATTTTGATTTTCTTCATTGGTTTTCTTCTTTTCTTTACCAGTAAGTTTATCTCCACTTAAATTTGTTGAGACATTAAAACCAAAATTTATTAAGCGCATTAAACCCTTTCCTTCACTTGCTAAAAATCTATCAATAGGATAATAAAAACTTCCATCCTTATTCGATTGATAATCATAAAAAGTAAAAGTACTGTTTCCATTAAGACTTAAGAATTGACCAATTGAAGTTCTGAAATCGACATTTAAATTAGAAAGCTTTAAACTATCCGCAGCAAAATTATAACCCGCCGAGGCATTTATATTTAACAACTGAATTTTTTGCTCTTGCGAAGTTGTATCGTTTGGATTTTTTGTTGTTTTGATTTCAAAAAGATTACCAATTGAAAAACCAAGTCTCTGTTGTTCTCCAGAACCTGCGCCACCAAAAATACCTTTTTCATATTTATCATAATTCACTTTTCTACCAGAAGTATCTATGTATGAATCATAATAACCCCATTTCTCGTTTGAAAAATCAGGTCGATAATTATAACTTACAGCCGGCATTAATGTATGACGGAAAGCTTGTATTCCTAAAATATTTGGCTGTAACATTCCATAAATTTTTGTTGAAGCTGATAATCGAAAATCGAATGTACGAACAAAACTAATTTGTTTAATAATTTTTTCCTGAAAAACTTTATTTTCTGAAGAGTCATCCGCTGCTACAAAACCTTTTTTGATTCTTTTATTATACCACAATTCATTATAACTAATCGAAGGAGCAATATTAAAATATCCAATCTTTGGTGAAGCAGAAATATTTATATTATGCTCAAATCCACCATTAATCTCTCTTTTAAAACTATTTTCGAATTCATTCCAATATTTTGTCCTATTATTCTGAAATCTACTTGAATAACTGTAGCCAATTAGTTCAAACCATTTCTGATCTCTTCCAGTTGCTGTCTTGCTTTTAAATGGAAATGAAATTGATTTATTAAAATTGATACTTGGCAAAACCTCTGAAATATTTCCTGATTCAAGATTTTGAGATCTGCTGTAATTAATTGAAATACTGTTTCCACTTTCATCCCAGCGTTTAACTAAAGTCGCATTTGAAATAATATCTTGCTGCAGTAGGTCATTAATATTTACACTGTTGTAGGTTAAATATTTGTTTGAAAGAAATTGAAGATTTGCATCCAAAGTCATTGTTGGATCAATTTCCTGATGATGGTAAACATTCAGATTCCAATTAAACCGTTCTGAATAATCTGGGTCAGATTTTTCTCCAGCAGTTATTTTAGAAATTCCGCCATTAATATTTCCATTAAAATCGTAACGCTTTATATATCGGAATCTTGATCTTAATCCATAACCACCCTGCAAATAATAATCCCCAGTAGTTGTCAAATCAAAATAATCGCTCAATGCAAAAAAATATCCACCATTTCTAAAATAATATCCTCTATTTCCGGCTGAACCATAAGAAGGAGCAATAATTCCTGATCTTCTTCCTGATTTATTTGGGAAGACGCCAAAGGGCAAAGGAATTGGGAAAGGAACGCCACCAACGTTCATGAAAATCCATCGAGCAATGATTTTATCATCCTGCATCACTTTCATTTTTGAAGCTGTAAAATAAGTGTGTGGTGTGTCTTCATCGCAGGTTGTATAAAGTCCATCTTCAATGAAATAAGTTTTTTTATCAACCTTCTTAACTTTTTCTCCTTCGTATCTTTTATCTTCTTTTGAATTTTTTGCCATCGAAATAAAACCACTCTGATTTTTGAAGTTATATTTCAGACTGGTTCCTTCATAATTTTCTTCTCCCTCTTTTAATACTGGCGTATCAACTAGCTTGATATTATTAGAATCAGATGAATCAATTGCACCAACCGCATCAAGTAGATTTCTGTCAAAGTCCACAAATATTCTTGCACTTTTTAAGTTGGTATTTTTATAAGTAACATCACCCTTTCCAAAGAGAATCATGTTTTTGTTCTTCACATCAAAGGTCACGGAATCCGTAGCGTTCGCAAAAACAACCGCATCAACATCATATTTTTTTTTCGTAGAATCCGGAGCAATAGTTGAATCAGCAACTGTCTTTGTAAGCAAAGAATCAGAATTCTGAGCAAGAATGATTAATGGAAATAGAATGACACTAAGAAAATATTTCATGAAAAATTAATTAAATTGTTTATCAACAATTTTAATCTTTTCGGGATATGTTAAATCGCCGATCGGAGTGCCTAAAACTGGTTTTGCCATAACTTCAATATCTGCTGTTGAATTATTCAAACCACCGAGTTTCAAGGCAAGTTTCAGGATATCGTTAAGCGAGCCATTATCAGCTAAATTCAACAAATCAAATTCAACTTTTAGTGGAATATTTGTGCTCGTACCAACACCGGGAACTATAATTGGGCTACCAATATCCCCTGAAAAAGTTTTTTTATTATTCAGAAATAATTCCCATGCAAATGATTTGATTGTGATATCTGTAGCTGCGTAACCTCCAGTTCCATTATTAGGATTTTTCGCATCAACATTAATATTAAATGAAGCCGGCAATTTACCTGATGTTAAAAACGAAGTTAATTTCAAAATCTCCCCGGGTGAAAAGTCTGAAAGTTTTGATTTTTTACTTATGGAAATTCCATTGAGGCTAAATTCACTTACTGAGTTTAATTTATATTTTAACCGCGATACATTAACTAATGTTTTATAGATAGAGCAACCCGATAACAAAAGTAATGAAGCAAAAAAAATTAAATTGATTCTTTTCATAATGGATTACTATCCTGAATTTTCTTAATTATTTTTTCAGCTACAACCAATGCATTCAGTCCATCTTTACCATCAACAACTGGATTTTTATCATTCATGACAGCATCGATGAATAATTCAAGTTCGTATTTCAAAGCATTAATTTCTTTCTGTTCTGGTTGTTCATAAACGACAGCTTTCTGCTTATCACCAATGCCCATCGTTCCAAACGATATAGATGATGTTGGATCGTAATCCGCCGGACTAACTAATCTATAAATTTCCGAAGAGCCGCTAGTGAAATCTAATGTTATGTATGCGTCTTTTTGGAACATCCTCATCTTGCGCATTTTTTTTTGTGATATTCTACTGGCTGTAACATTTGCAACAGCTCCGTTTTCGAATTCAAGTCTTGCGTTCGCAATATCAATTTTATCTGAGACTACAGCAATTCCGCTTGCTTGAACATCTTTAACCTTACTTTTAACTAGGCTAAGAATAATGTCAATATCATGAATCATCAAATCGTGTATTACTGCTACATCAATTCCTCTTGGGTTGAATTGTGCTAATCGATCTGACTGGATAAACATCGGTTCAAGCTTATATTGATCTAAAGAAAGTAAAGCAGGATTAAAACGTTCGATATGACCAACTTGCAATTTTAATTTTTTTTCATCAGCAATCTTAACCAATTCCTCTGCCTGCCATATCTCGGAAGTAATTGGTTTTTCAACCATTACATGTTTCCCAGCTTCGAGACATATCTTTGCAATTTCATAATGAGCAGAAGTAGTTGCTACTATTGACACAGCATCAACACTATTCAAAAGTGATTCAATTTTTGAGATATTTTTAACATCATTTCTAATGGAAGTATCCTCAGCACGTGAAAAATCTTTATCAAAAATTCCTATCAATTCACAACCTAAAATTTCTTTTAATAATTTTATATGAAAATTACCAAGATGGCCAGTGCCTATTACTCCTATTTTTAATTTTTGCATTATGATACCTGAAAGATTTCAATACATTTTACAGATTTGATTGGTATGTAAATTTGCACTGTTTGATTTTCCCTAACAGCTTCCAAAAGCAAAGCATCATCATAATAATCAATCAAAGTTCCAGATTTAAAAACGATTTCAAAAAACATTGGATTCTCACTATTTTTTTCATTGTAAACAACTCCATAATTCTCATACATTGTTACATTTACTAGTTTGCCTATAAACTGTTCCCAATCCAACTTTTTAATTTTTTTTTCTTCCATTTTACCTTCTAATATTTTGAATTATTGTGAGAAAAAGTACCTAAAAATCGAGTTATTTCAAAACTTCATTAATTAATTACAATTTTGTTATATTTTTTCTTGACAAGTAATTTTATCTTCACTATTTTTGAATAGTGATTCATTAATTGTAGATATTCATGAGAGTAAAAGAAGGAAATAAGGAAAAAGATATTTTAACTGCGGCAATTTCAATTTTTGCAAAAGACGGTTACCACAACGCAAAAATTTCTAGAATTGCTGACAAAGCTAAGGTTGCAACCGGAAGCGTTTATCTTTATTTCCAAAACAAAGAAGATATTCTCCAAAAAATATTTGAGGATTTATGGTCAAGATTGTACACAGAACTAAAATCGCATCTGTCGAACAAAAACTTATCACCTGCCGAACAAATTGATGCTATGATTGATTTAGTCTTTGATGTATTCACTGAGAACCCCGATTTAGCTTTGGTTTTTGTGAATGAGCAAAATCATTTGCAACGTGCTGAAGCTATTAGATTTCAAAACTTCTATGAAAAATTTCTTGATCTTGGTGAAACCGCAATTATAGTTGGCATTGGTAAAAATAACTTTAGCGATAATTTTGATATAAAGGTATTCCGAATTTTCATTTTAGGTGCTATCCGTAGCCTACTTCATACCTGGGCAAATAATCCAAAATCTTTAGCGTTAAATAAAATTCGCCAGAGTGTAAAATTTTTAATAAAAAACGGAATTCAAAAATAATTTTTTTAAACATTATTTGAATAATGATTCATTATACATATTTATGAAAACAAAATTAACTTTAATCTTAGTAATTATATGCAATTTGACATTGCGTTCTCAGGGAATAAGTTTATCACTTAAAGAGGCAATTGATATTTCACTAACCCAAAATGAAAATATTAAACAGTCCTATGAAAAACTTAAACAAAAAGAGTTTGCAAATAAATCAGCTTGGGGAAACTTTTTGCCTTCTGTTAATTACAATATTAGTTACAACAACTTGAATGATCCTTTGAGTATTGACCTTTC
>Ga0172367_10008940_pt1 | contig 11101 bp, 9 predicted proteins | sample Lak10m_FD_114542 | JGI IMG/M metagenome (GOLD analysis project Ga0172367, IMG submission 114542) | Freshwater microbial communities from Kabuno Bay, South-Kivu, Congo - kab_022012_10m | ecosystem: Environmental > Aquatic > Freshwater > Lake | place: Democratic Republic of the Congo: South-Kivu...
ATCCATAGTTTTAATGAAAGTCTAGTTACTCTTACTGATTCTCAGGATTTAGCAATTATTGATCTGTGGGTTGGTGCGACTGAGTTGTTTTTGGCTGAAGATATACCGATAAAGGAGACTTTGACTGGCATTTTTGAGCTTTTTGCCGAACATATTCCGCTTTATCTACATACCTATGTTATGGCTAGGCTTTCCGATAATGCTCGTCATAAGTTATTTTCGACTTTGGCTGTATTGGTGTTCTAGCTCACTATAGTTGAACTTACTTTAAGACTCTAAATCTAGCCAGATATTCTTCTCCATGACGTGAGGCAATTGAATTACTGGCTGTTGAGATGTTGGATGTGTCAAAACTGGATGAGAATAAATCTTTGATTTCCTCAAGTGTTGTGCCGAACGGTGGCCCATTAGGTCGATTGTGCGCCCAGAATAAGGCAATTAATTCTCCAGTTGGTTTTAAAATTGACCGCACCATTTTTACATAATCGGCGCGTTGTTCGGGACGGATCGCGCAGAAGCACGTATGCTCGATCGCATAGTCAAAACTGGCTGGAAATTCTTGGGGCAATCCAAAAATATCTCTTTGCAGAAATTGCATTGATATTCCCATTGTTTGGCTTAGCTTCTGCCCAAGGGCGATCGCGCTAGGGCAGAAGCTAAGCCAATCGTATCAAAGCCATGCTTGGCGAACAAAATTGCATCATGTCCTTGACCGCAGCCTATTACTGCTGCCTTTCCTGCGATCGGAGCTTTAGTTGATGCTAATAAACTTGCCAAGGGAGGGGCTGCCATGCCGATATCCCACTTGGCTGTATCTTCTTGGTATCGCTGTTCCCAGTATTCGGGATTGGTTGTTAGCATAAAGTCTAATGAAATAAAATTTTGAATGGATAAGTTATGAAACTGTTGTCAGATTGGGGCATCACTAGCGACTGGTGGCGCGGATTGCGTGGTGAGTATTGGGTGATTGCTCAGGGTGTTTTATTATTTGGCTTTGCAATTTTACCGAATGCTCAACCTAGTTTTATCAATATGGATTTACCTGTTTGGCACTATATAAGTTTATGGATAACTTCTGTTTTTGGTGTTGCCGCAATGATCTTGTTAGGGCGATCGCTTTTCGATCTTGGTCAAAATTTGACTCCATTACCACATCCCAGAGATGATGGCCAATTAGTGCAAACGGGGATCTATAGTTTGGTGCGCCATCCTCAATATAGTGGGGTTATTTTTCTTGCCTTTACTTATGCGAGTTGGCAAATAAGTTGGGTACATTTTCTAGGTGCAATCTCTCTATTTCTTTTCTTTGATGCTAAAGCGACAAAAGAAGAATTGTGGCTCACAGAAAAATTTCCTGCATATTCCAACTATCGTACTTCTGTAAAGAAGTTAATCCCTTGGATTTATTAGCCTATGTAAGCTATTCCTGCCCAATCAAAGATTCAATCTGAGCTATAAGTTTTTCTAGTGACTTTTGTTTTTTCTTGTCATCCCAAACTGGTGATTTTTTTAGCCTTTGAATAGAACTTGTAAATCTATTCTTTAATGTGACTGGCTTTTCACTGACTTGACCTGCCTTGATATCGCGAATTTTCTCCTTGATTTGTACTAGGGAAAGACTCTCATGGATGGTTTCATTTAATAATGACTGTCGAAAATTGGTATCTTTAACTGTAGCGATCGCTGTCGCTTTGGTATATTCAATTTGCCCCTGACGTAGTGCTTCTAGTACTTCTGTTGGCAAATTTAGTAAAGGTAAACGATTAACTACAAAGGATTCCCATTTAACAGTCTGTAATGATTCAAAAATACTGATAACTTTAGTTGAGATTTCAGACAAAAGTTCGTCACGATCTGATTCTGGAGTTACGCGCATTTTGTAAAGACTGGAGATTACTGATTTCTCAGGAATTGCTAATCTGAGCGATAGGATCTGAAGTATTGCCTCAGTCTCTTCAACTGGGTTTAAATCTTCGCGTTGTAAATTCTCTACAAGCGCAATTTCATAGGCTTGCTCATCAGTTAACTGATGGACTACAGCGGGAATCTTTTCTAACCCTAATTCCTTTACTGCACGAAATCTACGTTCACCTGCAACTAATTCATAGCCAGTATCTGTAGACCTAACAATGATTGGCTCTAAAATTCCATGATGGCTGATTGACTCTTTCAATTCCAGCATTTTGACTGGATCAAAATAACGACGAGGTTGCTGTTTGGGTAAAGAAATATCACTGATTAAGATTAACCCGTCTGTTGATATATTCCCATCTTCATTGTCGTCGTCATCAAAAAGAGCTACGTTTGAGAGTCTGGTTTGAACTTTTGTTGGTGGTTTTCTCATAGTTTTTCCATTGCCTCAGATACTTCATCAAAAATTTTCAAAATCGTACCATTGCTTCCCTTTTTGTTATTGCCGATAAATGCACCAAAAGGTTTAAGAGCTTTTGTGGCTTCTGCTAATGCTGTAGCGCGGGGGAGTGGTGAAAATACCTGAGAAATAGAGGCAAGTTGTTCATTAATATCAAATAATGTCTGTTGATCCATTGCTGTTGAAGAAGCATACATCGTAGGCAAGAACCCTGCTAACTTCAGATCTTTATTCAACCTTTTTTGAACCTTTTTGGTAGTGCCAAGTAAAAGGTCGGTTCCCATTAAAGCTTTAAATTGTGTTTGAATTGGTACAAGTACATGGGTTGCTGCTACCAAACTAATCACACTTAAAATGCCTAAACTTGGTGGGCAGTCAATGATAATAAATTTGTAGATATCAAGAAAAGGTGAGATCGCATCTTTTAGCTTAAATTCCCGTAATTCTTCAAGAACTAGTTGCTGTTCGGCTTTTGCAAGATTAAGATTGGCGGGACATAAATCCATTGAATAAAGATTGTCAATAATTGGCAAAGCAATTGGGGGTTCATTCTCATCTTCTGCAATTAAGGAATTGTAGACACTTAATTTTAATGTCCTTGTGTTAATACCCATGAAAGAGGTGAGTGATGCTTGAGGATCCATGTCTATTAGTAGGGTTTTATGTCCTCGGTTGGCAAGGTTGTAGCCAAGATTTTGGGCTACAGTTGTTTTCCCCACACCTCCAGCTTGATTAAATACCGCTATAACTCGGCTCATTCTATCTCCATTTATGATGGTTTTAGGGGGGTAGATTTTAAAAAAACTCTAAAAACAAGGATTGGAGTTCTCAGGAGATTTTTGCAGTGGCAGCTTTTATCATAACGTTATGATAAGAATTAAATGGTACGTTTTTGAGTCTATTTTGATTGCTAAATTTTTTAAGGTATGGTTTGAAATTTATATCGTTTTAGATAGCAATATTTTTTATCATAACGTTATGATAAAAATCAAGCAAGTTTTTTTAAGTACATTTCGTTGTGAAAAGTGGCACTATTTATCAATTTAAACATTAAACACTATCGTTCATTGCTATCTCAATTATTTGCGATTGTAATCTGATAAAAACATCCAAATTGAGAGCATCATTTCCACTGGACAAACTACTCCCTCAGGACAATGGTATGACTAAGAGCTTGATGAATGGGTAATCTTACTTCAAAGTGAAGCCGAGCTTTCCTATACAGACGATATAAGAATAAAACTAAAAGCAGAAGATTATCTGCTAATTCCTGCACAAAAAAACATCGTGTTGAATATAGCAGTATTGAGCCAACTGGTATTTGGCTCGCTGTGCATGGGCAATTTTCACCTTAACAAATCCAAATCCCGTTTGAATCATAAAAATTCTCTCTTTGCTCAAGTTTAAAATCACCCAAAAGTAAACCCAGCCAAATTTCTACGACTTGTAAAGGCAAAGCAGTTTGTAAATCTATCAAACGCATAGGAGAAAAACTATTGGTAATACAATGCGAGATCGCCTCAATCCAAGCTGAAACATCTTCAGCATGAGCAGTACTAATTGCTTGTTCAAACTTCTCCTCAAGATTAAGCAAACTTTCCTGCTCTAAAGATTGAATCAGAACCTCCTTATCAATTGCGGCAACTATCGAATTACCATGTTTAGTCTGTTCAGGAATCTTCCTAGGTAAACTTTGCAAAGGCTCAATAAACTGTTCAAAATCCACATCCATAGACTGGCGCACATACCGATCAAAAGCATCATCAGCCATGATTGGTTCGCCATTAGCTGTACGAGAATGTAACTCCTCAAATACAGAGCTAGAGCGATCGCAAAACAAATCCGCAATCTGACAAACCGCTTCTCCCGCTATTCGTAGCTGAGATCTTGTGTCGAGATTTATCAAAGTCAGATCCAAAAGCTCAAACACCATAGGCAGATTTGCATCTTCAGGAGCTTGTCTTGCAGTCGAAATGACATCCCACAAATCCAATTCAAGCTGTTTAACTTTCATGACCACACTGAAAATTAATTGGGATGATAAGGACAAGGGCGCAGAGGACAGAGCCAAGGATCGAGACGTTCTTGACTAGCAAATTTCTTAATTCCATAATTTGACTCTAGCAAAACCAGTACTTTTTGCACGTAAGTATGTACCTGTGTCGCCACCATCCCCGCACAATGAATTGGTGAAATTTCGGCAAACTTCTCTTGCCCTTTCCAAACCTGAACCGTGATCGCATGGATAGGCGTATCCGTTCCTGAAGGTCGATAAACCACAAGCACCGCCCAAAATACTGACGCAAACTCATCAATATTCACAACTAAATCTGGTGCAGCATCACCCCGTTTGTGAGAGCGAATCAAATTACGGCGATCTCGATGACGGACATAGGAACGGCGACTATAGCAAACCGCAGGATTCCAACAGCGATCGCCCAACTCACCATGAAGTTCTTGAGCCTGAGACGCAGAGAGCATCGCACACATTTTACACTTTTCGTGGATACCTTTAGTCATGTTTGGGGAAAAATAATTTAAATAGAACTGATTAAAGATTTCCGTTAGATGTGAGGATGAAGTTTAGGTATCGTATGCTAGAACAGCAAATAATTCATTAGGTATACAATACAAATATGACAGTACAAGGAAAACTGGAATTAACCATCAAAATCAATGAACTTCCTGCTGATGTGACCGTTGATAAGAACGGTTGGAAGTCCTTTGACTTGGATTGTGACGGTCAAACCTTTAGCGTTACGGTGAAGCCCAAGGTATTTAAGAAGTTGGAAGATGCACAGGCTAATTTCCCGATGTGGGTAGCGGCGATCGCAGGCAAGATGGGTGAAGCTACGGAAACAGGATTTGTTTTGCTTGAGCCAAACATCCAAGTATTTGAGAAAAAGCCTAAAGAAGCCAAATCCGCTGAAGTAGCAAGCCCCAGCTAATAATGCTACAGGAAAAATATGCCCAAACCATCTGATCGTCCTATTGACTACGCAGCGATCGCCCGTTCAGTAATGAAACCATCGGGACAAAAGCCTGCGTGGTTAGTCGAAGGTCAGGCGATATATGCTCCTAGTCACGCTCAAGGGATTGGGAAAATCACCGCTATTTTAGGCGATCGCCTCATAGCCAAATTTCCCAACTATTCAGTACCTGTAATCATCACAAATTGGCAAGAAGCTATCAATCGTCAAGAAATATTGCCAGCTAACAGTCAGGAAATAACATCAGAAATTATCCGTGAACAGGAAATCTATGATGTAAGTGAAGAAGACATCGCTACGATTCCGCATCCAGAATTTAGAGAGATTGCACTCAACTTTCAAGCATCTCTTGCGGCAATTCGCGTAACGGAAAGTACCGAAGGAGAGGCTCATAAATTACCTGTGGATCTACCTAGTATTTTGCAAGAAGCATTGAGGGAACAAGGATATACTCACCTGTGGTCACATCAAATACAGTCGCTAGAAGCGATCAGAAACGGTAAAGATCTATTACTCGCAACACCAACAGCAAGTGGAAAAACCCTGTCATTTTTACCAGCAATCCTAGAAACTTGCATTCAAGATCCACAAGCAACAGCACTACTAATTTTCCCTTTAAAGGCGCTAGCAATCGATCAACTGTCAAAACTTAAAGCAATCGCTAAGCCTATGGGATTACATACGGGAATGATGACAGGAGATATGCCAAAGGCAGAACGGCTAAAACTGTTTACGCCTCAAGCACCACAGATCTTGTGTATTAGTCCCGATTTACTCCACCATCAACTTAATCGCATTCGCTACCGTCACGAATGGCAGACATGGCGAAATTTCTTAACTAGATTACGTTATGTGGTAGTTGATGAAGCCCATACATATCGCGGCAGCTTTGGTGGACATTTTGCTAATCTGATGCGCCGATTGCGATTAGCAGTTGATCGACTTGAAGGTAATAGCGATCGCCTCCAATATGTCCTAGCCACAGCGACGATTGGCAACCCGATTGAATTGGCAGAACGAATCACGGAAAGAAGCGATCGGCTTGTATATATCAATCGCAGTGGTGCAAGGACGGCAGGGCGGACAATTCTGTGTTTAAAGCCTACGGCTAGAACTAACACAGAAGCAAGTCGATTGATTTTAGAATGGCTGGAAAGAGGACTAAGTGGCATTGTTTTTTGTAATACTCGCGCAGGAGCAAAGTCATTGCTATCTCTGATGAATGCAGAATTAGAACGACAGAAACGAGGACATCTAAAAGCATCGCTGGCTCTTTTTTATGGTTCACTACGCAGCGATCGCCGCCACCAGATTATTGAAGCAGTCAAACAAAATAAAGTACGGGTAATATTTGCCACATCTGCGTTAGAAGCAGGGATTGACCTACCCGAATTAGATTGCTGCTTAATCAAAGGCTACCCAGGATCGTTAATGAGTTTTTATCAACGGATTGGCAGAGCAGGAAGGCATCAGCATGGGCTAGTTGTGTTTCTCCCATCCTTGGGAGATCCGCTTGATTATTACTACGGCAGCAATCCTCAGATACTTCTTGATGGAGAAGTTGAACGCGCCCTTTGCAATCCCAACTATCACTCAATTCTCAGTAAGCATCTTCGTTGTGCGGCAAGTGAAAGTATGATTCTAGCTAGTGAAGTCAAACAACGCTTTGGTGACAATGCTGGCAATATTACTGGTGAACTGCTCAAGCAAAAAGCATTACAACTTAATGAGAAATCAGGCGATCTCTTTACCCATGACCACCCACATAACTCAGTTAATCTGAGGGGGGCAACTCAAGATTCAGTTATGTTGATAGACGGCAATACTAATCAAGAACTGGAAGAACTATCGCTACTACAGGCTTATCGTGAAGTATTCCCTAATGCGATATATGCTATGCAGAGTAATGATGGGGATCTGCAATATTACCGATCGCGATCGCTAGATTTAGAATCAAAACAAGCCAGCTTAATGCTTCTTGACTCAGAGCCAAAATTCCGCACTCAGGCTACACAAGACATGACTATTAAGCCATTAGAACATCTGCGTGAGCCAAGATTAGTTTCTTTAAATCTCAAAGACAGTAAATTACGTTTGACTCTTAGCTGGGCTGAAATTACGAATCATGTAACGGGATATAACTTGATCAGCAAAGTGAGAACAATTACCTGTAGCCATCCCCGTTGTTCCCGCTACCATCAACCAATGCAGTCTGATATTTGTACCGCCTGTAGCAAACCAACTAGATTAGCTGAAATTACAGAAGTCGAAGAAGAAAATCTATTTGATATAGCCTATACGACTCAGTATCAAGCCCCAGTACTGAGGATTGAGATGAATTTAGAGTTGTCGGAGCCATTACAAGAATATGCCAATAAACTTAAACAACAGATAGAGGATCAATTTGGCAGTGATATTCCTTCAGAACTTACCCCTCTATTTCAAACTGAGTCTGCAGATCTAGCTTTGCATTCAATTTGTCATCAGATTGGGATTGCTGTCCCTTTATTAGTGCTGAGCGATCGCCAAGATCTGAATAGCTATTGTGAGACCGAGAAAAATCGAGTCAACACGTTAAAGACAATTGCCTATTTTTTTGATACGACCGATGGCGGTAATGGCACTTGCGAGGAATTATTTGATCGTTTTGAAGCGTTTGCTGTTCGTGCCACTCAATTAGTTGAGGCTTGTAATTGTCAATATGGTTGTCCAAGATGTCTTACCGATGCGCGTTGTCCACAGGATAATCAAGCCTTGAATAAAGCATTAGGGCTGTTCATGCTTCAATCTATTAGTGATGAATCAGAATATTTTTAATAAAAAACTTTTGTAGTATTTAAAATTTTTCCCCGAGGATTCATTAACTTGAAAAATACAATATCGTAAATATTGCTTTTTTGTAATCTAAAAGCTAAAAAATGTCTGATATAGTACCTTTATCGCTTAATTAGCTCTTCGCACGGATAAAGACGTAACAAAGCTATGCAAACTTAATTTATGTATTTGAAAAAGCTATCAAAGAGAGTTAGCAGGGAAAACGGGGTTATGAATGGGTAGGTATATGGCAAATAGTTTAGAAGCAGGTCAAATTGTTAGAGTGCGATCGCGCCAATATTTAATTCAAGAAGTGACGGCTCATCCGCAGGGAGATACGGCAGTGAGACTCGCTTGCTTAGATGATGATGCTCAGGGGCAAGAGTTAGAGGTATTTTGGGAGAGAGAAATTGATGCTGAGGTGATAGGAGCCTCGACATGGGATATTGTGGCGCGGCGGGGCTTTGATGAGGCGAAGAAATTCTCGGCATATCTGCATACATTGCGTTGGAATTGCGTGACATCGACTGACCCGAAATTATTTCAAGCGCCCTATCGTGCGGGTATAGAGGTGAAGTCCTATCAGCTTGAGCCACTACGCAAGGCTTTGTTAATGCCCCGAGTGTCTCTATTCATTGCTGATGATGTTGGTTTGGGTAAGACCATTGAAGCAGGTTTGATTTTGCGTGAGATGCTGATGCGTCAGAAGGTGCGCCGCGTTGTCATTGCTTGTCCACCTTCGGTGGTGTTGCAATGGCAAGAAGAAATGGAAAAGCGCTTCGGTTTAATCTTTACGGTTTACGATCGCGATTTTGTGGCAACGAAGCGGCGGGAACGTGGCTATGGGATTAATCCTTGGCAATTGCATAATCGGTTTATTATTTCCCATTCTTTGCTGCGAGATGAAAACTATACAGTGGGCTTGCGGGAATGGCTAGGAGAGTTCAATCCAGCGAGTATGTTGATTTTGGATGAAGCTCATAACGTGGCTCCTGCCAGTAGCTCTCGCTACGCGATCGACTCGCAACTTACCAAAGTGTTGCGTGATATTGCCCCTCGGTTTGAGCATAAGTTGTTTTTGTCGGCAACGCCCCATAATGGTCACTCCAATAGTTTTGCGGCACTTTTAGAAATGCTCGATCCGCAGCGCTTTTGTCGAGGTGTGCCAGTAAGTGGCAGAAGCGGCAAAAAGTTATTAGATGCAGTGATGGTGCGGCGGCTGAAAAAAGATCTCCGCGAAATTGGCGAAAAGGATTTTCCGAAGCGTCATGTATTGCCGATCGCTGTGGATAATTTGCCAGAAGATGCACCAGAACTAGAGCTATCGCGATTGTTGCAAGAATATCGAATTTGTCGCGAGCAGAGGCTGAGGGATGCTAAGAAGTCAGAGCAGCGATCGGCGATGCTAGTGGTGATTTCGTTGCAAAAGCGATTATTGTCTTCGATTGAGGCTTTTGCGCGGACGCTTAAAGTCCATCGGCAAGGCATTGAGAAAAGTATTGAGAAAAAGGCATCAAAGAAAAGTTCATTGCATGATGATTTTTCATTACTGGCTGATTCGCTCAATTATGATGACGATCGCGCCGAACTGCCAGAAACAGAAGTGATGGCAGAAGAGGATGCTCAAATGTTAGCGGCGACTGCGATCGCCACCGATGCTAGTGAAATTACGGCGCGAGAATTAGAATTACTCGATCGCATGACTGCTATTGCCGAGCGATCGCGCTATGAACCTGATGGCAGAATTAAAAGATTAGTTGCATGGATACGCGAAAATCTCTGTCCTGAACTGGGTCAGGCAGGAGCAAAGTGGAACCATCGCCGTGTTTTAATCTTTACGGAATATACGGATACCAAACGCTACTTAGAGGAACAGATCAAGGCGGCGATCGATGGCTCAGATCTGGCTCATAAAAGAATTGACACTTTTCATGGCGGTATGGGAGATGATCGCCGCGAAGCGATCAAAGCGGCTTTTAATCAAGATCCTGCTCATCACCCTTTGCGGATTTTGATTGCCACAGATGCGGCTAGGGAAGGGATTAATTTACAAAACTACTGTGCGGATTTGTTCCATTTTGATATTCCTTGGAATCCGAGTCGGATGGAACAGCGCAATGGGCGGATTGATCGCAAATTGCAACGGGAAGCTGAGGTACGTTGTCATTATTTTGTGCTGCCTCAACGTCCTGAAGATCGGGTTTTAGCGGTGCTAGTCCAAAAAACGGAGACCATTCAAGCGGAGTTGGGTAGCCTATCGCCTGTGATTGAGAAAAATATTTCTAAGCTCTTAGAAGGTGGAATTTGGGCAAAGGATGCTAAAGCGGAAACCTCAATTAAAGAGGCGATCGCTAAGGCAGATAGCAGTGACGAACAGAGTCAAACGAAAAAATCGGCAGTTATCGAAGAGTTAGAAATTAGTCGTCCTGAGTTGCAACAACTACGTCAGCAAAAGGAAGACCTCGAAAATATGCTCAAAAAAGCACGGGAATGGCTGACCCTAGACGATCGCCATTTTCGCGAAACTCTATCCGCTTCTTTAGAAATATTGGGCGCAAAACCATTAGGAGCGATCGATCCTGAAGAGGCGCTCAAATCCCCTGATACTGCTCGTTGGCATTTACCGATAGATGAGTCTAATGCTGACCCCACATGGTTAGCGGCTTTAGATAGTTTGCGATCGCCCCGTCAAAAAGGACAAAAACTCTGGGAATGGCGTAACGAGTCACCGATCCGCCCAATTGTTTTTCGCGATCCGCAGTCCCTCGATGGTGAGGTGGTGCATTTACACCTAGAGCATCGATTGGTACAGCGTTTGCTAGGGCGATTCCTATCTCAAGGCTTTTTGCATGATGAGTTAACTCGCGCTTGTGTTTGCTATACCAAAGAGACGATTCCTAAAGTGATTGCCCTTGGTCGGTTGTCG
>Ga0172367_10008944_pt1 | contig 11096 bp, 23 predicted proteins | sample Lak10m_FD_114542 | JGI IMG/M metagenome (GOLD analysis project Ga0172367, IMG submission 114542) | Freshwater microbial communities from Kabuno Bay, South-Kivu, Congo - kab_022012_10m | ecosystem: Environmental > Aquatic > Freshwater > Lake | place: Democratic Republic of the Congo: South-Kivu...
GTCGGCTGCACGCTTTGTTATACCCCGCCAAGATACTCGGAAACAAACTTTTTTATTGCTTCCCTGTCATTGGCGTAATAATCTTCATTATCGAGGTCTATTTCAACTTGACCAGTCATTCCCAATATATCAAGTACAAAATTGGCAATGGCATCAACGTTTGAAATGTTGTTCTGCTTGCAAAACCACAAGATTGAGTGCTTTATATCTGACTGCTTGCTCATAACCTTTCCTTTCACGAAGGGGTCTAACGTTTGCTTTACCTGCGTATGGGAGGGTGTGGATAAATTTTGAGAGCAGATAAAACCCGAAGGTAGAAAATGCTCATAAACCGCGCCGAATCCCATACGTCAGGTGCAAGCCTTGTTAGGCAACGCCCCAATCAACAGACTCGCTGTAATAGCCGTTACTTTCGCCATACCAGCGGATTGTGACGTAGCCTTTGATTGTTGCCAACTTGTAGAATGTCCAAGTAAAACTATCTTGGTATTCTTTGGTGATACCTTCGGGATTTTCTGACTGAGAGACTTCTTCCGCCATGAGGATAGGCGAGCCAACCAAATCATTCAAATCGCCAATGACATCTTCAATACTCACGCTCTCGCGACAATCTTGGCCGTGATACAGTTTGTATGCTTCGCCATTGTCCAGCGTGAAAACCATTTCATCACCTTTGTTTTCTACGCTAACCAGAACCTTGCCAATCAAATCTTCAAATTTTTCCATGAGATTATCCTTTCGAGTGAAGTTGCCTAACGGCTTGCGTAACCCGCAAAAGGGCGGGCTAGGACAAACCTTCTAAGTCGGATAAAAATTCAGGCTGAGTAAATGCCTGAGACGGGGACGAATCCCTTTTGTCGGGTTCACGCGGTGTTAGCCACCGCCCCAAACTACGAAGGCTTTTTCGATTTCAACGACTTCGGGTTCGTGAGATACAGCGTCAATTACCGAGCGATATTCATTACCTTCTTTGATAGCCAACTTGCGGGCTTCTTCAACATCTTTTGCAACGACTACGATAATTCCGCACGTTGCGTCACACAAAACTTTATCCCAAACAAAAACTTTCAACTTCTTAGCCATGACTTTCTCCTTTCGATAGGTGGCTAACGTTTGCTTTACCCGCAAGTGAGCGAGCTAGGCGTCGTAATGAGATGACGCCTCAGACTGAGGCGCGGAAGATGCCCGCGAGTCGCGTGAAATCTCCGCGTCTGTACGTAATCCTTGTTGAGCGGCGTTACTCATACGGATATACACATGACCGAATACACACGTGCATGGCACTGGGGACTTTATATAATCCGCATACTTTAGACCGCAAATTTTACATGCTACTACCATCGCTCGCTCCTCATTCAGAAAAATCGTTTTTCATTACGATATTACTTTTCGTTCATATCAATGGGCAAAAGTGGATGGAGGGGTATAGACCCGCTGGTCTACTCCTCTATTCAAATTCGGAATCTTCTTCGTCCGAATCGGCAATGTCTGGTTCCGATTCGGAACTATCGCGGATTTCCGCAATGGGCTTTCGGCACCTGGGGCAGTTCTCCATGTCGTTGTCGAGTGGGCTGCCATCGTCGAACCACCATGTCAGTTCGCAGTCTGAAGACCAAATGCAGTCCTCTTCTTCTTCCTTCTGGCTCCAGTTGCAGTGGTCGTTCCTGTGGGTGAAATCAAACATCTCGTCGAGTTCGGGCCATCCACCTTTGCCTTTTGCGCGGATTTCCCTGTTGTCCTCGTTCTCTTTGAGGATGGACGAGATCAGTTTGTCCATCAATTCCTCGTATGCCTTCCTGTTATTCATGTCCATTTGTTGCTCCTTTTAGAAAGTTTTTTGCCAAACGCCTTGCTCGGCAGATTGTTTGGGTAACCTAGATGTGCGCGTGCGTCAATTTTTTATTGCGCGACCTTCGTAATCGCTGGCTGGCGGCGGCACTAGAACAGAAACGCCAGATTCTTTCAACACGCACTATTGCCTTTGCTTTGAACGCGCTACCCAAGCAATCTGCCGAACGGTTTGCGTTTTAGAAAAAGTCGACAAAATCGCCCTTCTTTGATGAGAAGGTCGCTCGCCACGTGCTTCCGTCGAATGAGTCCAGTACCATGCGGGCTCCCCACAGATTCAGTTCGGTTGCGTCCTGCTCGATGTCTCTGGTCTTCCTGAGTTCGCTTGCAATGTGCTCGAACAGATGTTTACCGAGGACAATGAATGTCCTGTCTTTGCGGGGCCTTCTCAATACAGCTTCTTGAAGTTCAAGAAAGATTGTCATGGTTGCTCCATCGTCTCCTTTATCCAGGCTTGTTCAGCCTCGGAATAATCCTTGAGGACTTTCGTAATATCCTCGACCTTTTCCACTGGGACACCAAACGTCACTTCGATGGCTTCCGTTGCGCCTCGGCTCCAATCAGGAGCTTGCGGGGGTTATTCTTGTCCATCTTCGCAGCAGGGTTCTTTGTCGAATATGCTCGTGTCCATTTCACTCCTTCATCATTTCTCAGAGTCTGAGTTTTTGACGACTCTTATCCACCAGTTCTCAAACGGGGGGGTGGTACAGGTACAGCGGCATCAGCTTCCCGTTGACTGCCACCACCTGGTTCAGGTAGTACGGTTCAGGGGTCTCTCCGCCTTTTACGTCACAGAGAATTGTCCAGGATTTCGCTCCCGGAAGCAGCCCAATATTCGGCTCTTCGAATTCTCGCATGTCAACCACAACGGCGGTTATTCTTCGTCCCCAGTGCGCTTTTATGGTGTCGCCAGCCTTCAGCAGGTCTGGCACGTCTGGAGTCCCAGGCTCATGGATATTCACTTCGCCGTTGCACCGAATATTGTCGAGGTTATTGAAGTATCGACGCGCCGCTTCTAAATCTTTCTGGTAATACTCTTCGAGCATTTCATGTATCATTTCCCCGCTGACTGGTTCGCCTTCCCACAGGGCGGCTGCGATTGCCTCCGTTGGGGTTCTTTCGGATAGATCCTTTTCCAAAGCCGTCAGAGCCAGCTCGCCCGACTTTGCGCGTTCCGCCATCTGCAAATACTGATTTTTCATGTGCTATCTCCTTTATCTGATTTATGTACATTTTACCACAGTCTATTTGTGGGTTGTTGACTGAGCTTAATTCTATTATTTCGGTGAGCCTAAGTTATCCCCCTGTTCAAAGAGGGCCAGCCAAGAGACTGACCCTCTTTGAAGTTGTGCTGATTACTCAGCGAAAGCGTACTCAGCCCCGCGCAGGCAGTTCGTCACAAGAATGGCGGCGTTCTTTTCGGTAACGCGGGTGATGTTGATGCGCATATTGCCGACCACGCGGGTGAGGTCGGCAGCCTGGTCAACCAGTTCCTTGACGGCGACGGGGGTGCGGGTTCCGTCTTGTTCCACGATGGTGATGAAGCCGCTCACTTCCATTGCAGCCTTCAACTCGGGCTTTTCGACAAACGCCTGGCGAGTCACTTTCGCAAAGCGGTAGTCGTCTTTGCGAGTGTCCGCGGACACGAAGGAAACCTCGCGTTCGCCAAGCGCCTCTTCGGGACTCATGAACCACTTGGAAGTGTAGGTGCGGATCATGCCGAGAACGCGCTTCTCGGAGTACTCGCGCTCGAAGCCGTTGCCGTTCTCGCGCTCAATCCAGCGCCCATCCTCGCCCTTCTTGTTCACTCCCAGGAACGGCGCGACATGGAGTTTGCGCCCGCTCAGGATGAGATCGAAGCCTTCGGACTTCCAGAAGATCTCGCGCTCGCGCTCGGACAGGTTCTCGTCCTTGATGGACGCGATGCGCTTCATTGCGTGGAACTCGCCCATGCGATGTCCGAGGATGACGATGCCCTTTTCGGGGCGGAGTGCCTGGAGGTCTTTGTCGTTACCAGCGTACTGGCGGGTCAACACGCCACAGTAGCGGGACTGCGGGGCGTTCATACCGTTGGAGAACAGCACGAGACCGTATTCGATCTTGCTGTACTTGTGCGACGCGGGCTGGACGTGCATTTCGGTCAAGGCGCTCATCACGCCTTCGGACTGGCTTTCGCCATGAATCTGGAAGGCGTCGCCCTTCGCCTCGACATTGATGTCCAGGCTCTTGGCGCGGACGTGGCACAGGACGCCGGCGACAGTCACGGGGCGAAACTCGACGGGAGTGCGTTCGGAGCGACCCACTTCGCGTTCGGCTTCGATGGCAGCCTGGTACTCAGCGATGATAGCGGCGTTGGTGTTGGCGACTTTGGCGGCGGCTTTGGTGTTGTTGTTTTTCTTGGAGGTCATGGTATTGTCCTTTCGATTACAGATTGTCCCCTGATGGGTAGAATGCGCCCGGCTTTCGCCATTCCCCTTATACATTGTCTTTCCGTCCCCCCAGTCCATTTCTCAAGGCTATTCAGTTGATAAATTTGCTACCCCCAATTGCGGACACGTTGCAGGTTTCCCTGTCTGACTGATCCACAAGAAAATCGCCGTACCTCTGAGGGAAGTACGGCGATTTTCTTGTGAAGAAACCCCCACAGTTCTCTCGAAGTGCGGGGGTTTCTTGTTACGTTCTACTTGTTGAAGTTGGCGATTTCTTTTTCAAGGTCTTGCTCAGCCTTCTTCGCTGCGGCGTATTTCGCCTTTTTCGCTTTGCGGACGGAGGCGCGTTCTTCGACGATGTGACCGAGACCGTTTTCGACCAGGAGCTGATCGGCCTGGCGGCGCAGTTCGTCAACGCGGGCGTACATGGACTCCTTCTGCTCGCGCTCCTTGTCCGCCAGCGCGAGTTCGTTTCGCTTCATTTCGACAAAGAATTTCTTGATATTCCCCGAGGGGAATACATCCATGTAGTCACTGAAGTCTCCGGCGTACACGTCGAACTCTTCCGCCGTTGAAACAGCCGACATTGCGATTTGCTCTGCCTTGACGTACAGCCGTTTCGCGGCATCTTTACCGACTGCGTAAGCCGCCGACAGCGCGTCCTTGAACTCTTTGGTGCCGAGAATAATCCCCTTTTGCTCCTCGACCAGCGCGTCAACGCGCTTGATGCGCCCCTCGAAGAATTCTGCGTTTGCGCGATGGTTATCCTCTGCCTTCTTGGACGCATCGGCATAGGTCTTGACGTTGCTGGCTTCCGTCAAGAGTTTTGCGTTCTGTTCAAGGATCGCAGGTGCATTGCCCAATTCCTCCTGGATAGCGCTCAAGACGTCATCCATAACAAAGAGGGGGGCAGCGGTGTTGATGTTGGTCTGGTTTTTCATGGTAAATCTCCTTATTCGTTGCTTATACTTCGTTTTTATTTCATGTCTCGTTTTATTCCATGACTGCGGGGACGAGAGGTAACCCACAGTCCGTCATTGCGCCAGGCTGCAATGATAGCCGGCGTCGATTTGACTACCAATACGGCTGAGTTCACAGGCATATTGATGGTTTCGACATCCCATTAAAATGTACATCCCCATTATAAGCCCACTCCCTCCCTGAATGGGCTTATAATGGGGATGGTGGCACGGTTCGCCACCATCCGAGAGAGATTGCCCCTAGTGAATGCAGTTCGTGACGCCGGTTTCGCAAGCCGTTTTGAGCGCGTCGTTTGACAGAGCCAGCATGTTCGAAAATACCGGCTCGAGTACGAGCCAGCCAGTAATCAGGATAACGGTAGCCAGAACAGCGAACAAAACCCAGGACTGACCGGCGGCAGCGTAACTACCAAAGGCGTTTTCCTTCACCTTGCCCTGGTTGAGGGTGATCGACTGGACAACCTCGCCTTCTTTGAGGGGAAGGTTGATCTCAACTAACCAATGCGTAGGAGCAGATTCGACGACTTCGCGGCGTTCGCCGGTGTTCTTGTTGCGGATACAGATACGATATTCAGACATGGTAAGCCTCCTAGAGCTTGTGTGATTTGAAATTCGCCATGCAGACGTCCAAGGTCTGCGAGGCGATTGGTGAAAGAAACATGCAATGGCGCACACCTGTTCCGTGCTTCAGGTTCAGGGTTCTGGCGTGTTCTACGGGGACTGCCAGCCAGATGGGGCTGCCCCAGTTCTCAAAGATCCAATCCCACGCGGCTTTCCACTCTGCCTCTGTGGGCTCGTGGCTTGCCTGTTTCATATCAACCTCCTTGTTGATATTCGCGCAGCATACGCGTGTCTTCGACCAGCCGCTTGACTTCAGCAGCCAGCCGCTTGCCCGCAATGGACTTGCGATGCGGGATGTCACTCAGGCGGACATTGACCTTGTGTGCGGACAGAACTTTGGCGACGAGCCGCAGTTCTGTCAGCTTCCAACCGTTCATAGAAAACTCCTTTCTCGGTTGATAGCTCACCGCACAGCCTCCCGTGTGGGTCGGTTTGACATTTGAGGCATGGGTGAGACGGTCCCACTCGATGTCCCCCTAAGTTCAGTTCATAACAGACTAAGAAGCGTCTTTGGTTTCGAGGCGCATTTCACCAATGACATCCATTGCGACGAGCCAGGAGTCCCCAAAGAGCCCGGAGTTGTCTTTGACGAACTCGACAACATCGTCAATGTCATCTTCACGGCGAACATTGAGGAGAATGGTTCCTGCGATTTCTTCCGGCGACCCCATCGCGGTCTTCTGCATGTGAAACGCCATCTCCGCCGATGTCAGTGAAACGCTCTCGCAACTATAGACGTCACAGTCCACAATGAAGGCAGTGATGATCTTCTTTGCGACCAAATAGTTGACCCCGAGAGCAATTGAGATGATGGACACACCGTCGATCTCGTTGAGCCCGGTGGCGATCTGGATGAGGTTGTACAACTTGTCCGCCGGAATGGTGGTGTTCAATTTGTAGGTCTCGATGAGCCACTCGCCAGCCAGGTTACGAGCCTGCTGCATGGCGGCGGGCGTATATCCGAGGATATAGTTCTGTTCGCCGCCAAATTGAGCCATGATGAAATTGATTTCGTTCATGATATTTGCGCCTCCTTAGCGCGTAAAACAAAAAATCCTCAGTGACATCCATATCACTGAGGTAAAAGGTGCCCTGGGCGGGACTCGAACCCACAACCTGCTGCTTAGAAGGCAGTTGCTCAATCCATTGAGCTACCAGGGCAATGCCCGCATTATACATGCGGGACTTATGTATTAGCAACCATGCATCGCCTCAAGGACACGCTCTTCCTTGAGGGAGAAGCAACGAACGACCTGCGCGTCACCATCATAGAGCTCGATGGCGTCAGCACAAGCGTTGGCGAAAGCCACCTTGCTTTCGGCAAGGCTAATGGCGGCATATTCTGCGACAACAACGCCGCAGTGGATGAGGGAGAAAGAAAGACCCATGATATTACTCCTTTACATGGCGCGAGCAAGGCAGTCTTCGGCTTGCGCGTCAGCAAGGTCGCGCTTTGCGCTAGCAAGTGCCGAACGAATGTCAGCAGTAGGCAGGTTGCGCCTCTCTGCTTCTTGAAGCTGTTTTTCCAGCTTGGTAACTAAACGCTCTAACATAGCAACCAACATAATCCACCTCCTAGTGGAATGCGCATTTATGATGGTATGCGCTTACCATAGATGCAAGGCACATCTAGCCAACCTTCCCCCTAAAGGCTGGATACATGCGTCTTGCTAGTCAACGTGGAAGTAATCCACGTAAACAAGCAAGTCCATGGGAAATCCGTATTGCTCTGCGCACAGAGCGAATGTGGATTCCCCAACATCCTCGCGGGACACGTCGCCGAAGATGCCATCTTCTTCGTCCTCCTCTGACACGCGAGGACCTTGCCACTCAAGCAAGCGCGCTAAGATTGCTTGAGGGATTTGCGCAACGGGATTACCGTCTTTATCGCGCCTTACATTCGCCATTACATGAACGGACATGACACACCTCCTAGTGTGTTGTGCTATCGAACCCTGATAGCAAGGGGATGCAGCACTGCATCAGCAAGCGCACTCCCCCCTGGAATGCGCTTGCGTGTTGAAGTGCTACTTGCGAGGCATCCGCAAAGCCCCGAGAATAAACGTAGCCATCGGCAATACGTTGAATACGAGTGCGTTTTTGTACAGCACGCTCGCATTGAATGTACTGTGAGACAGCACACCAATAATAAAAAATGGCGCATTGTATGCGCCCATCATTGAGGAACCAATGTGTATCCACCATGTGGTAGACATTCGAGCCATCCAAACTTCGCTGAATGTGCGCAGCCCCGCTGCTGCATAGTCATGCGAGTATTCGTATGACTCAATTAGCGCAAACGACAAGGCTATCACGCCAGCCGAAATAACAACATCGCGCTTCGACGCGCGAATCAAGCGACCAAAGACAATTGCCATTCCAATCTTTACACCCTCTTCAAATACCGGGCACCAAAAGATGAGCAAGTTTTTGTATGTAAGACCAATAAATTGGCTCACGTACACAGCCGCTCCATAAGCCGCAACACCAGCGAACACAGAGAAGACCATAATAAAAAAGCGTTTCATGTCTGCCTCCCTTGGCAGTTGGCCCATTCAACGGCTGTGCCTGCCCCCTCCCCCCCCCCTCCCTCTACCACACTCATTTACGCCCCCTTAATGCCCCCTCCCCCCCTGTTCATTTTCACCCCCTCTTACTCTTACTATTACCCCTCTCCCACCCACCTGTCATTTCAACAGTTTCAAAATGTACATTCTTGTGATAGAATGCGTAAAAAGGAGATTAAGAAATGAACAAACACTCTTTGGCTCTTGTGTGTTTTGTGATTGGGCTGTTGGGTGGGGGTGGAGATTCTGGTTGGACTATTGGCAGCGGCGTTGTGTTTGTTGTCGTATTGATTGCGGATGCTGCGGTTGCGAGGATAGTCGAAAACGCCGTCCGATCACGCGAGCAGCCGACACGTTGACTTTTTGCACAAAAAGATGTACACTGTAATTGCGCGGCGGAAAGGACGCCCTGCGAAAGCAGAACCAGCGAATCTTAAAACAGCCGCGCAAACGTAAGCAGTACCCCGCTCCGCCAAATGTTTATCGACAAGCCCCGTTTGGCGGAGCGGGCTTTCTCTAAAACCCATATTTTATGTAAAGCCGCCCATCAGCCTAGGCAACGATGGGCGGCAAGGTTTTAATTCGCTTGCGCAGAAATGTACATTGATGGTAGAATAAAAAAACAAGGAGTTGTTATGAGAAAAAATAATGCACAAAAAGTGAGACCTGACGTCACGGATTTGAACAAAAAGCTCACAGAAGCGAAAAGCGCTTCCGGGAAAAAGACGATCACGGCTGTTGTCAGGGCAGCCATCGAAATGTATCATCAGATCGTCACGATGGGAATCGTTGCGAAGGTCGAAAAGATTATCGCGGAAAATGGAGGAAAAGATGTCAAAGCGTAGCAAGAAGTTCAGAGGATTTTTCGAGAAGCATGTCGAGGAATCCGAGCGCGCGAAGGAGGAAACTGTAAATAACGAGACCCCTGAGAAGTTGAGCGGAGCGAAATATCGCGCTCTGTATCCCGTCAACATCCGAGAAACCCCGAATATTACAGCAAAGAATGTTTGTGGAAGCATCGAAATCGGAGACGAGATCGTTGTCGTCGAGGAAGTTCCAGGAGATTTCACGACTTTCGGTAAAACGGAAGAAGGTTACGTTGTCCTCGTAAGCAATGGCACCTCGTATTTCGAGAAAATTGATTGATCTCGAAAAAGATATATGTAGAAAGGATGTAAAAACATGAGTATCTATAGTCAATCTACAAGCGCATACCGAGCGGACAAACAAGGCGCAAACGTCCCGTCCGTGTGGCTTAACTTTTTAATCACACTCGCTTTGATGGTGTCCCTCGTCGGAGCCGCGATATGGTCATACTTCTTGACGAAAAACTGGTTTATTCCGTTCAACACAGATACCGTTGGATGGGTGTCGGACTTTGTTCCGCACTTCATGGCAGTAATTTTCCAATTCGGGCAAAATCCTGCGATGTGGTGGATTTTGCTTATCTGGAATGAAGCTGTTGAAGTGGCTGACCGCCGCACGGACGAAATCCGTATAGCCCTGTCATCGACAAGAAACGCAAGCAAAAAGTTCGACCAGTTCATGCTGTTGAGAGATAGCGAGTTCAAAAAGGCGCTTTTGCCAATTCTTTTACCTGTGACTATTTGGCTCGTTCTTGCGTTTGTCGATGGCGTTTCAAATTGGTTTGAGGTCGCCGCCTATGGAGCATCTGGCGTGAAGGATACGATCTACAAAATGATTGCTGTTTCATCGGTGTTTTACGAAGAGTTTGCCGGGTTTGCGCTTGTTGTGCTGGTTGCCACGGGCAGATCTCTTGGACTTTTCAATTGGTCATTTAGCGGATTCGCAAAGCTACTCGCACCGAAAATGCCGCAGCAAGCCAGCAGACCGGTTTATTCTTCGTCGCAGCAAGCCGCTTCGCCTCGGCAAAGCACGCCATCTCAATCTCCTTACTATACTGGCAGCCTTCGCCCTGCGCCAAAACCGCGGACAGATCCTCAATACCAAAGCGGGCGTCCCGAGCCGACGTATCACCCACTCAGAAACAATCCACTTTCGGAGGACGCGAAAGACTTATAGAAAAGCGGCGCGTAAATGAAAAGTAGTGTAAAATTCTGCCGTCCAGAGGCGCAAATATCATCTTATAGGAGATATACTCATGGACGGCAGAATTGTTATTGTAGATGAGGGTGGAAGTAAAGACGCTGAACTCAGGACTTTGGACGACGAAAGTTCGATACTTTTGCTTCTTGCAAAAGGAGTAAAGCCAAAGAGCATTTTTGGAGTTGACGGAAAAATTCAGTATTCATTCCTTCGAGACCAAACCTCCACTGTTCTCGATGAATTTTTGCTTGGCGGAGAAGTTGTCGTCGAGGCGCACAAATTCTTCAACGCGATGGCTGTCTGGAAGGCTAACCTTGCAATGTTGAAAACCATGAAGAGAGAGGCAAAGAAATGACAAAAGACGAGATTCATCAAAGATTTTCCTACAACGACAACCTGACAAAAGAGCAAGTTGACGCGATCAAAAAAGTCAGGAAGGCTTACGAAGAGCTTGCCTTGTTGCTGAATGACGCTCTCCCTGATTCGAGAGCGAAAAGCGTGGCGCTTACCGATCTGGAAACTTCGTCTCACTGGGCTATTTCATCAATAGCAAAAGTCTTTATTGTTCCTGAGTGATGGCAAAA
>Ga0172367_10008945_pt1 | contig 11095 bp, 12 predicted proteins | sample Lak10m_FD_114542 | JGI IMG/M metagenome (GOLD analysis project Ga0172367, IMG submission 114542) | Freshwater microbial communities from Kabuno Bay, South-Kivu, Congo - kab_022012_10m | ecosystem: Environmental > Aquatic > Freshwater > Lake | place: Democratic Republic of the Congo: South-Kivu...
CGGAGGCAGTTCACTGGTTGCCAACAGTATTGCAATTGGAATCATTGAAAGCATCATCATGCGCCGCAAAGCGCTCGAAATGTAATTTTTTTTGGAGGATTTTTGTGACTGTAAAACCCACCCGCGTCCGTTTTGCGCCTTCCCCTACCGGGAGAATGCACCTCGGCAGCGCCCGCACCGCGCTGTACGATTACCTGCTGGCCCGCCGCACTGAGGGAAAATTCATTTTGCGAATCGAAGATACCGACCGCAAACGCTTTGTGGAAGGAGCGGAACAGGAACTGATGGACGGCCTGCGCTGGCTCGGCCTGACCTATGACGAAGGCCCCGACATCGGCGGCCCGTCTGGCCCCTATCGCCAAACCGAACGCCGCGCCTCCTACCAGAAATGGGCCGAGGAACTCGTCCAGCGCGGTTTCGCCTATCCCTGCTTTTGCGCCGCCGACAAACTGGAAAAAACCCGCCAGGAACAGTTGAAACAAAAACTGCCGCTGCGCTATGACGGAACCTGCCGCCATCTCGACCCCGCAGAAGCCCGCCGCCGCATCGCCGCAGGGGAAAAATACGTCATCCGCTTCAAAACTCCCTACGAAGGCCAAACCAAAGCCGTAGACGTGATGCGCGGAGAAATCATCTGGGAAAACGCCGGGCTGGATGATACCGTCCTGCTCAAATCGGACGGCCTGCCCACCTATCACCTGGCGGCTATGGCCGACGACTACGAAATGGGCATCACCCACGTCATTCGCGGCTCCGAATGGCTGCCTTCCCTGCCGGTGCATGTCAATCTCATCCGCGCCCTGGGCTGGCCCGAACCCGTCTGGATGCACCTTTCCGTCTTTCTCAAGCCCAGCGGCAAGGGAAAAATGTCCAAGCGCGAAGCCGCTGACGCCATCAAAGACGGCCACTCCATCTTCGTCACCGACCTGCAAAAACTGGGCTACATCCCCGAAGGCGTGCTGAACTGGATTGTGCTGATGGGCTGGGGCGTAGCCGAAGATGACGTGATGACTCTGGACGAGATGATTCAGCGTTTTGATATTGACCACCTGACAGCCTCCCCGGCAGCCATTAACTTTGCCAAGCTGGACCACTTCAACGCCACGCACATTCGCCGCCTGCAAGCCGATGACCTGGCGCGGCGCGTCAAACCCTTCCTGACCGAAGCCGGTTACCGCGTAGATGACGACCTGCTGCTGAAAACCATCCCGCTCATCCGCGAGCGCCTGGTCACCCTGGATGACGCCATCGCTTTCGCCGGGTTCTTCTTCCTCGAAGATGTGAACCCACTGCCCGCCGAGCTAACCGCCGCCGGGCTTTCCGCGGCCCAATCGGCGGCTATCACCCGTCAATCGCTGGCAATTCTCGAAGGGCTGAGCGAAATCAATCACGCCAACGCCGAACCGCCGCTGCGCTCCCTGGCCGAAAACGCCGGGCTGACGGTAAACCAGGTCTTCGGCATTTTGCGGGTCGCCGTCACCGGGCAAAAAGTCAGCCCGCCGCTGTTTGAAAGCATGGAAATTATTGGCCGCGAAAAAGTGCTAACGCGCATCCGCCGCGCCATCGCAATGCTGGAAGCGCAAGCCTGATTTTTTATGGACGATTTCTGGTCGCTGCCGCTGGACGAAGTTCGCCACCCCAAAAGCCACACTTTTGAGGTGGTTTTTGACACCTTTTTCATTGCCCGGCACTGGGTCACGTTTGAAGGGCGGCGCGGCGATGAGCACCTGCATTCCTACCGCATTCAGATTCGCTGTCGCAGCGCCAACCTTGACCCCGAAAATCAGGTGGTGGTGGGTTTTACTCACCTGCGCGAAATCGCGCACGAAGTGCTTTCACGCTACAACAACCGCCTGCTCAACGACCTGCCGCCCTTTGCCAGCCTGCAGCCCACCACCGAAGCGCTTTCGGGCGTTTTATTTCATCAGCTGGAACATATTCTGGCAAAGAATGAAATTGAACTGATGGGCGTCACCCTGTGGGAATCACCAGACGAAGGCATTACCTATGAAAAACAAGGTTAGCCGCCTGCTGTGGGCGCTTTCCCCGCTGTGGCTGGCGCTGCTCACCCTGACGCTCTACGCCCCGGCGCTGACCGGCCAGGGCTTGCCCTGGGGGTCTGACACCCTGGGACACCTGATGAAAGTGGACTACCTGGCCGAGCAGTGGACTCTGGGCCGCTTTTACCCCAATCTTTTCCCCGGCTGGTATTTGGGAATTCAACTCTTTCGTTACTACCCGCCGCTGCCCTACTACCTGCTGCTGCCGCTGTACTGGCTCAGCGGAATGCAGGCCGCCAGTTGGTTTGTGGCGGTCTGCGCCTGGGCTGGCAGCCTGGCTTTTTTGCGCTTTGAACGCTGGTTCACCCGCCCCGCCGCTTTTGCCGCCGGGGCGTTTTTTTTACTGCTGCCCGATACGCTGCGGGTATCTTTTGCCGAAGGGAATTTACCCCGCGCCCTGGCAATGAGTCTCTTCCCCTGGGCGGTGTGGGTGATGCTCTCGCTGCTGCAAAACCCGGTTTCGCGCCGCCTGCGGCTGGGGTTGGCTGTGTTGCTGGCGCTGACCGTTCTCAGCCACGCCATGATGGCCGCCATCGGCGCGGCTGTGTTAGGGTTGGTGGCTTTGCTCGCCTGGCTGAGCGGAGCGGCCTCGCTGCGCGCCATGCTGACGGCTTTAGCGGCCCTGGTTTTGGGTCTGCTGCTTTCCGGCTGGTGGCTGCTGCCCAGCCTGCAGGGCGGCATCACCGGGCTGGACGCCCGCGCCATGACCGAAGCCCTGGCAGTCGTCCCCTGGGCGCAAATGCTGCTGCCCAACCTGCGCCAAAACCCGGAAGGGATTTACGCTGGCGCGGCGCTGCTTTGGCTGGTTCCGCTTTGCCTGGTGTGGGCGCGGCCCCGCCCAACTTTTGCGCTGGCGCTAACCCTGAGCGGCTGGCTGGCAATTTCTCTCAGCCTGCCGGGAGTGAATGCGCTGTTCAACGCCCTGCCGCTGAGTAATTTGCTGTGGCCGCTGCGTTTTTTGAGCATTGGCAGCGCTTTATTGCTGTTGGCTTTTTTTGAGCTGCTGCCGCGTCTTTCCCCGGCCTGGCTGCGCTGGGGCCTGGCGGCGCTGATTTTGCTCGATTTCATCCCCTCCTTGCGCTTGATTTTTGTGCGCCCGGCCAACCCGGCGGTGCTGCAGGTTTCACAGGCGCTGAAGACGAGCAGCGGCTGGCGGGTGGCCGCGCTGGAAGACAGCCGCCTGGCTTCGCCCCCGTCCTATTTTTTCAGCGCTCAGGCCGGGCGCGAACAGGTATTCGGCTGGGCCTACCAGGGCGCGCGCACGGCCCTGAATGTGGCCTCGCTCAACGAAGCGCGTCAATTTGGGCATGAAACGTACCTGCTCGACCGGCTGAATCTTTACGGCGTAGATGACGTTCTCAGCCTGGAGGGCGAATCTCCGCTCGGGCTGGAACAGGCCGGGTTCCGCGCCGAAGCGTTCTCAGGGCTGAATCTCTTCTCCCGTCCCGGCGGGCCGCGCGCCCTGGGGCTGGAAGGGCGCGTTTTGGGCATTGGGCGCGGAGCGCAAAATCTGGCTTTTCTTTTTCCCAACCTGCTGCTTGGCCCTTCGGAAGTGGTTGATTCTTACTCGCTGGAGGAACTGAGCCGCTGGCAGGCGATTTACCTTTCCGGCTTTCGCTGGGAAAATCAGACCCAGGCCGAGAATTTGCTGCGTCAGGCCGCCGATGCCGGGGTGAAAATTGTCGTGGACTTAACCGGCGTGCCGCCCGACCCGCTGGCGCAAATTCCACATTTTCTCAACGTGTGGGGCGAACCCGTTTTTTTGGACGAACGCCCGCTGACGCTGAGCGATGGCCGTTCTCTGCCCGGCCTGGGCAGCGGCGCAAACCAATGGCACGCGCTCGTTCCGCAGGGACTGGCCGAAGAAAAATTGACGGCTTCTTACCTGGGACAAACGGCGGTGGTATGGGGCAGCCAACCCGCCGGACGCGGCGCGATTGATTTTATCGGCTTCAACCTGGTGTATTTTGCTGCCCAAACCCGCAGCCCGCAGGTGGTGGAACTGCTGCGACAACTTCTGCCCACCGACCTGACCCGCGCACCGGCGCCAATCCCCGTCTTTGAGCTGGGAAATTACCGCGCTTCGGCAGATGGTTATGATTTTGATGTGTCAGTTCTACGCGATTCGTTTATTCTTATCCCTGTCGCTGCGCATCAGGGTTTTCAGGCGCTGGAAAATGGCCGCCCCCTGCCAGCATTGGCGCTGGAAAATCTGGTTGCCTTACGCCTGCCGGCTGGGAAACACCATCTGAGCCTTCGTTTTCCACTGACGGGGCTGGCCTATGGCGGAACAGCGCTCAGTGCGCTGAGTCTGCTGGCGCTAACCCTGTGGTTATGGCGCGGCGCGGGAGAGAAATATGAAAAAGATGATTTTGCTGCTGGCAGCCGCCGTGTGCCTGCTGGCCGGTCTGACGGCTGAACCTGTCCGCGCCGCCGGGTTGATTGTGCTGGACAGCCTGTTTGACGACTGGAACGGCCAGGCTTACGTCACCGACCCGCAAGGCGATGGCGGACCGCGGGGGGCCGACTTTACCCGTTTTTATTTTGCCGTCAACCCCGGCGTCAGCACCCTGTTTTTTATGCTGGAAAGGCCGCCTTCCAACCAGAAAATCACCATCTGGCAGCAGTTTGACATGAACAACAATGGCATTTTCAACGAACCCAGCGACCGGCGGGTGAAGGTGACTTACGACCCAGAAAAGAAAAACTCACAGGTAGACGAAACAATTTACACGGGCAATAATCAATTTATCGCCACCTACGCCAACAACGCCGATTGGGGTGAGAGCAAAAACGAAGGCGGCAAACGGGTGGAATGGGGCGTTCCGATGGCGCTGCTGGGCATGACTCCCGGTCAGACGATTAACATCGGGCTGACAACCAACCCGGGTGAAGGCGGCGGTTCCGGCGATTCGCTGGATACCCCGGTGCAGTGGAGCCCGGCGAATGCGCTTGGCCCAGCGCTGCTGGGAGTTTTACTGCTGGCGGCAGTTTTGTGGATGGCCCGTCAGCGCTCCCGCGCCACCCAGAAGGGTTGAGAAGAAACCTGAGAGCGTCCCGAAGGGCTGAAAATCCAATCAGATTGTAACCATTCAGGTATATTTGTATTTTGCCCAAAAACCATCCACGAAAGAACCGCGAATTCACGAATGCGAGTCGTCCATTCGAATATTCGTGAAACATTCGTAGATGGTTTGCTCCCCGCAAAACCCATCCAGATTTTGAATAGTTGACCCAAAAAGACAGGCTGGGTGGTTACATCAGATTTTGAAAAGCCCTTCGGGACATTTTCCCTTAAATCAGGCTTCTGTTCCGGCTAACAGCGCTTCATATTTGCGCCGCACTTCCTGAATATCGGCCCACATCAACGATTTTGGTGAACCTGGCGCTTTGGACGGGTTGCGCAGCAGGTAGGATGGGTGGAAAATTGGCATGGTCCAATGTCCCTGCGTCTGAAACCATTGGCCGCGCAGGCTGGTGATTCCTGTCCGTCCCAGCGCGGATTGGCAGGCGACATTTCCGGTGAGCAAAATGACCAGCGGCTGCAAAACTTGAATAAAACGCAGCACAAACGGGCGGTAAAAAGCAATTTCCGCATCGTTGGGTTTGCGGAAATTTTGCCCGGCCTCGCCTGGCGGCATCCGAAAAACCGAGTTGATGATGTACACATCCTGTTCCGGGTCAAAATTCGCAGCCTGCAGCACTTTATCCAGCATTTTTCCGGCGGGGCCGACAAAAGGTTTGCCCTGAATGTTTTCCTGCGGGCCGGGCGCCTCGCCGATGAGCAGGATTCGCGCCTGAGGGTTGCCGCGGCTGATGACGATATTCGTCCCGGCGTTCGCCAGCGGGTCATCGGTCAATCCGCGCAGACGGGTCAGCAATTCATCCAGCGAGAGGTTGTCTAAGGGAGCAGAGGGAAAAGACGCGGGCGTTGCGGGCATAAGAAATCCTTGAAGGAGAAGATGTAAGAATTGTAGCAGAAAATAACTCGGGGCGCCCGTGAAAATGTGGGGGCTGGATTGACCGGCCAACCAACAAGCCTGTCGTTTCGAGCGCAGTGACATGTACCCGTCAGAGTAGAAACCTGAGGACGAAGAAGATTTCTCCTCGCTGCGCTCGTCGAAATGACAAGTTGGCGCTGGGCGGGTCGCAATGACAAGTTAGCGCTGCGCTGGGCGAAATGACAAATTGGCGCAAGCAGAGCGATGGAACCAGAGGGCCTGTCGTTTCGAGCGCAGTGACATGTACCCGTCAGGGTAGAAACCTGAGGACGAAGAAGATTTCTCCTCGCTGCGCTCGTCGAAATGACAAACTGGCACTGCGCTGGTCGAAATGACAAATTGGCGCTGGGCTGGTCGAAATGACAAATGGCTTATTTGCGGATAATTTGCTTAACCTGGCTGCTCATCGTAGAGTCCGTTTTCTATCCTGTATTTTTCACGCACAGCACCGAGACTCATGAAGTCTCCGTTTTCTTGCAAGAGAAACCAGTGCTCCCAGCCGTTGCAAGGTGCGCCGTTCATGTAATGACTCCCCGCTTGGTGAATGCTCCCTTCAAAACCATCCGCTGTGCGGAGCCTTGCGTCAGGCTTAATGGCAGCAAAACGCGATTTATCTTTTCCAAAAAATAGTTTTTGCCCAGATTGCAGCAAACCATCTTCAACCAGCGCAGAAAATGCTACTTTTGGCGCAGCCTTGCTTTTACTTTTCACGTCAAAAATTTGCGGGTCAAATTTTTCTGGCTGAATTGCGTCAATCCGCTTTTGCGCCGCTTTGATATAGCTTTCTTCTCTTTCCAAGCCAATCCAATTTCGATGAAGGCGTTTTGCAACTACGCCGGTCGTGCCGCTGCCGAAAAACGGGTCAAGAACGACATCGCCAGGGTTGCTGGAAGAAAGAATGACGCGATACAGCAAGGATTCGGGTTTTTGCGTGGAATGCGCCTTGTCGCCATGTTCATCTTTGACTCGCTCTGAACCTGTCGCCAAAGATAACAGCCACCAATCGGAACGCATTTGCTTTTCTTCGTTCAGCCCCTTCATCGCCTGATAATTAAAGGTGTATTTTGCGCCTTTGCCAGAACTGGCCCAAATCATGGTTTCATGGGCATTTGTAAATCGAACGCCGCGAAAATTCGGCATGGGATTGGTTTTCACCCAAATCACATCGTTCAACATCCAAAAGCCTAAATCCTGCATCATCGTCCCTACACGAAAGATGTTATGATAAGAACCGATGACCCAAATTGAACCAGTTGGTTTCAAAACGCGCTTGCAAGCCGTCAGCCACGCTTTTGTAAATTTATCATAGGCTTGGAACGAATCAAACTTGTCCCAGCTGTCATCCACCGCGTCAACCTTGCTCATGTTGGGACGATGTAATTCATTTTGTAACTGTAAATTGTAGGGCGGGTCTGCAAAAATCAAGTCAATGGAGGTCTCGGGGAATGAATTTAGATTTTCGACACAGTCGCCCTTAAGAATTTGATTCAGAGGCAGTTTCATTTTTTGTTCTCCGGCCCCGATTATAAGGTGAATTGATTCACGCCATTTCGCAATTTAAGCGCAAGGACTGCCCATCTTCGCCTTCACCGCGTCCATCCAATTTGGCAGATGATTCGCGGTCTGCAACGAAAGCCAGCGGCGGGCAAGCAGCCTTTCGTTGCGAAAAATTCTACTTGCTCTCAAGGTCAGAAGAACGCTCGTAATTAATCACTATGACGCCGCTTGGGGTAACTTTACTTTCCGTCACTCTAAACGCCATGGGGATTGCTCCACCGCCAAACAAGCGCTTGCCAGCCCCCAACGTGATTGGATATATCATTAGCCAAAAGGTATCTACCAAAGCATGTTTGATAAGCGTCTGAATGAGATTGCCGCTTCCCCAAACGTGCAAATCTGGGCCTGGCTGCCGCTTGATGCTGGCGATTTTTTCTGCAATATCTCCATTTAAGAACAGCGACGGCTGCCAGCGGCTGGAAGTTCTGGTATTGGAGGCAACGTACTTGGTTGCGCTGTTGACGTTAGGCCATATATCCACATTCTGAGGCCAGTATGGCTCCCAAATTTCAAAGGTTGTCCGTCCTAACAGCAGGTCGAACGGCGAATTCATCTGTTTTCGCAGTAACTTTCCAAGAATTTCATCGGAATATGAACTTATCCACCCGCCATGCGCAAAACCGCCGCTGGTATCTTCTTCTGGTCCACCTGGGGCTTGTATGATGCCGTCCAGCGAAATGTGTTCAAGCACAATAATTTTTCTCATAACTCGGCTCTTTCCATAAATTTCAAACCCAGGCGCGGACTCGGCCGCGCGGCGTTGGGGCAGGTGCTTTGACCTGCAAAACTTTTTCTATCTGTTTGATAACGCTCGGCTGCATTGACCCGTCCCCCGGCTCGCGTTGACGCGCTTAAATTTCATCCAGCAGATTCGCCCATTCTTCAGGAGTGATGGAAATTTCGCGCAATATCTCGCGCATGAGCGGGCGGGAAATATCCCTGCCGCCATGATTGGGTAACGTGGTTGTCCTGCCGTCAGGGTGACGATAAAAGACATGGCTTCCTTTTTGGCGGACAGCCGCGAAGCCAAGCCGCTGCAGAAGTTTATCAACCGTCTTGAAATCCGCCAACGGCAGTTTGGTCATAACGCAATCTCCACCTGTTGCGTGCCGACAAAGCGCAAGACTTCATTTGCAAACCCTGGATTTTCTTCGAGGCACAACTCCAATACTTCCTGAAGGTTGTGTTGTAACTCATCCAACGTTTCTGCCTGCGTGTGCGCGCCCGGCACGTTGGGAATGATGCCAACGTATAGTTTGCTTTCCTCGTCATATTCGACAAAAGCAGTAAATACCTTTTTCATGGTCGCTCCTTTTGACAATAAAATTATACCAACGCCGCATCAATCTGTTCGATGACGCTCGGCTGCATTGACCCATCTCCCAGCTCGCGTTGACGGGCGAATTTCTCAGCGAATTCCAAATAATGTTTTCAATCGTTTTTCGACTTCCGCTTGCATTCCCGCTGGTAATTCGCCCAATTCGCGCATGATAATTCCCGTCGTGACCGTCATCATACGGTGCAATTGTAGCGTGGATGAAACGCGCAAACCTGTTTTGGCGAAGTTCTTATCGGTCTCTTTGATAATGAAATCACTTTGCAAAGGCTCGACAGGCACTCGGCTAGTGATGAAGGCAAGGATGACGTGTTTGTGTTCTCCGATAGATTCCGTCAAACAAACGGCAGGACGAACCTTCGCGCTGGAAAGGTCATCGAATGGAAACGGAACGAGAACAACTTTATGCTTCGTCATGGAATGTTTTTCCATCGGCAGGGCTGTAAATATCTTCTTCGGGATCGTTCAAGAAAGCAAAAGCGGGATTAGTAAGTGACGCTTTCAGCCATTCGATATCATTCCATTCCCCCAATTCTTCCTTCATTTGCGAAAGCACAATTACGCGGACACGCTTCGGTCCCGCAAACGGCAACGCGCTGTCGAGTTTCAATTGATGTTTTTCGTCTACTGTTCCCGTTACTTCTATGGCGGTCATCGGAAATTTCATTTTGTCTCTCTTTCTGTTAAATGTCACTGCGAGGAACGAAGCAGTCTCTGGCAGTATTATAATGCCGCCTCGATTTGCTCCACCGCGCTCCTCTGCATTGACCCATCCCCCGGCTCGCGTTGACGGGCGAATTGGCCCAAGACTTCCGATTTCTCAGAGAACTCGGAAGTCTCTGCGCGTAATTTGGGTTCTTTAGAACGAGGCCTTGATGGCAGGTTTGCGCCACAAAGAATTTATCGGGTAAAAATTAATAGATACGAGCTCATTTGAATCTCTATCCGATTTGCGTTTGGCATATAGGCTGTCCTATCAACTGTAACTAATTGACCATTATTATCCTTAATCCAAACCTTAACAGAAAACGACAAAGGAAAAGAATTATTCGGATTACTATATGTTCCTTCCCACGTTGGAGAACCACTACCAACACAGATGTCACCATCTAATTTTGATGCGACATAGTAGCTATTTCCATTATCTTGAACTTGCACTCGTTCTATGTAATCTACCCCGCCACATTTGTATCCCGTTCCAGCCCATATACCAGTAATAGGGATTTGCGGTATCGCGGTAGGCGGTACAGCCGTAGGAGGAATTGCAGTAGGCGGCACAGCAGTCGGAGGAATCGCAGTGGGCGGCACAGCAGTCGGAGGAATCGCAGTGGGCGGCACGGATGTGGGAGGAATTGCTGTAGGATATGGGGTCAGAGTTGGATAGGGTGTATATGTAGGATACAACAGTTCTGATGTTGGTGGTACATAAGCCTGTTGTATTGAAGTTGGGTCAGGCAAGGATGTAGGTTGCGAAACAACCACTGTTATAACCAAAGGGTTTACTGGAATGGCTGTAGGGTTAGATAAAAATTCTCCGATAGATTGTCTTCCAGAGAAAAAGGCAATAATAGCAATAAGAGATGCTATTAAACCTAAAATTATAATCGTTGGGTTTTCACTTAATTTATTATGGGACGAGTCCATGTTTTGCACCAATTCTCCTGAATGCGTATGAAAACTTACAAAAGGGATTGCCCAACGGTTCGCTTTAGCGGCAGAAGGGCATTGGGCCGGTAGACCCCAAGCGTAGAACCCGCTTTTTGGGGCGCGGAATTCGTTGGGGCGGAGCGTTGCATCCACCCGCTTACTGCAAACTATTTTGGCACGTTTTAGTCTTTTAAGACAGCAGCCGCTTGGAATTTTCTATACTCTTTTGGACACTTGTCCAAAATATACAATGCGTTTGCAACACAATTATTCGAATCGTAGTTCAGGTAAATGTAAATTTTGCGTCCGTTATACTGTTCAGTTACAAATGACACCTTGTTTGCGGGTCTTTCAAGGCTAAATAATGACACCTTTTTGCCAACTCTGTCAGAAAATGGGATTTCAATTGATGGATTATGGGCAAGCGTAAATTTACAGCTTTCGCGCAAAATATCTTTCCATGTATTGATTTCTACGATTTCACCATTCGGCAA
>Ga0172367_10008946_pt1 | contig 11094 bp, 13 predicted proteins | sample Lak10m_FD_114542 | JGI IMG/M metagenome (GOLD analysis project Ga0172367, IMG submission 114542) | Freshwater microbial communities from Kabuno Bay, South-Kivu, Congo - kab_022012_10m | ecosystem: Environmental > Aquatic > Freshwater > Lake | place: Democratic Republic of the Congo: South-Kivu...
ACACGTATGTAACAAATGGCACAGGCGTGAGGATATACAATGGTACAGCGCAATGGTGGGTATATCGTGCATCAGCAACAACCGCAACAACAATGGCAGGTACAACAATGATAATTGAAAGATGAAAATAGAAGCAGAAATAGAAGTTAAAGGTCTTAAAGAATTAAAGGCCGAACTTAAAGCTACCAAGAACGCAATGCTAGAGGCCACCGACCCGAAGCAAATGCAGGAGTTGGCGCAGAAAGCGGGGGAGCTAAAGGATAAGATTAAGGATGTAAACGAACAGGCCGACATATTTGCCACCGGATCGAAGTATGAAGCTGTGACAAATGCTTTCGGTGCTATCCAAGGCGACCTGCAAAACTTAGACTTTGAGGGGGCAAGCGAAAAGGCTAGGATATTCGCAGCAGCAGCGAAGCAGATAACCTTTGGCGATGCTGTGAAATCTGTTAAGGACTTAGGTACGGCATTCGCTACAATGGGTAAGGCGTTACTCACTAACCCGATATTCCTTATTGCTGCGGTTATCGCAGGTGTGATATACGCCATCGTTACGCTTATGCAAAAGTTTGGTATTTTGCAAAAGATTATGGATGTCATTGGTCAGGCATTTGATGGATTGATTTACTACCTGCAAGAGATTGTGTTATGGTTTGCTAACCTATCGCAAGGCGCGAAGATTGCATTAGCTATTATATTCCCATTCATTGGCATCATTAACCTTATCGCATCAGCATGGGCTAAGTCAGCTATTGAAGCATCACGCGCAGAAGAAGCAAGACGTAAGGCGCGTGAAGCCGAAATCAAAGTAGCAACCGAAGCGTTGGTGTCAGCACAAAAACAAATCGACGCACTGCAAAAAGTTCGCGCTGCCATTACTGAAAGATACGATCATGAGATTGCACTTGCTCAGGCAGCAGGTCGCGACACCGCTGCGCTTGAAGATGCGAAGCTGGAAAAGGTGCGCGAAACATTAGCGAAGGAATTGGAGTTACGTCGCGAGGCATCCAAACAGGCGAAGATTATTTTGCAGTCTGATTTCACTAGAGGATTTCAGGAATACTTCACCGCACAGGAAGAGCAGACCGCTAAGGCACTAGAGAAACAAGAACAGCAAATTGAAATCTTTGAAGCGAAGCAGGTAAAGGCAGCTGCAGACAGCGCAGCAGAACGTCGCAAAGCACAGGATGACCTCGACGCGCAATTTGCTAAAGACGAAGAAGAGCGTTTGCAGCGACAGATGGAATTGGAATGGCAGAAACAAAAAGAACTAGAGGACTTGTTCGCACGTGAAGCAGAACGCACCGCAGCAGAACGTCGCGCACTAGAGGAAGCGGAATCAGCTGAGCGTATCAGAATCTATGAAGAAGAACAGAAACGCATCGAAGCAATCGAAGAGGCGAAGCGTCAAGCGTTCAACGTAACGGCAAACCTCATGCGTTCTATTTCCGATTTACTAACCGCAGCAGGAGTTGAGAATGTAGGTTTACAGAAAGCCATCGCACTTGCACAAATCGCGTATGACACGGGTAAGGCTATATCAGGCGCAATAGCTCAAGCGCAATCAGTACCATTCCCTGCCAACCTTGGTGCTATCGCAACAGGAGTGACGGCAGTCATCGCGGGTATTGCCTCAGCTATCAAAGCGGTGCAGTCAGCCCCAGCCGTCAAGGGTGCGGGTGGTGGTGGTGGTTCACCTAGTATGCCAACAGTACCGAACGTGCAACCATCATTTAACTTATACGGCAATGCGAATCAGTATAACTCAGGCCGACAAGGTAAGAGTGAAGAGATGTTGGTGCGTGCGTACGTAAGCGAAACAGAAATAACCTCGACGCAAAACAGATTAAATAATATTCGTAACTTGTCGCAACTTTAAACCATGGCATACAAGGTAAAATATAAGGAACGGAACGCACTTGCTTGGGAGTTAAAACGCGCAATCAAAGACCTAGGCCTAGTTGATACATGGTCGATGTACGATTCAGTCCGCATCAGTCTGGAAGTTGATGAAAACAATGGGGATATGCAGTGCATCATCAATGTGATGTATTACTATTTTTTCCAAGACGAAGGAACGATTCACCTTGCTCCGCAGAAGATAACCAACAAATGGTTCAAGCGTCCAAAGGTTCAGGAGATATTTCTACAAGTGTATGCGGATTTCATTGATTGGTACGCAAACAAATACGACCTCCTGAAAGTGCCTAAGAAATTAGAAAAACTAAAAGACCGCCCGAAGGTTTACATTGACTTCAACTGGTTAGGTGGCAAGGACATTCCTAGCTACATGAAATGAAAATTCACTCATACGTTTTCCATTACAACAGGCCGAGGTTACTAGCGCAGTGCGTTAGTGACCTTTCGCTTATTGGTACGGTTAAGGTTGTCGATGACCACTCACGCACTAGACCGAACAATGCCATACAACCTGTCAAGCATTGTGGCCGCGCTAACTTTAATTGCTTATGGCAACTTGCATTTGACCACGCTAGAGGTATCGATGCGGATTGGTTTATCTTCGCTCAGGATGATTTCACGCAATGGAATCTACCCGCTTTAAAACACGCCATAGACTATTGTGGTAAACATAGAGTATTACACTACCACCGTGACCACCGCGATGCTGTATGGAATAACTTCCAGCCGCAACAACTGGACGACACCTATCGTCGCATTGGATGGGTTGACGCGCACTATGCCATATCAAAATGGACGCTATCAGAGGTGATGAACTACACCGTGCCTGTTGTCCCGCAGTCATGGAATAAACTAGGCGCATCGTCTGGTGTGGGTAAGTACACAACCGAGTTCTTTAAACTCAAAGGTGTTGAGATTATTCAGCCCATCAAATCAATATGTCACCATGCAGGGAATGGCTGCTCAGTTATGCACCCCATCGAACGATTAAACAACCCACTAAAATCTATATGATACACGTCATTAACTTATCGCATCGGGAGGACAGGCGCAAACATATTGCTAAGATGATGCGTAACATGGGGATAAAGAATTACGAATACTATTCAGCGGTGAATGGCCGACGTGCATTCCCAGAGGTTAAGCGAAGAAATATGCAAGGACATCTAGGGTGCAGACAATCGCACATCAATCTATTAACCGAGAAAGGTGTGCATTGTAATGATGAATGGTTTATTGTGATGGAAGATGATTGTATGTTGTCGCGTGACTTCACGCTAGACATACTCGATATTGTACCGAGCGATTGCGCTTTAGTTTATTTCGGTGGGAATAAAGTCATGCACCCACAAGCTATTGAACCATACAACGAACAGTTCGACCAAGCGTTAAACGTGTACTGCACCCATGCCTATGCTATCAGAGTTACACACATACCTGATATGTTATCCGTGTTGAACTCACGACCAGATAAAGTAGATGTATTATTCACCGAATTCCAAAAGCTACATTTATCATTGATAACAACGAAGTGTTACGCATGGCAAATGGATAGCATGAGTGATATTACAAATTGCTATCTTAGCGGAAAATTCATGAAGTATTAATGAAAGCAACTGCCAACATAGCAACCTATCCGCTGCGATTAGATTCATTGTGCAATACCTTAGATTCGATTGATGGACAATTCGATGAAGTGCGTGTGGTGCTGAATGAATATTCCGAAGTACCAAACAAGCTATTGAAGTATGACGCTGAGTTTATCCTACCAAAGCGCGACCTCAAAGACAACGGTAAGTTCTATTCATTACAACGTGACGAATATTATTTCACCATTGATGATGATATAATCTATCCCAGTGATTATGTGACAACCATGTTGCGTGAGTTAACACATCGGCCTATTGTGACACATCATGGCAGGTTGTTACTAGGTAAAGGAAGAAACTATTATTCATCGCATAAACGCTTTCACTTTCTTGAAGAGGTGAAAGGTGCGTGGCAAATCGACGTACTAGGAACAGGCGTGACAGCATTCAATACGCATGAGGTTTGCCCCACGTGGATTACATACGACAAGCGACAGTGCATGACTGACTTGCTATTGTCGTTGCATTGTGCCGAAGAGGGAATCCCGATTACACTATTACCGCATGGCTATCGGTGGTTTGGATTAACCGAGCAGCCAGTTGGGGAAACGATATTTGAAAAACACCACAAGAAGTGTGATGTGCAGTCTAAGATTGCTGATGATATTTACCACTTACGATACCTAAGTCCTTCCGCATAGACATCATATTCAGAACGAATGTGGCATTGAGTTCAGTCACTGCGTCCATCTTTGTTATATCCCCATCACATAGGTCGTATATTGATTTCTCCCAAGCCCACTTCTGATATTTGTTTTCCTGTTCAGCGATGCGACGCTCTTCCGCATCCATCTCTTTGAGGTCTTCGTCACCCACCTGCTCAGGGTCTTGGTCAAACAGACCTGCATAATCTTTAAGTAATTTGTCAATCCCATCTAAGTAAACTCTAAACGCTGGGTAAACCTTGTCGATACTTGTCTGCGCGATGATTGATTCTACTTCGTTAAACGCAATAAGTGTCACAGGTTGCCATATCTTACGTTGAAACTCACCGACGAAAAAATCTCGGTAGATGTATGCCATGATTCGCGTGAAGTTTCCGTACACGTCTTGCATGAGTACAGATAAATCTATCAACTCACCAAGGGTTAATGTATCAAATGACTTAAAGATTAACACTGTATCAATGCAATGAGTTACCGAGTTTTTAGGTTCATGCTTTAGAAATGCGATGCTATCAATTATATTCTCTAGTTCATCATCGTAGATGTTGTCAAAGTCAGTAGATACAGTATCGGTATCTAGCAGTACACACAACTGAGCGATGCGATATTCAACAACTGACCCGAACTGCTTCGGGTCTAGTTGCTTGAACTCAATGTAACGCTCAACCGTTAACTCACTCCACTGGCGCGGCAGGTTCGGTAGTTGCATTTGTTTCTTTCTTTACTGCCTGAACCATACGGGCAGATACTTCAACCATATAAGGGAATGCAATATCAGCAGTTAACTCCTTACGGAATAAATCAGCTTTGTGTGCAATGTGATTCTTATCATAGTGTTCAGCATCGTTCAACCCATCCTTCTTGAATAAAACAGAAAGCATATCAGCAATCCATGTCTTACCCTGTCCGATACATTTCTCAATGGCCTTCATGTCCTTTACCTTGATGCGGAATGTTTCACCGTCATAAGCACGATACACGTCACCGTTAATCTCAACCATGTGCTGCATCTCACTAGGCGCAACGGCAGAGTGTTCGGTGAATGTTTTAATAAGGCTTCCTAACTCTTCCAGTTCCATCTCTTCAATGACCGCTTTGGGTAACCCTAAGATGTGGAATACAATGGCATAACGAGATAGTGTTTCCGTTGCTTTATCATTCAACGTGCTAATGATTTTCTCGAAGTCACCGACGGTGATTTCGGATGGTAGACTACGCATCACATACGTTTCTCCTAGGTTGTCTTTAACTTCTATCATGGCCGCGAATATAGCCAAAAGGTTACACATTGTCAAATTTTCCGTTACATAATTGAATGGATAAAGTACCCGTATTTGAAGTTGACACGGATGGAACGAATGACAATGGCGAACCGCTAGGCATCGACATGATTGCATTTACTTCACGCCCAGCCATCGTAGTTAAAGGCGTGGCGTTTAATACAGATACTAAGCCGATGTATTTTGCGGATGAAGTGAAATACCGCATCGCTGCACCTGCAATGATTCCTATGGAAATCTATCGCAAGGCTGACGACGACATGGGTGAACATTACGTGAAGTTCACTGAGGATGAAATCGAGAAAATCTATTCACGCTTCATGCAGAATCTAACTAACCGCGACTTGTTCAACTTAGAACATGATGCCCTTAAGAAAGTTCCTGCATACATATTAGAAGCATGGATTGTGGAAAATCCTAAGCAGGATAAATCATATTCCACATTCGGTGTTGAAGTACCAAAGGGTTCGCTATTTGTAGTATCACAAGTAACCGACAAGGAATACTACAATGAACTGGTTAAGAATGGACAGGTAGGTTATTCCGTTGAGGGATTTCTTGGGCTTAAGATGAATGAGCAAGTAAACGAAAACAAAAACGATATGAGTAAAAAAATCACTCTGCCTGATGGCGAACATAAGATTGGCAAGATGGTGTACACCGTTGTCAATGGAGAGTTCACCGAGGTTAAAGAAGATGAAAATCCTGCTACCGAAGAGGAAATGGCCGAAGAGCCTGCACCTACCGAAGAGCCTAAACCCGCTGAGGAAGAAATGGCTGAAACTCCCGCACCCGATGAGGGAGGAGGCGCACTATCTGATGCGCAGAAAGCGGAAATCATGGCAATCGTTAAGCCTATGATTGACGAATTAACAACTATTATCGCTGAGGTGAAATCACTTGCAGAAGGTGAACCCGAAGTTGAAGAAGATGTCAATGAACCCGCAAAGACTGAAATGTCAGCACACGAGAGGTTCATGAAATTCATGGAATCAGTAAACGAAAACAACAAATAAAAATGGCTAAGAAGTATCTATTTGATTTGAGCGTCGCATCGTCCGCGCTCCTCCAAGTGAATCCGAAGGAGTTCTACGCAAAGACACTCCTATCTAATCGCTCTACTTCCCTGTTCCGACAAATGGTGAACGTGAAGGAAAAAACCAAAGTCGCTAACGTACTGTTTGCAGACGTACTGCAAGAAGCGGATTGCGATTTTGCTGCCACAAACCAAACACTTTCCGCTAAGGAAATGGAACCTTGCAAATTCAACATCGGTGTTGAGTTGTGTCAATGGGATTTGGAATCTTCATTCCTTGCCGATTGGATGAAGGCAGGTTCTGCACCGGGTGACTTCATGTCAGGTGGAAACATGGCCGCGTTCGCAACTCACTTCTATGACCAACTGAGTAAGAAGGTAAATGAAGAACTCGAAATCCTCACATTCCAAGGTGATACCGACGGGGCAACTTCTACATACCTTGACTTGTGCGATGGCTTGGAAAAACAACTCGCGTTTGAAACCGGATTGGGTGACCGTCGTATCGTTGGCACTACCATCACTTCATCAAACGTTGTTGCTCAGTTGACACTAGCTTACAATCAAATCCCTAAAGCAATTCGTAAGAATAAAGGTGAAATCCTTTGGTTGATTTCTCCCGAGGTTGCAGACGCTTATCGTCTTGCCGTTGCTACTGCATCTGCTGAGACTTACGTTGTGAAGGATGCTGAGTTGAAATTCTTAGGATATAATCTTACTGTTGCTCAGGGTATCTCTGACAACGTTATGATTGTTTCTTTGAAAAATAACTACATCTTCTTAACCGACTTGGTAAGCGATCAAGAGGCTATCCAAACTATCGACATGAGCAAGACAACCGGTGACCGCAAAATTCGCGCACTCGGTTCGTTCAAGTTCGGTGTGAACTACGTGAATCCTTCTGAGTTCGTTACTTACGGTATCGCAGCTCAGTCCTAATCATTAACCAACAAGGGGGAGGATAACACCTCCCTCTTTTAAACACGAAAAAAATATGGCTTGTAATTCATTAATAGCAATCAGCAAGGGATGTGACAACAACCTTGGTGGATTGGTTCGTGTGTGGGTAAATGACAGCGACAACATCACTGGCACAACCGTTGATTCCGTAAACTGGGAAGTAACTGACTTCACCAATACTGTTGCATTTGTTGAATACGAAATCAAACGCAACGTATCGAACTATGTTGAAACCGAAACCATCGACTTGGTTAACGGGTCATCATTTATCAGCAACACTTTAACGCTTAAGTTCCACCGCAAGGATGCAGCTAAAGCAAGACAGTTAAAGATTGCAGGTGAAGGTCAGCGTTACCTTACTATCGTTGTGGAGGATGCCAACGGGAAGTATTGGTGGTTTGAAGATATGCAACTCAACGGAGGCACTGGTGGCTCAGGAACTGCTAAGGCAGACGGGTCAAACTTCGAGGTCACCTTCTTGGGTGAATACGAAAACTTTGCCTATGAGTTAGATTCTGCTGCCGTTGCTTCACTCACATCTGTGAACTCTTAATCTAAAAACACTTAATGGAAAACCCGTGCAGCGATGTACGGGTTTTTTGTTACACCGAAAAATCTTTTCCGTTACTATTATAGATGATAGTAATTTACAAAGGACAGGAGAATGATGTAGTGTTGACGTTGAAAGAATCAACAACACTCACTGCGCCACACTATCTATTTGAGTTCATCCGTGACTTGACAAACCCTTCACCGATATACTTCACAACCGCTGATGTGTCAGCATATACTAACCGATTCAATCACTTCGTTATCGAAGAGGCATCGGCAGGTTCAGGCACTGTATCACTAGCAGCGGGGCAGTACACCTATCGCGTGTATCAGACAGCAACATCAACAACTAATCCAGATAACATCGTTGGTGATGTATTGGAGGAGGGTATTATGAACGTCATCGAGGATGACATTGACGGTACAGTATATGAGTAAACTATTGAAATTATTTTCTCAACCCAAAACCTCCGCGCCAATTGTGGAATCATATTCCACATTTGCCGATGAGCGGGCTAGATTCTCAACGCCATTTATGGATATTGGTGACGGCAACCTGTCACTACCATACATCAACTCCCGTGTAGGTTCTGACAAGGGGATGATTTATTTCGGTGGTGATAACCTGTTCCCACAGTTGTTGAATCAGATGTACTATGTGTCACCACTTCACAGTTCAATCGTAGAGTTTAAAGTGCGTTCTGTTATCGGTGGCGGATTAGAGATTGATGAAACGGGTTTATCACAACGCGACATCATTGAATGGAAGATGTTCAACACTAAGAACAATCTTAAGCGTATCGCCACAACTATCACCCGCGACATCATCATGCACTCGCGTGTGTGCTTCAAAGTGAAGGTGAAAAATAAAATCGTTGTAAGCTACGAGCGTATTTCACCTGAGAAAGTGCGTACAAATAAAGACCGTTCGCGATATTTTATCGCTGATGACTGGTCAACACAACTAGGACAACAAACGCTTAAACCATATCACCCCGAATGCAAGGATGAATATCAACTGTATTGCTATGAATTAGACACCATCGGTGACTATCCATACCCTATTCCACAGTATTCATCATGCCTGAACTGGGTATTTCTTGACGGTGAAATGTCATACCTGCACAAGTCGAATATTCAGAACTCGATTTTTGCTTCTTTCATGATTAAATTCCCAAAGAAGCCTGCATCAACTGAGGAAAAAAATGCTATCAAAGAACAGATTGAAAAAACAAAAGGCGCACCAAATGCAGGGCGTGTAGTCGCTTTTTTTGCCAACAACCAAGACCAACTACCAACACTTGAATCTATACCAGTAAACAACAACGATCAATTGTTTATTCAGACGGATGGAAGAATAGACGAAAAAATTTGTCAGGCGCACACTATTGACCCAATCCTCATGGGTATTCGTGTTAGTGGTAAACTAGGTTCAGGTAGCGACATCAAACAAGCGTATGTTATCTGGGAAAAAAACTTTGTTATTCCTACTCGTGATGTATTGTCGCATATATTTGATGACATGATTAAGTTGTCAGGTGTTAAGGTTAAAGCTATTATTAACAATTTTCAAATCATTAACGATACAATTGTTGAAGATGCTAACGCTAAGTCAAATAAAACAACTGATGCACTCAATTCGATGTCTCCTTTGTTAGCCACTAAGGTTCTCGAAACACTAACCATAAACGAAATCCGTTCGCTAGGTGGGCTTAAACCTATTGCGGGAGGTGATGTTGTTAACACCATGCAACCACAAGGAGGACAAGTATAATGGCAACGATTTATTTTGTCACAGACACACTTCTAAAAAACACTACCAACATCGGAGCGAACGCTGATGTTCGAGATTTACAACCATTCATCCGAACCGCATCGGATATGTACGCTCAGGCATTATTAGGTACATACTTCTATAATGACTTGCTCACGAAGTATAACGCGCAAACGCTGAACGCAAACGAAACTACCCTTGTGCAGAAGGTGCAACAGGTAATTTGTTGGAGGGCAACAGCCGACATCGCGTACTCGCATTCGCGTAAGATAACTAATAAAGGGGTGCAGCGCGAATCGGGGGAAAACTCCGAAGGTGTTGAACTGAATGAGTTATCATTCGGCATGAGGCACTACAATCAAAAGGCGGAATTTTGGACAAACCGTGTCATTAAATATCTGCTTGAAAATAAGTCTTTATTCTCAGCGTACACCAGTGAAAACAACAAGGATAGCGACATCAAAGCTACCGACACAACCGACGGAACTTACGAATCTGATTTCATGTTCATCTGATGGCTGCAATTTCAGTATCATATATCAAATTATTGCAGAAGATTAAAACATTCTGTGAGGCGCACTACCAAATCAAGCGGTATGGGTTCGATTTTGAAGAGCAAATCGGTGGCTTTGAAGAGGTGGAAAATTTATTTCCATTCATCTACATTGTACCGATAAGCAAGGTTTTAGGCGAAAACACAAATACATTCACTGTTCGCATATATTGCGCTGACCAAATCATGCAGTCGCGTAACAACGTCAACACAATCGTATCCGATGCCGACCTTATCCTAAATGATTTGTATAGATACTTCAAGGATGGTAGTGATGTTGATGTAGATGTATTGAATGACCCAACGATAACGCCAATCAATAACGCATTTCTAACCAAGTGCGCAGGGTGTGTGATGGATTTACAGGTTGATGTTGCTAGTTATGGCCTTTGCGAAATACCTCTGGAAACGCAAACACCACAGGATTCATGTGAAGTATTACTTGAGCAGTTGACAACTGAACAACTCAATGAATGTATCTTACCTACTTACGATTTTTCTTCAACATCTGTACTAGATAACCTGACACCTGAACAGGTTACTGCATTAGAAGAAGAGTTCGGGGGCGGTGGTGGATGTGGTGAAATAGAAGTGTATGTGCGTGATGATGATGAGTTTGAAATTTCTTTCACAATAGACCCTGACGTTAGCACTATAATAGTTCTTAATGATGTTACTGTAAACGCTAAAAATAGTGCAAACACA
>Ga0172367_10008949_pt1 | contig 11086 bp, 8 predicted proteins | sample Lak10m_FD_114542 | JGI IMG/M metagenome (GOLD analysis project Ga0172367, IMG submission 114542) | Freshwater microbial communities from Kabuno Bay, South-Kivu, Congo - kab_022012_10m | ecosystem: Environmental > Aquatic > Freshwater > Lake | place: Democratic Republic of the Congo: South-Kivu...
CCCCCGATCGCCTGTGTGTCCCGTTGTCGGGGGGCTTCCGCCCCCCGAAAGGCCCCCTGATCCAGGGCCTGACCGGCCCCGGAACCCCCTCTTTTTTTCGAGAAGACGTACCTGGGCAGTTACTCACGCGGAAACAAAAGGGCGTGGATCTCGACGCCGATGATGCCACCTGTCATCATCGGATTGGACGTGAAGGCACATCGGGCCGACGAATTCGGCTGACGGGTTTGAGATAGGCTGAGGTGGAGTTTTGGCCGTGGCGATACGGGTGCGCGAAGACTACCGGACGCTGTCCGGCCCGGAGAAAGCGGCGATCTTGATGCTGGCTCTGGGCGAGGAGCATGTTGCCCGGCTGTTCCAGCACATGGACGACGAAGAGATCAAGGAGCTGTCGCAGACCATGGCCAACCTCGGCACGGTCAGCGCCAACCTGATCGAGCGTCTGTTCGTCGAGTTCGCCGAGGCCTTATCGGCCACCGGCTCCCTGGTCGGCACCTACGAGAGTACCGAACGACTCCTGCTCAAAACCCTGAGCAAGGACAAGGTCGACGCGATCATGGAGGATATCCGTGGTCCGGCCGGCCGCACCATGTGGGACAAGCTTGGCAACGTCAACGAAAACGTGCTCGCTAATTATCTAAAAAACGAGTACCCACAGACCGTGGCGGTGGTGCTTTCAAAAATCCGCCCCGACCACGCATCCCGCGTGCTCGCCCTGCTGCCGGAAAGCTTCGCCATGGAAGTGGTGATGCGCATGCTGCGCATGGAGGCGGTACAGAAGGAAGTTTTGGATGATGTGGAGCGCACGCTGAGGACCGAGTTCATGACCAGCCTCGCCCGCACCAACCGCCGCGACTCCCACGAGTTGCTGGCGGAAATCTTCAACAACCTTGACCGCCAGACCGAACACCGCTTCCTGGCTGCACTCGAGGAACGTAACCGCGACAGCGCCGAACGGATCAAGGCGCTGATGTTCACGTTCGAGGACCTCTCCAAGCTCGACCCGGCGGGTGTCCAGTCGCTGATCCGGTCCGTCGACAAACAGAAGCTGGCCATCGCACTCAAAGGATCGTCGGAAACCCTGCGCGACCTCTTCTTCACCAACATGGCCGAGCGCGCAAGCAAGATTCTGCGAGAGGACATGGCGGCAATGGGACCGGTGCGGCTGCGCGATGTGGACGACGCCCAAATGTACATGGTCCAGCTTGCCAAGGATTTGGCGGCCAAGGGCGAGATTGTAATCTCCGAAGGCAAGGGTGAGGACGAGTTGATCTACTGATCCGATGATCCACGGAATCATCCGGATCGACCGGACAGCACCGGTTCGGCTGGATGCCGGCGGGTGTATACTGGAATGATCGCTCGGGATTGGTGACGGGAAACAAGAGCAGCCAATGGCGAAAATCCAGCGCTTCATGTTCGACGAGGATTTCGATCCGGACGCGCCGCGGCGTCCGGTGAAGCCGGTTGCGCCGCCCAAACCGGATCCCCCCCCCAAGCCCGAACCGCCCAAGCCGCCACCGCCCCCCCCTCCCCCGCCAGCGCCGACCTTCAGCGCCGAGGAGTTGGCGGCGGCGCGCAAGAAAGCCTATCAGGAGGGATTCAACGCCGGCAATCAGGTCGGACAGCAAAACGGCAAAGCCGAGGCCGACGCCGAGGCGACCGGGCGGTTGAGCAAGGCGATCGCCAAGATCGGCGACTCCCTGGCCGGACTCTTGCAGCAGGTGACGGCGGAGCGGCAGGCACGCACCGGCGAGCCGGTCCAGATCGCGCTGGCGCTGGTCAAGAAGCTGATGCCGACCCTGGCCGAACGGCACGGGCTGGATGAAATCGAGGCCGCGTTCACCAACCTGCTGGCCGAGTTCGTCGATGAGCCGCGGGTGACGGTCCGGGTCCATCCGCATGGGTTGAAAGCGATCGAGGAGCGGCTGAGACCACTGGCCGAGCAACGCGGCTTTGCCGGCCGGCTGGTGATCTCTGGTGATGGCAAGGTGGCGGACACCGATTGCAGGATCGAGTGGACGACCGGTGGCGGCGAGCGCAACAGCCAGCGCCTGCTTGAGGAAATCGAAGCGGCGGCACAAAAGATGTTTGCGCCGGGCTAATGGAGCGACCCTGCCGGCTGGCGGGCGGCCCTTATAGAGAGTTCTGGAGCGGACCATGGTGGCATCGGACAATTTCACACTGCATGACCTCAACGACGGCGGCAAGGACGTGGCTGGCTACGAGCCATCGTCAACGCCGACCCGGGACCTTCAGGCGGTGTACGACATCCCGGTTCAGATTTCGGCCGTACTCGGCAAGGCAACCATGCAAGTGTCCCAGTTGCTGAAACTGGGCCGCGGCGCGGTGGTCGAGCTCGACCGCAAGGTCGGAGAGGCAATCGACATCTACGTCAACAACCGACTGGTCGCCCGCGGCGAGGTGGTAGTGGTCGAGGATCGCCTGGGGGTGACCATGACCGAAATCATCAAGTCCGATCGCTCGCAAGGGTGAACGGCGAGGGCGGAGTCACGAGGACCGGCAATAAGGCGACCTCCGGAATTAACCGAGTCGTAGACGCGGCTTCCAGCCGCGTGAAGCGGCCGGAGGCCGCTTCTACAGTGACGCACGTATTGCCGGAGGCGTCTACCGGAGGTGTCCTAAGAGCTTGTCCCGAAAGTATATTCGTGATTCCAATGGCATCCGGCGAGCCAGTCCATCGAGATCAAGGCCCACCGCCCGCAGCAGCGCTACGGGGCAAAGGACTCGATCTCGATGGATGGCCGCCGGGGCCAAGGCGAAGCCGGTTGGAATCCCAAGGCGAAACCGGTTGGAATCATGAATAGACTTTTGGGACAGGCTCTAAGGGCACTGGGGAGAGGAACTGACGGACCATGGCACGCGGATCAAGGCAGGGCGATGCCGGTAGCGCGGGCGGCGCCTTGCGGATTGACGCCGGGCTCGATCTCGCCACCCTGCTCGGCCTGATGGCGGCGGGCGGGGTGATCGCGGTTGCGGTGTGGTCGGGCGGGGCCCCGCGCGCGTTCCTCGACATGCCGTCGATGATGATCGTGTTCGGCGGCACCCTTGGGGTCACCATGATGTCACATGCGCTCGGCGATTTCGGCAGCCTCCGGCACGCGCTGCCGGCGGTGCTGATCCGGCGGGTCCGCAACCCCAAGGCGGCGGCCCGCCAGATGCTGCTGCTGGCCGAGGCCGCCCACGATACCGGCACCGACACGCTGGCGGCGCTGCTGCCAGACCTGCGCTCCGAGCCGTTCCTCTATCGCAGCGTTGCCTTAATCGCCAACGGCCTGCCGCCCGACGACATCGAGCGGGTGCTGACGGCCGAAATCAACGCCTCCACCGCCCACCATGTTCACACCATCAGCATCCTGCGCCGCGCCGCCGACGTGGCGCCGGCAATGGGGCTGATCGGCACGTTGGTCGGGCTGGTGCAGATGCTGGGCGAACTCCAGCGCCCGGAGGCGATCGGCCCGGCCATGGCCATCGCTCTGCTGACCACCTTCTACGGGGCCGTGCTCGCCAATCTCTTGCTGACGCCACTGGCCGACAAGGTCAGCGTCCATGCCGAGACGGTTGCCCTTTACCAGACACTCTACCTGATCGGCGCGGTTTCGATCGCGCGCCAGGAAAATCCAAGACGGTTGGAGATGCTGCTTAATACCGCCTTGCCACCGGCATCGCGAATACAGTATTTCTCCAAATAGTCCGCGCGGGGGGACTTGACACCATGCGTCTGCTGATCGTTGGCATGTTGGAAGGCTACATCTCGGAAGCCGGCAAGATCGCGCTCCAGCGCGGTGCCAAGGTCGCGCATACCGATTCGATCGAAGGCACGCTCGCCGCCCTGCGGTCGGCGGCCGGCGTCGACCTGATCATGGTCGATGTCAAACTGGACGTCGGGCGTCTGGTCGAGAGCCTGAAGGCGGAGCGTTTCACCATCCCGGTGGTCGCCTGCGGCATCGGCACCGATGCGCAGGCCGCCGTACGGGCGATTCGGGCGGGAGCCAAGGAATACATCCCGCTGCCGCCGGACGCCCGGCTGATCGCCGCGGTGCTGGAAGCGGTGGCGGAAGAAGCGCACGCCATCATCAGCCACGACCCGGCGATGACCCAGGTGCTGCGGCTGGCCGACCAGGTGGCGCCCAGCGAAGCCTCGGTAATGATCACCGGCGAGTCCGGAACCGGCAAGGAATTGATGGCCCGCTACATCCACCGCAAGAGCCGGCGGGCCAACGAAACCTTCGTCTCAGTCAACTGCGCCGCCATCCCGGAAAACCTGCTTGAGTCCGAGTTGTTCGGACACGAGAAAGGCGCCTTCACCGGCGCGGTCGCACGACGGCTCGGCAAGTTCGAGGAGGCCAACGGCGGCACCCTGCTGCTGGACGAAATCAGCGAGATGCACCCGCGCCTCCAGGCCAAGCTGTTGCGGGCAATCCAGGAACGGGAGATCGACCGCGTCGGCGGCTCACAGCCGGTCAAGGTCGATATCCGGCTGCTGGCCACCTCCAACCGCAACCTCGAGATAGAGGTTAAGACCGGCAATTTCCGCGAGGACTTGTTCTTCCGGCTCAACGTCGTCAACATCCGCCTGCCGGCGTTGCGCCAGCGGCCGCTGGACCTGCCGCTGCTGGCCGATCATTTCGTCCGCAAGTACTCGGAGGCCAACGGCCTGCCCACGCGGATTCTGTCACCCGAGGCCCTGGCGATTCTGCAAGCGCATCACTGGCGCGGCAACGTCCGCGAGCTGGAAAACGCCATGCACCGCGCCGTGCTGCTGGCCCGCAGCACGGTGATCGATCCCTCGGCGATCATGCTGACCAGTACTATCCTGGCACCGGACGACGCGGAGCACGGGGCCGCCCCCACGCCGGCCCCGGCTCCGGCTCCGGCCGCGCCGCCGCAGCAGCAGCCGGGATCGATGCCAACGGCGCCGTTGGGTGGGGGCGGACTGCCCGGCCAGACCAGCTACCCCACCCGGGCGCAGATGAGCAGCATGGGACGGGCCGGCGGTCCCTACGGTGCCCAGGCCCAGCCGCAACCCCCGCCGCCGATGACCGCCGCCGCCGGCTTGGTCGGCCGGACCGTCGCCGATGTCGAACGCGATCTCATCATCGAAACCCTGCACCACTGCCTGGGCAACCGCACCCACGCCGCCACCATCCTCGGCATCTCGATCCGTACGCTTCGCAACAAGCTCAAACAGTACAGCGAGGAGGGCGTACCGGTGCCACTGCCGGGGGAGGCGGAACGGGCGATGATTTAGGAAGGGGGGCGTACGGGATAGTGGTTGGATGTTAAGAAAGGTCAGGGGACTTTGTCCCCCGACACCCCCTACCAAAGGCCGGCGGGCCTTTGGAAACCGTATAATGGGAAGGGGGCAATTGGGTAAGACGACGCGCAAAATTAGTGGTTTCCAAAGGCCCGCTGGCCTTTGGCAGGGGGTGTCGGGGGACAGCGTCCCCTGACAAATCGCAACACTTAAATCACCTGTTTTTGCACCTTTCCTGAACCGCCGATCCCCCCCGCCGCGGTCGCCGACCGCCATCGGAGTCAAAACACGCCACCATGACCTTGACCGAGCACACCCAGGATCCAGGCCGTCCGGCCGGCGCCGGCGCCGGGGGCGGTCTGGTGTCCGATCTGGCCCAGAGCGCGCTCGGGCTGGCTCGGCGCGGGGATGTTGCGTTCGCAATCGGGGTCACCGGCATCATCGTCGTCCTCCTGGTGCCGCTGCCGACTTGGCTGCTCGATTTCCTGCTGGCGGTGTCGATCTCCACCGCGGTCATGATCCTGCTGAGCGTTTTGTTCATGCAGAAGCCGACCGACTTCAGCTCCTATCCGACCGTCCTGCTGATCACCACCATGCTGAGGCTGTCGCTCAACCTGGCCTCAACCCGGCTGATCCTGTCGCAGGGCCATGAGGGGACGGACGCGGCCGGCAAGATCATCGAAGCCTTTGCCAATTTCATGATGGCCGGCGACTTCGTCATCGGCGTGGTAGTCTTTTCGATTCTGACGCTGGTCAACTTCAAGGTAATCACCGCCGGTTCCGGCCGTATCGCCGAAGTGGCGGCGCGCTTCACCCTTGATGCCATGCCCGGCAAGCAGATGGCGATCGACGCCGACCTCTCAGCCGGCATGATCGACGAGGCCACCGCCCGCGCCCGCCGGCGGGAGCTGGAGGACGAGGCCGGCTTTTACGGCTCGATGGACGGTGCCTCGAAGTTCGTCAAGGGTGACGCCGTCGCCGGCCTGATCATCACCGGCATCAACGTGGTCGGCGGTGTGATCATCGGCGTCCTGCGCCACAACATGGACGTGGTGCACGCCCTCGACACCTTCACCCGGCTGACCATCGGGGACGGGCTGGTCTCCCAAATTCCGGCCCTGGTGATCTCGCTCTCGGCCGGCTTCCTGGTGTCGAAGTCCGGCACCACCGAGAGCGCCGACAAACTCCTGGCCAAGCAGCTCGGCAGCTCCCCGCAGGCGTTCGGCATCGCCGCGGCCATGCTGGGGTCGATGGCGTTGCTGCCCGGCATGCCGATGCTGCCGTTCCTGCTGCTGGGCGGCGCCTGCGGGGCCGCCGCTTGGTACCTGCCGCGTATGCAGAGGCAAAAGGAGGAGGAAGAGACGGCCGCGGCCGAGGCAGCCGCCGCCCCGCCCGCCCCCGGAACGCCGGGAGCGCCGGCTGCAGACGAGCCGATCTCCACCGCGCTGGCCATCGACCTGCTGCGGCTCGAGCTCGGCTATGGCGTCCTTACCCTGATCAGCCAGCCGATGCCCGGCACCCAGCGTTTGACCGAACAGATCCGCGGCCTGCGCCGGCAGATCGCCAACGAAATCGGCTTCATCATGCCGGCGGTCCGCATCCAGGACAACCTCCAGTTACCGCCCAGCTCCTACGTGATCCGGATCAAGGAGATCGAGGCCGGGCGCGGCGAGGTCCGGCCCAACATGTTTCTGGTCATGGACCCGCGCGGCGAGGCGATGAGCCTGCCCGGTGAACGGACGACCGAACCCACTTTCGGCCTGCCGGCGGTGTGGGTGGATCCGCAGTACCGGGAGGAGGCGCTGTTCCGCGGCTATACCGTGGTCGACCCCGCCACCGTCATCACGACACACTTGACAGAGGTCATCAAGGACAACATGGCCGAGCTGTTGTCCTACACCGAGACCCAGAAACTGCTGGACGAGGCCGGCCAGGACCACCAGAAGCTGATCGGCGACGTGGTGCCGCAGCAGATCACCATCGGCGGCCTGCAACGAGTGCTGCAAAACTTGCTCACCGAGCGGGTGTCGATCCGCGATTTGCCGACCATCCTGGAGGGCGTCTCCGAGGCGGCTGCCGCCACCCGCAACATCACCCAGATTACGGAGCACGTACGGACCCGCTTGGCCCGGCAGATTTGCGACAGCCACGCCAACGAGATGGGGTTCATTCCGTTGATCCCGTTGTCGCCGGCCTGGGAACAGGCGTTTGCGCATGCGCTGGTCGGCGATGGCGAGGACAAGCAGCTTGCCATGCCGCCCTCGCAGCTCCAGCAGTTCATTACCAGCGTTCGCCAGGTGTTCGAGCATCATGCGATGATGGGTGAGACGCCGGTGTTGCTGACCAGTCCGGGCCTGCGCCCCTACGTCCGCTCGATCATCGAGCGCTTCCGGCCGACGACGCCGGTGATGTCGCAGAATGAAATCCATCCCAAGGCGCGGATCAAGACGCTGGGGCAGATATGATGACGCGGGCGGGAGGTGGAATGAAGGGTCAGGGGACGCTGTCCCCCGACACCCCCTGCCAAAGGCCGAAAGGCCTTTGGAAACCGGATATTGGCGCGGCGAGACAGGTGAGCCGCCGAGCAAGTCAATGGTTTCCAAAGGCCCGCCGGCCTTTGGCAGGGGGTGTCGGGGGACAGCGTCCCCTGACATATCTCCCCCCGGGCCGCCACGAAAGGACTCCGCTGAATGCGCCTTAAGTCCTTCCAGGCCCGGACCATGGGCGCCGCCATGCAGCAGGTGCGGGCGGCGCTTGGCGATGACGCGATCATCGTCGCCACCCGCGAGGAGCCCGACGGCACCGTCCGGGTCACCGCGGCGATCGAGGAGAACGAGTCGGGCGCTGGATACGGCAGCGGCGGCGGCGCACACGGTGGCACCGGCGGCGGCGGTCGCGGCGCCCCCCCGGAGCCTGAGATCGACATCGCCGAGGAGGTCGCCGACGTCCTCTACCGCCACGGCACCCCGGCCGCGGTGGCCGAGCGGCTGGTCGACGCCATCACCGGCCTCGACCTCACCGACCCGGTCGATGGCCTGAGCGCGGCGCTCGACGCCGTGTTCACCTTCCAGCCGCTCGCCGAAGAAGGCGGCCGGCCGCTGATGCTGGTGGGACCGCCCGGTGCCGGCAAGACCCTGACGGCGGCCAAGCTGGCGGCACGCGCGGTGTTCCGCAAGCGCCCGGTGGGGGTAATTACCACTGACACGATCCGCGCCGGCGGAGTTGCCCAGTTGTCCGCCTTTACCCGGCTGCTCAAGGTCAAGCTGATCTCGGTCGACGATCCGCTGGCGCTCGCCGATGCGCTGGAGGTGACCCGCGGCGTCGAGCAGATCGTCATCGACACCGCTGGCCGCAATCCGTTCGACCCCGCCGACCTCGCCGAGTTGCGCCAGACCCTGCAACGGGCCGATGTCGAGCCGGTGCTGGTATTGCCGGCCGGCGGCGATGCCCAGGACACCGCCGAAATCGGCGCCCTCTACCGCGCCATTGGCGTGCGGCGGGCGATCGTAACCCGTCTCGACCTCACCCGCCGGCTGGGCGGCCTTCTCGCGGCCATCTACGAGGCGCGGCTGAACTTTTGCGAAATCAGCAACACCGCCAAGGTGGCCGAGGGGCTAACCCCGCTGACCGCCGCGACCCTGGCCCGCTTCCTGCTGCCGCCCAAGGCCAGCCCGGCAGCCCAGGCCCCCCCCCAACCTGCCCCCCGCGCCCAGACCCGCGAGCCGACGCGGGAGCCGATGCGGGAGCCGATGCGCGAACAGGCACGTGAACCGATGCGGGAATTGGTGCGCGAGCCAGCCCGGGAGCCGACTCGCGGTCCGTCGTCGGCCCGGGACGACGACGCTAAGGACGCGTTCCGCGATCCGGTCCGGGAGGCGCTGCGCGAGGCAGCCCGGGAGGCGGCCCGCGAAACCGCGCGTGAGCCGGCCCGCAACCAGCCACCCCGGGATGATCCCCGTCGGGACGAAACGCGTCGTGATGCCCCCCGCCGGGATGAAACGCGCCGAGACGATTCCCCTCGCGATGTCTTCCGGGAGGCAGCCCGCGAGGCGCTGCGAGACCCGGGGCGGGAGCCGGCGCGTGACCAGACGCGAGATCAGGCCCGCGAACCCTTCCGCGATCCCATGGGACGACGTGTGGCCCGGCCGACCGGCACCCATTCGTAATGGTGACGCGCAGAAACAAGGGCTTCAAGTGCCACGATCCGTCAGGAGACTTTGTCCCCCGACGGCCGGCGAGAAGCCGGCAAAAAGCAGGAGGCAATGATACCGGCGAGCGTAATGGTTGATCCATTGCCTACGGCGATGCCGGCTTACGCCGGCCGTCGGGGGACGCTGTCCCCCGACACCCCTAGCCAAAGGCCACAAGGCCTTTGGGAACCGGTTATAAGGGCAATGGATCAAACACTAAGCTCATTGGTATGAGACTGACTTTTTGCTCATTGGTATAATGCGACGGGACCATCCGGCATAGTTGGCGCATTCTTTTCCGCGCGTCGCCTAAGCCCTCCCGCCAGTATCCGTCCGCCCTGCCCCGCTTCGGTCCCGCATGAGGCCCGCGGGTGATCCGGGGAACAAAACGGCCCATCAGGAGAACCGGTGATCGGCATGAAAGAACAGGTCATTCCGGCGGACCCCGCCACCCTTGCCGCCGCTCCAGGCACCGGCGCCAAGCCGCTGCGGGGCCAGAACGTGGTCGCGGTAGCCAGTGGTAAGGGCGGAGTCGGCAAGACGTGGTTCTCGATCACGCTCGCCCACACCCTGTCCCGGCTCGGCCGGCGCTCACTGCTGTTCGACGCCGACCTTGGCCTTGCCAACGTCGACATCCAGCTCGGCCTCACCCCCAAGCGCGACCTTGGCCAGGTGATCGAGGGCGCGGTCACGCTCAAACGGGCGGCCGAGCGCTTCGATGACGGCGGTTTTGACATCATCGCCGGCCGCTCCGGCACCGGCAGCTTGGCCAACCTTGCGAGCCAGCAGCTTGCCGAGCTGCGCACAGAACTGTTGACGCTCGCACGCGACTATGATTGCGTGATCATGGACCTCGCCGCCGGCATCGACCGCACCGTGCGCGCACTCGCCGGCCCCGCCGGCACATGCCTCGTGATTACGACGGACGAGCCCACCTCGCTCACCGACGCCTACGCCTATATCAAGGTGACCCGGGCCACTAACCCGGCCGCCGACGTCCGGGTGGTAGTCAACATGGCCCAGACCCCGCGCGACGGCGAGAAGACCTACACCACCATCCTCAAGGCCTGCCAAAACTTCCTCAAGTTCTCCCCCCCGCTCGCCGGCATCATCCGCCGCGACCCCAAGGTCCGCGACGCCATCCGCTTCCAGACCCCCCTCCTCACCCGCTCCCCAAGCTGCGACGCCGCCCGCGATCTCGAGGCGCTGGCGCGCAAGCTGTTTACGTGAGGGAGGAATAGCGGCGGCGACCGCATTGCCCCGGACCTTGGCCGCCTGCACGATTCGTCAAGGGCACAGGCGGGAGACGGCGGAGTCCTTCATCGCGGAATGATACCAGCGCGCCTCGTGCTTGACCCATTGCCCTTAACCGGTCTCCAAAGGCCTTTCGGCCTTTGGCTGGGGGTGTCGGGGGACAGCGTCCCCTGACGGCCGGCGCGAGCCGGCGACGCCGCAGGCAATGGATCAATCATTACGCTCGCCGGTATAAGAGCCAGTCCCGAAAGTATATTCATGATTCCAATGGCATCCGGCGAGCCAGTCCATCGAGATCAAGGCCCGCCGCCCGTAGCAGCGCTAAGGGACAAGGGACTTGGTCCGATGGATGGCCGCCGGGGCC
>Ga0172367_10008950_pt1 | contig 11085 bp, 11 predicted proteins | sample Lak10m_FD_114542 | JGI IMG/M metagenome (GOLD analysis project Ga0172367, IMG submission 114542) | Freshwater microbial communities from Kabuno Bay, South-Kivu, Congo - kab_022012_10m | ecosystem: Environmental > Aquatic > Freshwater > Lake | place: Democratic Republic of the Congo: South-Kivu...
CCTAACAGGTATTCGACCGCACTTTGCGGCCTAGCACGGTTGGGTTGGCGGGGTGCATGGCGGCAGGTTATTGACGGATTGGGGCGTGTCCAGCAGGATTTCCGGCGTTCCAGCCATGTTCACTGAGGTTACGATTAGACCGACAAAAACCGCACCGCGCGAGCGGCTGGTGCCCAACCCGAAGGCGCGCTTGCGGGAGCAGTTGCATGAGGTGTGCCGGTTCAAGCACCTGTCGCCCCGAACGGAGGAGGCCTATTGGGGCTGGCTGCGGCGGTTCTTGGTTTTCCACAGGCAGGGCGGGCAGTGGCGCCACCCCAAGGAACTCGGCGGGCCGGAAGTGCAGCGGTTCCTCAGCCACCTGGCGACGGAGCGGCAGGTGGCGGCGTCCACGCAGAACCAAGCCTTGAATGCGCTGGTGTTCGTGTATCAGGAGGTGTTGGGGCAGTCCTTCGAGCTGGAGGGAGCGTTTGAACGGGCGCAGCGGCCCAAGCGGCTGCCCGTGGTGCTCACGCGGGCGGAGGTCAGCCGGCTGCTGGCCGCCATCCCAGCGGAGCATCAACTGGCGGTGCGGTTGCTCTACGGGAGCGGGTTACGCCTCATGGAGCTGCTGCAGTTGCGCGTGAAAGATGTGGACCTGGAGCGGCGGCAAATCATGGTTCGTTCCGGCAAGGGGGACAAGGATCGCGTGACGATGGTGCCCGAGAGTTTGGTGGCGTTGCTGGGGGCGCATCTGGTCAGGCGGCGGCAGGAGCATGAGGCGGATACGGCCGCCGGGTTTGGCGGCGTGGCGCTGCCGGAAGGTCTGGCGCGGAAGTATCCGGGCGCGGCGGCGGAGTGGGGGTGGCAGTGGGTCTTTGCCATGCGCTCGCTGTCGGTGGATCCAGCGTCCGGGCAGCGGCGCCGGCATCATCTGCTGGCTGACAGCGTCCAGCGGGCGGTGAAGGAGGCCGTGTCCCGCGCGGGATTGGCCAAGCCCGCCACGCCGCACACGTTGCGCCACTCGTTCGCGACGCACTTGTTGGAAGGCGGGACGGACATCCGCTCCGTGCAGGATTTGCTGGGGCATAAGGATGTGAGCACGACGCAGATCTACACGCATGTGATGCAGAAGCCAGGGCTCGGGGTGCGGAGCCCGTTGGACTTGGTGGGAGGGTAGGGGATGGGGGCTAAGGGATAGGGGGTTCCGCCGCCGGTTGAAGGCTTGGCCTCGCCGGCCGGACTTTTCCCCGTCCCGGAAGGCTTCTTCCCCTCGGCGGAGGGCTGCGCGGCTGTCCCGGATGACTTCTTCTGCTTGCCGGAAGACTTTTTGTGCGTCCCGGATGAGTTCTTGGGCGTGCCGGGTGACTTTGCGGTCGTCCCCGATGACTTTTTGGGCATTCCCAATGGGTTCTTACCCGTCGCGGAACACTTTTTGGGCGTCCCGGATGACTTTCTGCGCGTTCCCGATGACTTTTTCCCCGTTTCCGGTGACTTCGTGGCCGTCCCCGACGCCGCTTGACGAGGAAGAAGTCTTCAGAGACGAGGAAAAAGTGTTCGGGAGCGCCCAAGAAGTCATCGGGAACGGGGAAAAAGTCTCGGGTGTGACACAAGCCTCGTCTGGTGAGACAGACAAAGTCTCGGGTGAGACACAAAATGTCATGGGTGGCACAGAAGAAACGTCCGGTGGCACACTCGAAGTCATCCGGAATGAACTTTCCTCGGTGGGTGGGCAGGAGTGAGGGAGAAGGGCGACAACACGTCATCAAGCACCCGGCCGGCGTGAGCGGACGCCGAGGCTCTGGGGAGGAGCAGGATTAGGATCAAGACCAGGAGCAGGAGGGGAGGCGGCGGTTCGGCCTCCTGCTCGTAATCCTGATCCTAATCTTGCTCTGGCTTTAGTCCGGTTCAGGGAAAGGGAAAAACCGATTCCGCCACAGTGCGGTGGCGTCCCTGCCGGCAGCAAGCGGTGTGCGCCACTTCCTACCCATGAACCGACCTCTGGAGCGCGGGTTAAAAACCCGCGAGTCCGTGGCGTCGCTTCCTCGCGGGATGGTTATCCCGCGCTCCGGTTCAGGGGCCGAAATCCCGGGACTCGGGCCGTGAATTATCTCCCGGCCGGAGAGGGCGGGGTGAGGGAGAACGACGACCCCACGGCATCAGGCACCCGGCCGGCTTGAGCGGACGTCGAGGTTACGGGGAGGAGCAGGATTAGGATCAAGAGCAGGAGGGGAGGCGGGCGGGGAGGCGAATTACTGGTCCGATTTGCTGCGCCAGATGACTACGGTGGCACCGGCGGCGAGGAACAAGCACATCATCGGGACGGGCACGAAGGCGACCGGCTTGGAGACGACGAGGGTGCTTTGCGTGGACCAAATAGCCGCTCCGATAATGAGCCAGAGGACGCTGATGCAGATGATTTTCTTAGGTTTGGACATAAGGGCGGTGGGGATGGTGTGCTGGGCATGGTGAAGGTGAAATGCGGGCCTGCCAACCTTATTCCGGGCGGTCCCGGGCCGGACATTTGGTTGTTTCCAAACCGCGCGGCTTCCGCTTGAGTCTCGCGCCTGCGAACGTCATGGCGACTCCATATCAACCGCAAGCTTTCATCGCCCGCACCGTGGCCGGCATTCCACGCTCGGGCATCCGTGAGTTTTTCGACATCGTCCAAAGCCAGAAGGACGTGATCTCCCTGGGCGTGGGTGAGCCGGATTTCGTCACGCCCTGGCACATCCGCGAGGCCGCCATTTACTCGCTCGAACGCGGCAAGACCACTTACACCTCCAACCTCGGCCTGCTCAAGCTGCGCGAGGCCATCGCCGCGCATCTGGCGCCGCGGTTCGGCGTCCGCTACGACCCGAAGAAGCAGATCCTTATCGCCGTGGGCGTGAGCGAGGCGCTGGACATCGCGTTGCGCGCGCTCATCAACCCGGGCGACGAGGTCATCTATCACGAGCCGTGTTACGTGAGCTATTCGCCGAGCATTGCGATGGCCCACGGCGTGCCCGTGGCGGTGAGCTGCCGGGCGGAAGACAATTTCGCCGTGCGCGCGGAGGCGATTGAGCAGGCCATCACGCCCAAGACCAAGGCGTTGATGCTCAACTTCCCGACCAACCCCACCGGCGGCACAATGACGCGCGCGGAGTTGGAGAAGATCGCCGCCGTCGTGCAGCGCCATAACCTGGTGGTGCTGACGGATGAGATTTACAGCGAGCTGACCTTCGAGGGGGAACACGTCTCCATCGCGTCGCTGCCGGGGATGATCGAGCGGACGATCTTCCTGCACGGCTTCTCGAAGGCGTATGCGATGACGGGCTTCCGCATCGGCTACGCGTGCGGCCCGGCGGAACTCATCGAGGCGATGATGAAGATCCACCAATACTCGATGCTCTGCGCCAGCATCATCAGCCAGGAGGCGGCCATCGAGGCCATCGAGCACGGCGAGGCGGACACGACAGAGATGCGCGAGCAATACAAGCTGCGGCGGAACTTCATCGTGAAGGCGTTCAACGACATGGGGCTGCCGTGCCATTTGCCGCGCGGGAGCTTCTACGCGTTCCCGTGCATCGCGAGCACGGGCTTGGGCTCGAAGGATTTTGCGTTCCGGCTGTTGCAGGAGGAGAAGGTGGCGTGCGTCCCCGGCGGGGCGTTCGGTCCCAGCGGCGAAGGGTATCTGCGCTGCTGCTTTGCGACGGCGATTGACCAGATTCAGGTGGCCACGGACCGCATCGCGCGCTTCGTGGCCAAGGTGAAGCGCGGCTGAACGCGCCGACGCGGAGAAAATCCCCGTTTCCCGCTGAATCAGGTCCGCGCGGTGCCCGTCAGGTTCTACGTCCCGATGGACCTGAACCGTCACCGCATATGCTGACCCTCCCCGGACACAACGCAGGCCGTTTCTGTGACGGCGTCTCCCGCCGCAGTTTCCTCCGCATCGGCGCGCTCGGCATGGGCGGGCTGACCTTGCCGCAACTGCTCGAAGCCGAGGCGCGCGCCGGCACCGGCAAATCCCACAAGGCCGTCATCAACATCTTCCTCGCCGGTGGCCCGCCGCATCAGGACATGTTCGACCTCAAGCCGGACGCGCCCAAGGAAGTGCGCGGCGAGTTCAAGCCCATCAAGACCAACGTCCCGGGCATCGAAATCTGCGAGCTGTTTCCCCACCTCGCCAAGTGCGCGGACAAATACACCATCATCCGCTCCATGGTCGGCGCAGCCGGCGGGCATGATGCCTTCCAGTGCCATACGGGCCGCGCGCCGCGCAACCAGCCGGCCGGTGGCTGGCCCTCGATGGGCGCGACGCTCTCGAAGCTTCAGGGCAACACGGTTCCCGGCATGCCGGCCTTCGTCGGCCTCGCGCCGATCACGGGGCATCGCCCGTGGGGCGACCCCGGCCAGGCCGGCTTCCTCGGCCCCGCGCACGGCGCGTTCAAGCCCAACAAGGAAGGCAAGGAAGACATGACGCTGAACGGCATCTCGGCCAGCCGCCTGGATGACCGGCGTTCCCTGCTCACGGCGTTTGACCACTTCCGCCGGGACGTGGACAACAGCGGTTTGGTCGAAGGCCTCGACGCGTTTCATCAGCAGGCCTTTGCGATGCTCACCTCCAGCCGGCTCGCCGAGGCGCTCGACCTGAACAAGGAAGACCAGAAGCTGCGCGACCGCTATGGCCGGGGGTTCCCGAACTTGAAAGACGACGGCTCGCACCGGTTGCTCGACGACTTCCTCATGGCGCGGCGGCTGGTCGAAGCCGGCGTGCGCTGCGTGACGATTGCGTTCAGCCGCTGGGACTGGCACGGGAACAACTTCGGCCAGGCGCGCGAGGAATTTCCGCTGCTCGACAAGGGGTTGTCTGCGCTCATCGAAGACCTGCATGCGCGCGGGATGGACCGCGACGTGAGCGTGGTGGTGTGGGGCGAATTTGGCCGGACTCCGAAGATCAACAAGGACGCCGGCCGCGACCACTGGCCGAATGTTTCCTTCGCGCTGCTCGCCGGCGGTGGGATGCGGCATGGGCAAGTCATCGGCGCGACCAGCCGCGATGCCGGCGAATGCGTGGACCGCCCGGTGAAGTTCGGCGATGTGTTCGCCACGCTCTACCAGCGCCTCGGCCTCGACCCGCACAATGACATGGTGAACGACCTCACGGGCCGCCCGCAGCACTTGGTTGATCCGGGCAGCGAGCCGCTCCGGGAATTGGTGTAAGCGGCAGCAGTTGAGCCCGGGCGCATTGAGGGGGCGCATCTTTCTGCGCAGATCTTCACGGGCAGTGAGGAATAAATGCCTCGCTCCTTGACCTGCTTCCGCGCGTTTCCCATGCTGAAGCCGCTTCACCGCTATGCCTGAGCAACCCAACTCCGACCGCGATCTGACACCCGAGGTCAGCGCGGAAACCGACGTCGCACGACTCGGCCACTCCAGCCCGCCGCCCGCCCACGAGCAGACCGCCGACGAAGATGCGCAGATCGCCGACTGGGAGGGCATCGCGGCGCAGCCACAGTTCAAGGCCCTGCTCGCGGCCAAGCTGAAGTTCATCGTCCCGGCGACGCTCTTCTTCGTGGTGTATTACTTCGCGCTGCCGGTGCTGGTGGGCTGGTTTCCCGAACTGATGGAGAAGCGCATCGGGCCGGTCAACTTGGCCTACGTCTTCGCGCTCTCGCAGTTCTTCATGGCGTGGATTCTCGCCTACGTTTATTTGCGGAAGGCCTCGCAGTTCGACGACCAGGCGCACGCCATCGTCTCCAAGCTCGACCAGCCCAAGGGAGGCGCGAAGTGATGAACTTCCTCCTCGCCGCCGCTGCGGCAACTCCGGCTGCCGCGCCCGCCGGCTTCCAATTCACGCCCGCGCTCGGGATGTTCCTCGCCTTCGTCGTCGTGACGCTGGGCATCACCTACTGGTCCGCGCGCAAGTCCACGGGCGCGAGCAACTATTTCGCCGCCGGGCGCGGCATCACCGGCTGGCGGAACGGCCTCGCCGTCGCCGGCGACTACATGAGTGCCGCGAGCTTCCTCGGCATCGCCGGGATGATTGCCTTCAAAGGCTACGACGGCTTCATGTATTCCGTCGGCTGGCTCGTGGCGTATCTCACCGTGCTGCTGGTCGTCGCCGAGCCGCTCCGCAACGCCGGCAAATACACGATGGCCGACGTGCTCGCCTACCGCCTCTCGCCGCGCCCCGTCCGCGCGATGGCCTCGCTCTCCACCCTGACCGTCTCGACCTTCTACATGATTGCCCAGATGGTCGGCGCAGGCGCGCTCGTGAAGCTGCTCCTGCCCGGCGTGAGCTACGAAGCAGCCGTCGCGGGCGTCGGTGTGCTGATGATTGTCTATGTCGTCTTCGGCGGGATGCTGGCGACGACCTGGGTGCAAATCATCAAGGCCATCCTGCTCATGAGCGGCTCGCTCTTCCTGAGCGTGCTCGTCTTGAAGCACTTTGATTTCAGCTTCGTGAAGTTCTTTGAGGCCGTCGGCAAAGTCCCCGTGGCCGGACCCGATGGAACACTCGTGGAGAAGGATTTTCTCAAGCCCGGCCTCATCTTTGGCCTGCAAGTCACGAAGGGCTGGGGGCCGATTGACCTCATCTCGCTCGGGCTCGCGCTGGTCTTCGGCACGGCCGGCCTGCCGCACGTGCTCGTGCGCTTCTACACCGTGCCGGACGCGAAGACCGCGCGCGTCAGCGTCGTGTGGGCAATGGCCATCATCGGCGCGTTCTACATCATGACCACCTTCCTCGGCTTCGGCGCGGCGACGATTCTGACGCCCGCCAAAATCAGCGTGGAGAACATGAGCGCCCCGCTGCTCGCCAAGGCGCTGGGCGGCGAAATCTTCTTCGCCTTCATCAGCGCCGTGGCTTTCGCAACGATCCTCGCCGTTGTCGCTGGCCTGACCATCAGCGCCAGCACGAGCTTTGCGCACGACTTCTACACGAACGTCCTCCACCACGGTCGCGAGCGCGGCCCGGGCGAGGAAGTCCGCGTGGCGCGCATCGCGGCGTTCGTCGTGGGCGCGGTGGCCATCCTGCTGGCCATCAAGCTGCAGACCATCAACGTCGCCTTCCTCGTCGGCCTGGCCTTCGCCGTCGCCGCGAGCGCGAACCTGCCGGTCATCGTGCTCTCGCTCTTCTGGAAACGCTTCAACACCTCCGGCGCGTGCTGGGGCCTGGGCGTCGGTCTCATCGGCAGCATCATCCTCATCATCCTCAGCCCGAGCGTGATGGTGCCCGGCGGCAAGGGGTTGATTGACGCCGAGCCGTGGTTTCCGCTGAAGAACCCCGGCATCGTGAGCATCCCGCTGGGCTTCCTCGCCGCGTGGCTGGGCACGATTCTGAGCAACGACCGCACGAGCGAAGCGAAGTTCGCCGAGCTGACCGTGCGCGCCAACACCGGCCTCGGGGCCGAGAAGGCGACGGCGCACTGACGCGTGGCACCACTAACCAGCCCTGACCTGCACTGATGAAAGCAAACTCGTTTCTCCTGCCCGTCCTCTCGTTGGTCGTGTCCGCACTGGCGGGCTGCGCCACTTCGGAATGCCCGCATTGCAAACCCGACAAGGCAGGTGCGCCTGCTGTGGCTTCCGGCGCGAAGCCCGCTGCCGCCACCGCCGCGCGCAGCCTCTTCGACGGCAAAACCCTCACCGGCTGGAAGGACTCGAACTTCGCTGGCGGCGGCGAGACGAAGGTGGAGTCGAACTTCCGTGGCCAAGGCCCCGTCATCCTCATCGAGGCTGGGCAGTCCCTCAGCGGCATCACCTTCACCAACCCGGTGCCGAAGCAGAACTTCGAGGTCACGCTCGAAGCCCTCAAGGTGCAGGGCAACGATTTCTTCATCGGCCTCACCTTCCCCGTTGCCGAGTCGCACGCGACGCTCGTGCTCGGTGGCTGGGGCGGGGCGACCACGGGCATCTCGAGCATTGACGGCCTCGACGCCTCAGAGAACGACACCACGAAGTTCCTCGGCTACGACAAGGACAAGTGGTTCCGCATCCGCATGAAGGTGACGCCCGCCAAGCTGGAGACGTGGATCAACGACGACAAGGTCGTGGACCAGGACATCAAGGAACGGCGCATTTCAATGCGCTTCGGTGAGATCGAGAACTCCGTCCCGTTTGGCATCGCCACCTATCAGACCACCACGGTCATCCGGAAGGTGGAGATCAAGCCGCTGCCCTGACCAGTTCAGTGCAGGATCGGCAGGTCGTGGGGCTGCCGGATAAGTTCGGCGTCGAGGTCCAGGAAGTAGTCCAAGCGACGGGAGGTTTCAGCGTCGTCGATCGCGCGGGCCATCAACAGGTAGGCTGCGTAATGGTTGCCTTCGGATTCCACCAGACCGGCGTAAAACGCGGCCAGCTCGGGATCGTGCGGCGGCAGTTCCCGGGCGAGCATTTGGAATTTCTCGCAGCTCCGGCCCTCGATGAGGGCGCAGCAGATCAGGTGGTCAATGACTTGGAGGCGGACACCCTTTCGCATTGCGTGCATGAGGCCGGAGATCCACGGGCTGGGATGCGGCTGGCCGAACGGAATGCCGCGCCGTTTGAGCAGGCCCAGCACGAGCTGAAAGTGCTGGAGCTCCTCGATGGCGATGGCGTTCAGCTCCTCGACCCGCCCAAAGAGGTCGCGGTAGCGTTCGAGCGTGATGGCGGTGGTGGCGGCCTTCCGCTCGAGGTGGGCGTGGTCCACCAGCACGGCGGGCAGGTTCGCGAGCGTGCGCGGCAGCCAGTCATCCGGCACTTTGGCGCGGAGCATTTCCATGGCGGGATTGTTCAAGCCCGCATCCAGCCGGAGCAACTCGGAAGTTCACGGCGCCGGTGCGGTTCGATACGCTTGCTCCAACACATGAAAGATGAACTCCTCGCCCTCCTCCGATGCCCTGAAACGCGGCAGCCGCTGTCCGTCGCTGACACGGCACTGATCGCGCGGCTCAACGCTCAGGTGGCGGCGGGCGTAGTGCGCAACACAGCGGGGCAGGGGATCGTCGCCCAGATCGAGGCCGGATTGGTGAGAGCGGATGGCCGGGCGTTGTATCCGGTGCGCAATGGCGTGCCGGTGCTGCTGGTGGACGAGGCCATTCAGCTCGCGTGAGCCCCCTCCTTGAAACGACGCGAGGTCGCTTCGGTCTGGCGGCCAGGTCCGTCATTTCGAGCCGGCGAATAAATTGGATGGGAGAAACCTTTTGACAAACCGGCGGCGCATTCCTACCGTCCGCGCCGCACTGACTGGTTGGGGTCGTAGCTCAGTTGGTAGAGCACCACAATGGCATTGTGGGGGTCAGGAGTTCGAATCTCCTCGGCTCCACCATCCAGTCGGCAAGGAGGCAGGTCAGGCTCTAATCCGTGAAGGTTTGCGAGCGGCATCGCGGCTGCTTCGTGTCCCTGCATGAACGCGCGGTTCGTCAAAAGCTTGTCACTGAGGCCAGTGCAACTTCTGGTAAACGAGCATGGCCTGCTGCAGTTGAACGTTCGCCGCCGACCCCTCCGACTGCCCGTCAAGCCGCCGGCCGACGCCACGTGGAGGCAGGCTGCCTCGGCGAGGCTGGAACAGTTGCTGGATTTCCTGTTTGAGGGCTGAGCCGGAATTGCGGGCCTGTGCCCGTGCCTACCAGCGATTTGAGGATGCCAAAAACAGGGTCCGAAGCTGCTGCTCATCGACGAGGTTCTGCTGAACTGCTGCTACCCATACTCGGCAAACTGCGGAAGCGTCGGCCCCAGAAGCACGCAGGCCAGCCGGCTCGCGAGCATGGCAGCTTGCCCTCGGCGGCATACGTTTCATGGGCAAGCGGTTGGCAAATGCAAGTGACTGAGTGGCATCCAGTCGTAGGCCATTTGTCATGGCTGATTGCTCATCAGGCTTGACCTGCCCTGGCGGTTTCCACGCGGTGCCAAATCTCCGGTGGCATGCCCTGTTGCCATACCCCTCCCAAAAGGTGGGCGAAGGCGGGGCTGTGTTTGGCCTCGGCCTCGACTCGTTCATTGAACTGAACCCCGTATCGGGCTAGCAAATCCTCCAACGGTCCCGCTGCCAGCAGCGCGACTTGGTCTTCAGTCAACTCCCGCTGCATGATGCGCAGAACCGCTTGCCACACCGCCTCCGGATTTTCGAATGGCGGAAGGAGGCCGTCGGACATCGTGCAATCACGGCCCGTCAGCCAGTCGGCCTCCAGCTCATCAACCGTTGGCGGACGAAGGCGCATGTCCGGATCAGCGGCCACGTCAGATTCCTCAGTGCCCGTGCTTGAACGCCGCGTGGTCTGCCTTGCCGTCAGCCAGGATGAACGCGAGCAGGTCGAGGATTTGCTCCTTGTCCAGCGCGTTGAGCAGCGCGGCGGGCATCAGCGAGAGCGCGGAGGCTTTGCGCGACTTGATGGCGCTTTTGGCGACCTTCTGGATTTGGTTCGCCGCCGGACCGGTCTGGATGGTCACGCTGGTGGTATCTTCGGCGAGGATGAGGCCGCTGAGTGAGTTCTCGTCGCCGAGTTCGAGGGTCACGTTGCGGTATTTGTCTTCGATAGTTTTCGAGGGGTCGAGGATTTCGGCCAACACGGCCATCGCGTCGCCTTTGTATTTCTTCACCACGTCGCTGAGGCTTGGGCCGAAGGCGACGCCTTCCTTGCCGAGCTGGTGGCATTGCGCGCAGGCGAGCGCGGTGAACGTCTGCTGGCCGTGCGCGAAGTTGCGGTGCGTGCCGACGCGCTTCAGGTCGGCGGCGAAGTCGGCGAGTTTCCATTCAGTGAGCTGGGCGACCGGCTCCGGGTTCTGCGCGAGAAAGGCTGCGAGATCGTCCGCCACGATGAGCACGCCGCGCATCACGCGCCAGTGGCCGGGGAAGGTGCAGAGGTAGGGATAGCGGCCGGGCTGGGCGGGCGCGGTGAAGTTCAGTTCGGCGCGGCCGTTGGGATTCACCAGCGCGGTGGCTTGGAGAATCTTCTTCGAGTCGGGTAGGTATTGCTTCGCGAGCGCGTCGGGACGCGTGGCCATCTGGTCGGCGAGCAGGCCGATTTCCTCATCCGCACCGGCGGCGACGAGCACGAAGTTGTGCTGCATCAAGTCGGGGTTCTCGAAAATAATCCGCACCGGCGCGCCGGGTTTGGCGTGGAGCTGGCGCGGCGCGAACTGCATGAG
>Ga0172367_10008951_pt1 | contig 11085 bp, 9 predicted proteins | sample Lak10m_FD_114542 | JGI IMG/M metagenome (GOLD analysis project Ga0172367, IMG submission 114542) | Freshwater microbial communities from Kabuno Bay, South-Kivu, Congo - kab_022012_10m | ecosystem: Environmental > Aquatic > Freshwater > Lake | place: Democratic Republic of the Congo: South-Kivu...
CGCTCACCTCAAGGTTGCGGATCATGTTCAGGGTAACAAGGTCCTGTCCGAGGTCCGGTTCTTGAACCGTGCCGAGGGCTTTGAGTACAGCTTCTTTAGTTGGTGCCATTGAGTAATCCTATAAAGAGATTTTATATATAAAAAACAGACAAGTAGACAGGTGGGAATTCTTACCCGTCTACTTGTACAAGTTTATACCTGCAAAATTATGCGGCGGGCGCTGCGGCAGCGTTTGCTTTTGCGGCTTTTGCGGCTTCTTTTGCTTTGCGGGCGTCTTCTTCCTTTTGATAGTTCAGCGGGCGGATCTCTGCATAGTAGGAAGCGGGCTTGAGTAATTTATCGAGGTTGTACACATTGCGCCCGTATGAAGCGATGGCGAAATCATGGTCCATCTTGATGGCGTCGAATGGGCAGTATTCGGCACAGAAGCCGCAGTTCATGCAGACATCCATGTCAATATAGAATTCTGCGGGTTGGGGCACGGGTTTGCCGGTGTTGGGGTCGTTGGTGCGTACGATCCAAATACATTGCGGCGGGCAGACCTTGGCGCAAATACCGCAGGAGGTGCAGCGGACGTTCTTCTTGTCATCGCCATCGTGAACAAGGAACGGCACAAAGCGGAATTCCTCTGGCTGGATCAATTGCTCTTCCGGGTACTGCACGGTGAAAATACCGCGCGTATTCTTGGAGGAGCGATGTGCGATGCCCTCCTGAGAGTAATAGCGTTTCTTGCCCTTCATCCACCACGAAATATCATCGAGGTAGGTTTCAACGAAGCGATTCAGGGTGACGCCCAACCCTTTTAATATGCCTTTTCCATACATAATTATTTCTCCATTCCGTTATTGCGAGGCAGATGTTCTTCCCGACGAAGCAATCTCTTTATATAGATTGGAGATTGCTTCGGGCAAAGAGCAGGAACGCCCTCGCAATGACGTAAAGTTTTATCTATCTACTTCGCCCATTACGATGTCGAGCATCGCAAGCAGGGCTACGAAGTCAGCGATCTTGGTGCCTTTGCACATCGTTTCAACAGCGGTCAAGTTGACGAACGAAGGGGCGCGGACGTGATAACGGTAGGGATTGGGTTTTCCGTTCGAGACGACGTAGAAGGCGAGTTCACCCTTGGGTGATTCGACCCGTCCGTACGCTTCACCAGCCGGTACACGAACCTGGTACTGCGGTTTCTGCGAGTTGATCGGACCTTCGGGGATTTGCTTGAGAGCCTGTTCCAAAATGCGGAGGGATTGGCGAATCTCATCGAAGCGGATGAGGTAGTTGTCGTACATATCGCCGTTGTAGCGCACTGCTACATCAAAATCAAAGCGATCGTACACCGAATACGGGTCGGCGCGGCGCAGGTCATATGGCACACCGGCAGCGCGGAGCACAGGTCCGGTCACCGAGTTGTGAATCGCTTCTTCGGCATTGAGCACATGCACACCCTTGAGGCGCCCAACCAATACTTCATTCTCGTTGAGGAAGCGTTCCATTTCATCTGTCTTGGCGGGCAGGCGGTCGTGGACGAGGTCTTTGATCTTCTGCATTGCATCTGCGGGAATATCGCGCACCACACCACCAAAGCGGAAGTAGTTGCACATCATGCGTGCGCCGGAGACAGCCTCGAAGATATCGAGGATGAGTTCGCGTTCTTCAAAGGCATACAGCGAAGGTGTATACATTGAGCCAAGGTCATTGATGAGCATACCAATGAAGATGAGGTGGTTCTGAACGCGGCTCAACTCTGCCATGATCACGCGGATGTATTCAGCGCGTTCTGCCACGGGAATGTTCATCAATTTTTCCACGGTTACAGCGTACCCGAAGTTATTTGCCATCGAGTTGAAGTAATCGAGTCGGTCGGTGAACGGCATGATCTGCAAATAGGTGTTGCGTTCGCCGATCTTATCGTGGTTGCGGTGCAGGTATCCCATTACGGGTTTGAGGCTGGTGATGGTTTCGCCGTTCAGCTCCACTGCCACACGAAGCACGCCGTGCGTAGAGGGGTGGTGCGGACCCATGTTTACGACCATGTGGTCGGTACCCATTTCGTTTTCGCTGGTGTGCTTCATGCTCGATTTTTCAAGCGAGAAGTACAACTGGTCTTCATTTTCGGGCTGGTAATTATCCAGCTTGAAGTTTTCGGGGAGTTTGATGTTATCGCGGAAGGGATTCTTGAATTCTGCGTAGGTATGGTGACCTTCGGGCCAGCGGCTCTTGAAAGGTTTTACTTCTTCTTCGAAAAAGGCTTCCTGATAATCTTTGCGAAGTGGGTGACCCTCGTACCCTTCCCACAAGAGGATGCGGCGCAGGTCGGGGTGACCGGTGAACTTGATGCCCATCAAGTCCCAGGCTTCGCGTTCTTGAAAATTGGCGCCAGCCCAAACATCAATGAGAGATGGTACTTCGACGGGGTCTACACGATCTACTTGAGTTTTGAATACAATGCCGGGTCCGCCGGTGGTGCGGTGGGCATGGTAGACCACTTCCATTTTGTTGTCGGCGATATAGTCTACGCCAGTAACAGAGGAGAGCAGGTCAAAGTTGAATTCGTCGCGCAGGGCGGTGGCAACTTCAACGAGATTTTCTTTTTTGACGATGAAGCCCGAGAACCCGGGGCGGGTATCGGCGGTGACAAATTCGGGGAAACGAGCGACCAAATCAATGGTCGTAGTAGAGGCGGGGGCAGTCATTTATGCACCTTCCTTTTTCATAGCTGCAGCTTCAATTTCTTCTGCGCGGCGCACGTCGATCAGGTCTGGTCCGAGAATGGGCATGGGGACGTAGTTTGAGTCCACTTTACCTTTTTCGTACCAGCGAACTTTCTTGAGCGATTGCTTATCGATTTTTTCCTGCAATTTCATCATGCCTGCGATCAACGCCTGCGGGGTGGGAGGGCAGCCGGGGATGTAAACATCCACGGGTAAAAACTTATCAATGCCTGCCACCACGTTGTAGCCTTCCTTGAATGGACCGCCGCTGGAGGCGCAGGCGCCCATTGCCACCACATACTTGGGTTCGGGCATCTGGTTGTACAAGCGGATGATGGATGGCAGCATCTTCTTGGTAACCGTGCCGGAGACCAGCATCATATCTGCCTGACGCGGGGTGGGGCGCATCACTTCCATGCCGAAGCGTGCCATGTCGTAGCGGGCAGTTTGTGCGGCGATCATTTCGATGGCGCAGCAAGCCAGACCGAACATCAGGGGCCATACCGACCAGCGGCGTCCCCAGTTGTAAAGGCGGTCTATCGTTGTCACCGAAACAACATTCTGAATATCTTCAGGGATGTTGTAGTTCGGCAGGTTCAATCCTTCGTATTTATTTTCTTCCATGAATGAGCTCCTCGTACCAGTCTTGGTAGATTGCATATAGGATGTCGTCGTTCACAAGAGCGGGGTCATCCTCAAATTCCGAAAGCGCCATCGTCCAGTTGTAAATTTGCTGAAGGGTCACTTCTTCGATATTCACATCTTTATGCGTGCGCTTTAACTCAAGAGCAATTGCAAATGTAGACTCCCAGTTAAGCGACATGGATTTTGGTGTTTTCCTTCACAAACAGGGCGATTATAGCACTGGGGGAAAATAAGTCAATTCATTTATGCAAAAATATATTTGCATAAATAAGAAAGTGAGTATAATCACCTCAACCGGATGACACCCCGCCTCTGACTTGATTTGGGCTTGATTCGGTTTTCTGGAAAATCTATCCCCCCTGATACTTTTCGTGTAGGCATTATGACTACCTCCCGCCAAAAAATTCTCAATCATCTCAAGAAAACACGTGTCGCCTCAGCGCGTGAGATCGCCCGCGCCTTGAAACTCTCCGCGCCGAATGTACGGCATCACCTATCTGTCTTGTGTGCAGATGGGCGCGTGGAGATGGCATCCACCCATAAACGTGAGGGGAGAGGCAGACCAGAGAAGGTGTATTCACTCTCACAAGCGGCGTTGGGAGATAATCTGTCAGTGTTGGTTCAGGCTGTTTTGACGGCGGCAGGCTCAACGTTAAGTATCGAGGCGGTGGCGCACCTCGTTTTGGATGATAGTCAATTTGCAGGTCTTTCTATGAATCGGCGGCTGGCATTTCTTGTCGAAAAAATGAATGAGATGCATTACCAGGCGCGTTGGGAGGCGGGAGGCAGTGGACCCAGGGTGATCTTTGGGCGCTGTCCGTATGCACGGGCGCTCGAAGGGCATTCTGAGATATGCAAAATGGATGAAATTTTATTGAAGAAGGCTTTGGAAAGGGATATTTTAGCTCTAAAAAAAGTGGAACCGCCTGGAAAAGATATCTGTCCATTTATTTTTCAAGTTGGATGAATAGTATTGGCGTGCTGGCAAACTATACCGGAAAGTGGTTTGCCGCGACTTGTCTGGTGGGCTTGAGCCCTCGGTAATTTCTTTTATGCAAAGCATTAGGTTTCAAAAAAACCGCGAAACTTAAGTTTCGCGGTTTTTTTGAAATTTTCCTAGCAGTCTGTGCAAATCGGTGTAAAGGTTGGCGGCACAGGTGTGGGCGTTGGAGTGGCTGTATTGTTTGGCGTTGGCGTACGGGTTGGCGTACGGGTCGGCGTTTTTGACGGTGTGAGCGTTATGGTTGGCGTGTTTGTGGGCGTACGTGTGGGTGTACGCGATGGCGTGAGTGTGATGGTTGCCGTATTTGTAGGTGTACGCGTTGCCGTGTTTGTGGGCGTGCGCGATGGTGTCAGTGTGATGGTTGGCGTGGGTGTACGCGACGGTGTCGGCGTGATGGTTGATGTTGGTGTGCGCGACGGTGTCAGCGTGATGGTTGGCGTATTTGTGGGCGTACGCGTAGGTGTGCGTGACGGCGTCAGCGTGATGGTGGGGGTGCGCGTAATAGTGGGCGTATTTGACGGTGTCAGCGTGATACTTGCCGTGGGTGTACGTGTTGGGGTGCGTGTGATGGTTGGCGTACGAGACGGCGTGGGGGTACGCGATGGGGTTGGGGTGCGTGAGGGTGTGGGGGTACCTGTGGCTGTGCGTGTTGGTGTAAGTGTGCGCGTAGAGGTTGGAGTGGGAGTAAAATTGTTATAAGTAGCAGGAACGGGGCAGGTTCCCCAACCGGGGAAGGTGAATGTTAGGTTTACAGAAAACACAACAGCTTCATTCCAGGTTGTTGCATTGGTGTCGGCGTCCCAAGTTAGCTGCTGTCCGTTATCTATTCTATACGCATTATTTATTGCAATTGAATTAACGATGTTGGGCGAAATAGTAATTCCGTCTCCGGAAGTTCCAGACCCATTCCAGAACCTACCGCCACTGCCATTAAATTGAATATAGTCAAAGTAAAAACTAGTCAGGGGAGAAGGCGACCAGCTGAAATTTGAGGCTGTCAGGTAGGCTGAGGCTTGGTTGTTGTTGATGACACGAACTTCAAAGCTATCACCATTTTTGCGAACCCGGTTGGCGAAAATTAAACTACATTGAGGGACGGGTGTATTGGTGGGTGTAGGCGTATTCGTGCTCGTAGGTGTGATACTTGGGGTCAGGGTAGGCGTAGGGGTATTTGTGTTGGTGGCTGTGGGGGTATTGGTCTCTACTACAAATTCACCACCGCCGCCATCGGGGTTGGGCAGGGGGAAATTTGCGATTTGAGCAGTTTCAAATGTTTCGTTCCTACCGGTTCTGTAAGAAGCAAGGTGGATCATGGGTTCAAAGCCAAAAATTGGCAGAACAATAAAAGTAAAGTTGTAATCTGCCGCCACGATCACCATATCGCCCGGGTTGCCTGCGCTTTCGGTGCCGATGGTGCATTGTGCGTATTTGGTGGTGCTGCCCATTTGGGGGCGTATGAAATACAGCCCGATGGCATCGGCTATGCTTCCATCGGGTTCCGGTCCGGCACAGACCGTGACGTTAAGGTATTGGTTTGCGCTTTGCTCAAGCGATTCGTCGTAGGCAAACCCAAGAAGTACACGGCGGGTTTCATCTTCGATGGAAGGCAGGCGGGCTGCGGTAATTTCGGCTTCGCGGTTATCGCCGGCGCAGGGGGTATCACTTGTGCAATACCCAAGATCATACGAACCGGCAGATGCATAACGAACTCCGAAACGGGTGGAATTTTCAAGAACCAGCCATGCGTAGAATAACCGCCCGAACTCGATGACCCCAACCAGGAGAAGGACGAGAATGGGGATAATGAGCATGAATTCCACCATGGCTTGCGCATTTTTGGAATGCGGTGCCTTATGTGCTCTTTGCGCGTTCATAATCAATAAAGTCTCCGTTATTCTGAGATTTTGGTGGAAATGTTTTGTGCAATGATCTCAAAGATGTTTTGCAAGGTCAGGTTATTTGGCGCAAAGAAATACTCGCCATGGTTGATGGTTGGGTTGAGGTCATTTCCGGCGTCTCGCGCAATGTAGCGAAGTAAATATTCCGCTTCACCGCACTGGCGATCCCCAGTCGTTGTTTCAATAACACAGGGGAGAGTGGGAGTTCCGTTCGATTGGATAGTAACACCATTGCCCAGTCCAATAGTGTATATTGTAACGCCATCCCCGCTTTTTAATGCGGCGAGTTGGTCAGACATATCTCGAGCAAAATCGTCGGCATCATAAATGGAAATATCATTTATGACTGCCCCGCTGATTGGATTTGTGTAGTCTGCTGTTGCGTCGGGGTCATGTCGTGTATCAGGGTAGGGGTCGCGGCATAGTTTGGGGAATGGGGCTGACATGAGACTTCCAAGCCATGTATTTTGAGGACAAAATCCATATGGATACGCATCTGTGCCTGTGGTGGCGTTTGCTGGACCGCTGGCTAATAATACAGAGACCCATAAAGACTCAGTGCGTTGGTTGTTCGAGTTTCCGCTCCCAGAGTACGCATTTTGTGCGAGTTGGAGCATTCCTCCAATATTACTAGATGGACAAGAAGAGGGGTCTGATGATGGGTCAAGTAAATTTATATGGTTTTGAAATATCTGGCAGATCGGACGGTTGAATGTTCCGCTGATGTACTCAAGACATTCGCCGGGGGTATCGCTGCCGTCGCATATACGCGGCTGTAACACTTTAAGATCGTCAATGGCGTTGATGATATTTGTTTCATTGAAAGAAAGTGGTAGTACTTCCACAGGTACACGGGTAACAGCAGAATCAATGTCGGCTGCCTGTCCCGTCATTGCAATAACAGAGACACGATCATAGCCAAAATAAATTAAGGAATTTACAAATTCGATGGCGACATCCTTGACTGCTCGCATTGGCTGGCAGTTGTCAGCGGCGTTACACACGCGTGGGTCATCGCCAGTGTCTGGGGTGGGTGAGTTAGTGGAGTCACCGTCTGCATCGGTTGTTTCATATGCCATCGAGCCGGAGGTGTCGATCATCAATACCAAGTCTATGGTGGCCGCTTCACCGATGGATGTGACGGTCAATGCTGTGCCATTGATCCCAATCACTCTCATGAATGCAAATTGAACATCTGCTGTTGCGGTTACTTCCACAAGTTTTCTGTTTTCAACGGGGTTGCCGTCAGGGTCTGGGTTGCACAGCGCAGGTCGGTCTGTCGTATCTTCGCAGGTGCGAATAACAACATCGCTTACGTTGCTGATCTGGTTGATGCTTAAGAAACTCCATACGGCGTTTTCCATGGCTTGTACGTTCAGTTCGCCTGTATTGGGGTCGGGGCGGAATTCCTGTGCTGCGGCTACAGCGGCGGCATCTACGCTTCGTTTGAGCTTGCCGTATTCGATCATTAATACGCCGGTATCAAGAACCAGTCCTGCTGCGGCGACCAGCCCAATAAATGCGACTGTAATTATGACGATGGCTTGTCCGCGTTCTTTTTTGCTGGAATTTGTCTTCTTGGATAATGGTTTCATAAGCGGTTAATTCTGGTCGAAAGGTTTTACGTAAATGGTGGGCATGACAACTGAAACGTATAACATGCTGGGGTTTCCGGGGGAGAAGAGGGGCTGCGTCCAGGGGAGGTTGAGCGTGCCTTCGTACCCGTAATATAGCTCAATGATCAAAAGACCCGCGTCGGAGGGTTCTTGTCCATTCGAGACGATAAAATTACCAATGTTCTCATCGGAGTAATTGCTGGGGGGGTTGGTAGCGCCAAAGTGCTTGTAGTAAAGCCCGTCGGAAAACCTTGTAATACTTACGATCGAATCGGGGTCGGTGCTTTCGTCTACTTCCACGCCGATCAATGAGATCAATATGTTGTCACGATCTGCAAGCATGACGATCTGCCTGCTTTCTACATCTCCAGTGGGCGCAAGCAATTCAACGATATAGGCGGCTGCATCTTGAAAAAAGATCAGGTTGGGAGCGCCATCTGCGTCAAATGGGTTAACTGTACTGTATCTGCGTGACGCTGTTCGGGTGGCGTCTTGGAGTGAGAGGTACGTATTGAGCATAAAACCAAATTCCACCATGCCGGTGAATAATAAAATGATCACAGGCAGAGAAATGGCAAACTCAACCAAACTCTGGGCGCGCTTTTTTTGGGTTGTGTTGAAAAAAGAGGAGAATTGCTTTAAAAAAAGTTTCATTTTAACGATTAGGTTACCTTGATAAAAATTTTACGATGGTTATAAAAAATGGGATTTGGTGCAGGGCGGTGGTGGGGGTATTGTGTTTGCCGTATTGATTGGATACACACTAATCCGAAAATAAAATCCATAATTATTATAAGCTATTTTTAATTTACAAGAAATACGCAAGAATTTTGCAATATTATCATTTTTGTAAGAAGTTTACCCGGGTGTAGCCTGGTTTGCTCTAAAAACCAGTTGAATTGCCTCGACCTTTGCGGCTGCCAGGAAGTTGACCGCGTTTTCGTCGGTACGATAAGCAACATTGTAAACAATGCGGGTGACGCCTGCGTTAATGAGCGCTTTGGTGCAGTTGATGCAGGGCAGGTGGGTGACGTAGCATGTAGCCCCACGGGTCGAAACGCCATGAAGCGCTGCCTGAATGATGGCGTTCGTCTCGGCATGAATGGTGCGGACGCAATGCCCTTCCACCATTAAATGCCCGATCTCGTCGCAATGTTCCTGTCCGGCGGGGGAGCCGTTGAAACCGGTGGTGAGGATGCGTTTCTCACGCACCAGTACACAACCTACAAAGGCGCGGTCGCAGGTGCTGCGTTCAGAAACTGCGAAAGCGATTTTCATAAAGTATGAGTCCCAGTCAGGGCGCATGGAGTTCCTCCAAAATTTTGTCGATTTTCATGGGTTTGGATATTGGGCGAATCTCCAACTTGGAGAATTCCCTTTCAGCGTAACCCAAGGTTTGGACTGTTGAGGCAAGCCCCCGCTTCGTATGAGGCGGGGGCTTGCCCTTTTCCTATTATTCCACGGTGACTGACTTTGCGAGGTTGCGCGGCTGGTCTACATCCAAACCACGGGTGGTGGCAATGTGATATGCCAGCAATTGCAACGGTAGGACGGTTGCCACCGGTGAGAGCATCCACGGCGCATCCGGGATCCAGAGCACGTGGTCTGCCATGCTGCGGACGAGCTCGTCTCCTTCTGTTGCTACTGCCACTACGATTCCGCCGCGAGCCTTGGCTTGCTGTATTTGCGAGATCATTTTTTCGTGCCAGGGGTCTTTGGGGGCGATGCAAATTACCGGCATTTCTTCATCGATAAGTGCAATGGGACCGTGCTTCATTTCGCCCGCAGGGTACCCTTCTGCGTGGATGTACGAAATTTCTTTGAGCTTTAACGCGCCTTCGTATGCAATTGGCATATTAATGCCGCGACCGAGATACAAACAGCCTTTGATATCTTTGAGCGCGTGCGCCACTTTTTCGATCTCCGCTTCCGAGTCTAATACCCGCCCGGCGAGATCAGGCACGAGGCGAAGGTCTGCGACCAGTTCATGGCGGGTCTTTTCATCAATGACGCCGCGCAGGTCTGCAAGCAGAATGGCAAGCATGTACTGGTCTACAAGCGGTGCAGAGAATGCTTTTGTAGAAGCCACGCCAATTTCAGGTCCGGTTTGCATGGAGATGTAGCCATCTGCAACCCGCATGGCTTGCGACCCAATGGCATTGACGATGCTCCAGACGATGCCGCCTTTTTTGCGTCCTTCTTCCATGGCGGCGAGGGTATCTGCTGTTTCGCCAGATTGAGAGATGGCGAGGATGACGGTGTTCTCGTCCACGATCGGATCGCTGTAACGAAATTCTGAGCCGATGGCAACTTCCACCGGTATTCGCGCAATTTTTTCAATGAGATATTTGCCGACCATACCGGCATACGCTGCCGTACCGCAGGCTGTGATGTAAATGCGTTGAATTCTTTTTGCCAGTTCTGGGGTGAGGTTTAGTTCAGGGAGGCGAATGCGCCCTTCGTTAAAATCCACACGTCCAGCGAGGGTGTCGGTCAATGCGCGGACTTGCTCGTGAATTTCCTTTTGCATAAAGTGACGGTACTCGCCTTTTTCGGCTGAGACGGCATCGAATGCAATGGTATGAATTTCAGGCTCAACGGGTTCACCGTCAATGGTTTCAATGCGAATGCTGTCTTTTGTCAGCACAACCATCTGCCTGGATTCAAGAAAGATCATCTTGCGGGTATGTTCCAAAATGGCAGGGATATCTGAAGCGAGGAAGTTTTCTCCTTCTCCGATACCCACCACTATGCCGCCAGCGTTGCCAATACGGGCGGCAATGATTTTATCCGGCTCGTCTGGGGTGATTAACAAAACCACATTCGCACCTTCGATCTGTTTGAACGTGCGCCGTGCTGCTTCCTCAAATGAAATACCCGAAGATTTATGATTCTCGGCAAGGTGGACGATGGTCTCTGTATCGGTATCGGAGTTGAAGGTTACACCTTCTGCGCCAAGCTCGTCTTTTAGTTCCAGAAAATTTTCGACGATGCCGTTGTGAACCACAACCATTCTGCCGGTATTGCTGATATGCGGGTGGGCATTGCGCGCAGAGGGCGCTCCATGTGTTGCCCAGCGGGTGTGCCCAATACCAGGCGCACCATTCAAAGGCGACTTGCTTACAAGGTCTACTAGCTGCTGCAACTTGCCCGCATCACGTCTTACGTCGATTTTGCCGTTATTGACAACGGCAACGCCTGCTGAGTCATAG
>Ga0172367_10008952_pt1 | contig 11085 bp, 7 predicted proteins | sample Lak10m_FD_114542 | JGI IMG/M metagenome (GOLD analysis project Ga0172367, IMG submission 114542) | Freshwater microbial communities from Kabuno Bay, South-Kivu, Congo - kab_022012_10m | ecosystem: Environmental > Aquatic > Freshwater > Lake | place: Democratic Republic of the Congo: South-Kivu...
CATGACCATCGTTTCATCCAGTGTTTACGGGTGTTTGGTCCGATGGGGACAGGCTCTACCTAGTGCATTCCTTCACACCTATTCCTGTAAGGTGTTGGGGCCTACGCTGGAGCTTACGATGTGAGTTTCATCTGCAGGAGCTGGCTTTTGGCGACTAGTAAAAGCCCAGACGCATAGACGTTGACGAGAACACCACTACAAAGGCTCCGAAAACCGAGAAGGAAAAGTGGCAAGACTCATGTCAAACGCCTGCGGGTGGCGTGTTCATCCCGCTCAAGCACTGGCAACGTTATATGTGTGGCATTTCAGGATGGTATAATATTAAAGGAGAGGAGGACTCCCTCCCGGAAGTGATTCTGGATTCGATCAAGCACAGAGGGCCTGATGGTTCTGGGGTTTTCGTCAGTCCTCCGGTCGGACTCTTTCATAGGCGACTGAGCATATTAGAGATCTCGGATGCTGGTAAACAGCCCATGAGCTCCTCGTGTGGGCGGTATGTGATCGTATTTAATGGGGAAATTTACAATTATCGAGAGCTTAGGGCTACACTTTCCGAGCATCGTCGTCAGCCGAGCAACTCTGACACCGAGGTGTTGCTCGATCTTTTCGCTGAACATGGCGTGAAATGTCTGTCCGCGTTAAACGGAATATTCGCATTCGCCTTTTACGATAGGATGGAGGAGACCCTGTGGTTAGCTAGAGATCGGTTTGGAGTTAAGCCTCTTTACTTCAGACATGTCGCGGATGAGTTCGTCTTTGGCTCAGAGATCAAAGCAATCATCGCGACGCTGTCGCCTAGGCTAAAGCTAAATGTTGCGAAGCTTCCTGAGTTTCTAACGTATGGGTCAGTAGGAGCTTCAGCGACGATGTACTCTGACATTGTTCGTGTGCCGCCAGGAAGTTGGCTCAAACTGAACAGATCAGGACTAACGACAGGCACATTTTGGAAACCCGAGGACATCCACCGAGTGTCCATCGAGAGTGAGACAGCGACCGAAGAGGTACGGCGTCTGGTAGAGTCCGCTGTGAAGCGTCAATTGGTTTCTGACGTCCCCATCGGCTTGTTTTTGAGTGGTGGAGTTGATTCAAGCGCGATAGCTTCCTTTGCCTCGCGACACTACTCGGGGATGTTGCGGGCCTTCTCCGTTTCATTCGACTTTGCAGCTTCACAAACAGAGGTCCCGACGGCCCGGCGAACGGCTCAAAGGTACGGTCTTGATCACACTGAGTTACAGGTTAAATCGAGCAACCTCCCCGACTTGTTGGAGGCGCTCGTTCGATGTCACGACGAACCGTTCAGTGATGCGGCAAACATTCCACTGTATCTGCTCTGCCAAGAGCTTCAAGGAGCCGTCAAGGTGGTACTTCAGGGTGATGGGGGTGATGAAGTATTCGGGGGATACAACCGGTATTCCTTACTGCAGCACGCGGCACGATGGCGATTTCTGGCTGCCCTCCCCTCGTTGGCAACTAGACACTTTCCGGATCGCTTGAGGCGCATTCTTGAGGCCTTCGCTGATTCAGACCCTGGTATGCGTATGGCGTTGTTAATGACTGTGGAACCTCAAAGTCCCTCGCCCCTCCGCGTGTTGAATAGGGAACTTAGGAAGAGGGTTTGGAACGAACAAGCCTACGGTACCTACAAAAGTATGAACGAACGTTTCGGCCACCTCGAACCTGTGCAACGGATGCTCTATACCGATACTCAGATCATTCTGCCGGATATATTTCTGGAGAAGGTTGATAAGAGCACGATGGCTCACGGCATCGAGGCTAGGGTTCCGTTCCTCGACAACGAACTCACGGCCTTTGCGATGAGCCTTCCGGCGGAGCTCAAGGTGAAGCGTGGAACTCTCAAGCATCTCTTGAAGCGCGCATTGCGTTACGAGGTCCCCCGGGAAGTGCTCCACGGACGTAAACGTGGATTTGGTGTTCCTTATGTCGATTGGTTGCGTGGGCCGCTGTACGATTTCGCAAGAGCAAATGTGCTGGCTAAAGAGAACTCCCATCTCTTTGACACGGAGTTACTTACTCAACTCTTTGAGGAGCTTAAGAGCACCGGTCGTTGTGGCTTCCTGCTCTGGAAGTGTCTCCAGCTGTCTATCTGGATGAGGCTTTACCGGGTTCAGGTTTAAATTGGGATCTGCGGACTCGTGGAGTTATGAAGCCAGTAGTTATCTTTGTGGGAGGGTTCACAAAAGGCAGGGACGGCACAGTGGGAGGACAGCTCGCAGCATGCAAAAGCTTGTTGACCAGTGCTCTAAGCGATGTGGTGGAATGGAGGTTGATAGATACCAGCCAGATTACACAACCTCCGCCGAAGTTCCCAGTCCGTGCGACATATGCTCTCATGAGGCTTCTACGGTTTTTGCAGTGCTTGGTTACTGGGAGGGTCAATGCAGTAATGATCTTCACCTCGTTTAGCCGATGGAGCCTCTTAGAGAAGGGTATGTTGTGCGCGATTGCTCGTTGCTTCAGGAAGCGAGTCGTCCTAGCAATACGTTCCGAGGTTGTTCTACGCCGACAGCCTCAACGGTATTTCGACGCTTGTCTGATCAAAACGCCTTCTGCACTTCTGTGTCAATCTGATGTCGCAAAATCGAACTTGGAACGCATCGCATTTCCTGCGTCGCTAACGACCGCTGTGATACCGAATTGGGTTCTTTGCGAGGATTTCGAAGTATGTTGGGAGCAACGTGCCACGCGAGCGAGAAGCCTTGAACCTGTGACCTTTCTTTTCGTTGGCTGGCTGGAGCGATTCAAGGGGGTCTACGAGTTGTTGGACGCCGCCTCGGAGCTGAGTGCTAAGGGTTATGAGTTTAGAGTGATAATCTGTGGTGGAGGCAGTGAGAGACAATGCCTGCAAGCGCGTGCGTCAAAGCTAGGCCTAGATAGCATCGTTTCCTTTCTCGGCTGGGTCCATGGCGACGAGAAACGCACCGTTTTGACAAGAAGTGATGTGCTAGTGTTGCCTTCCTATTCGGAAGGTCTTCCCAATGCAGTTCTGGAGGCTATGGCAGCAGGACTCGGGCTCGTGTGTAGTGCAGTCGGCGGCATTCCATCTTTAGTGCTGTCATCGGCGCAGGGATTGCTGATTCCACCTAGGGATTCCAAGGCACTGAGTGGAGCGATGGAACTTCTAGTCGAGGACAGGCGTCGCATAGCTGAGATGGGACGCTTGAACCTCGCTCATGTCAGGGCGTATCATAGCGTCGAGAAGGTCTGGCCAGAAGTGGCAGCAATCCTCGGCCTTGATCTCGGTGCCCATCACCAGATCTGACAGGCCCTTTACATGTCACGAATTCGTTAACAAGCGGGCAGTTTAGACCTCGGCCTGAAAATGACACTAAAATGTACCGGACTTGAATATGTGTTTTATCGCAGGATTAACCGAAAAGCCTGCCTATGCCGTAGGCTTGCAGTCGATTCAGGGTCTGACTCCGCGAGGTCCCAGTACTTATGTTTTACCTATCCTTGCTCACCGATTTGCCCTGATATTTCCGCCTCCCTATGACTTTGTGTGGGTAACAGGGATAGGATTCGGGAGGTCGAAGGAGAGTCTTGAGGCCACGAGGTAGATCATGGTCTGAAAGTAGTGGAAGGAACGGAAGCCTCGGGACTTGCGTTTAACGCATTGGATGATGCCGTTGAGGGCTTCGGCGGCTGCGTTGGTGATGCGGGTTCGAATGAATTGGGCGATGCCCTCAAAGTGCTCGCGAATGGTGATGGCAGCGCGCTTCATCTCGGGAATTCGACTGCGGATCACCCAGGAAGTCCATCGCCACAGGGCAGCCTCGGACTCGGATCGATCCGGGCTGCGCATTATGGCTCGAAGAGAGTCGAGCATGTTGTAGGCCTTGCCCGTCTGGCAGTGGCTGCGTCGGATTTTGGCAATCTTCGACTTCTCGTCCTCGGTGAGAGATTCACCGGGTCTCAGCAGCAGCCAGCGGGAGTGCTTGAGTTCCTCCGGGAAACCGTTGCGCTCGCGGCGTCGCACTTGATCCATCGCACGATTGGCCAATTGCACGACATGAAAATGGTCAAACGCAATCGTGGCCTGGGTGAAGGTGGCCGTGACGCCCGCGGTGAACGCGGCACTCATGTCGATGCAGACGTCTTTAACCTTCTCCGGAGCCAGGCCACGTTGGGCCAACTCATTGGCGGCCGTGCTCACCGATTGCGCGCTCTTGCCTTCGACTACCACCAGGACACGCGCTGGGGTGCCCGCCTCCCGGTTCCCAGCCTCGCTGACCACGGTCATGTAGTCGTGGCCTTTGCGGCGTGAGACTTCATCAATGCTCAGGGTCGTGACGGCTCCCAGTTGGAGCGCCCGATGCGCCTTGTCCACATGGTGGAAAAGGATGTTCCACACCCGCTGTGAATATTCGCCAATCACTTCGGCCACTTCTTGCGCCGTCATCCCGGTCTGAGCCAGGATCAGAACCAGGGACTCCATCATCAACGTGAAGCCGCTCTGCGGCCGCGCCCACGGCACGGCCACGGTCTTGACCCCCGCGCCTGGGCCGCCGTCCACACGCGGCAGCCCGGCGTGCAGGTAACATTCGAATTGGAAGAAGTTCAAATGCCTCCAGCTCCTCGGGGTGGAATCGTAGACCGGGCTTGGTTTCTGGGTGCCAGGATGGGGAAATCGCGCGCCCGCAGGGTAGTTCAACTGGATGTTCAGACGTCGCTTCTCTCGATCAAACTCCACCGCGCTGATCTTCCACGGCGTTCCATCCAAACCCAAGGCCATCTCGAATACTGCGTATTGATCCATGCCCCTTTCCTAGCACAACTCCTGGGGATCCACGCGAAGAAATGTAAGCCAAGGAGGTGGGGGTGGGGCGGGGTTTGGGGCAGCGCCCCATCCGTTTCCCTCACATTTTACCCACACAAAATCACAGGGAGCCATATTTCCGAGGGTCTGACGCTACTGAGATAGGAACAAACAATCGCAGATTGTCGTAGGCCAACACAACACACTTTGGAAGGCATCGTCTTTACTCCCTGTACCCACCGGATTGAATGAAAGCCTTTTGTGACTTGTACAAAGCCAATGGATGGCTGCGGCGGGTGGCCGTAACGTCACCGTGCGCTTAACTTGAGGCAAACTTCTTGATCGAGGATCTAGTGATTCATGTCCCACGGGTAACTTTGGCTAGACCCTTACTATGTGTGGAATTGCTGGTGTGTTTGGCTACACGGAGTGGTCGACGATTCAGGGCATGGGCCATGCCCTGGTCCATCGAGGCCCCGACAGCACAGGCTACTATCATGATGCTTCGAGCCCGCTGAGGCTCTTCCATAATCGCCTCTCGATCCTTGACCCTGGTGATCAAGGTTTGCAGCCGATGCGGGATTCGTCTGGGCATGTTGTTCTGGTTTATAACGGGGAAATCTATAACTTTAGGGGACTACGAGATGGTCTGATTCAAGGCGGATTCAAGTTTCGGACTGGAACTGACACAGAGGTTCTTCTGAATCTTTACTTGCGGGACGGGCTCGATAGTCTCACTCAACTCAATGGCATCTTCGCGTTCGCTTTATGGGACACTCGCACCGCTACTTTGTTACTCGCTCGTGATGCCCACGGCGTCAAACCGCTTTACTATACCTTAACCAACGACTTATTCGCCTTTGCGAGTGAGATCAAGGCTCTGTGTCATGTTCCAGGCTTGGAGCATGCGACCGACGTGGTGTCGCTGGCGCAGTCTCTCACGTTCATGTACGGGCCTTCACCCCGCACCCCGTGCAAGAATATTCACCGCGTCTTGCCGGGCGAAGCGTTGTTGGTCAAGGACGGCAAGATCATCCGGCAATGGCGTTACGTTAAACCCCCGACAATCTCGGTCCGTGAGGATTTGTCGGAGCGCGAGGCTTCGGAGGGAACGGTGCATTTTCTGTCCCAGGCCACGCGTCGGCAAATGGTATCGGACGTTCCGTTGGGCTCGTTTCTTTCCGGTGGACTGGATTCATCCTCTCTCGCCGTCTTCGCGAGAGAGGAGACTGGTGGTCGGAAGCTGAACTGCTTCACGATTGGCGTGAAGTCTGATAACCCCTACAAGGAAGGGGTTGTCGACGATTTACCTTACGCCACCAAGGTCGCCAATCACCTCGGGGTGGATCTGCACACGGTTTGGGTTGGGTCGGGTATGGTGTCTGAGTTTCGTCGGATGATTTATCACCTTGACGAGCCACAGGCTGATCCGGCACCGATCAATGTCTCGATGATTTGTCGGATGGCCCGTCAGATGGGCATTAAGGTTTTGCTTTCGGGGGCGGGTGGGGACGACATCTTCTCGGGGTATCGTCGGCACTATGCCTTGATGCAAGAACGTTGGTGGACGTGGTTACCCAAACCGCTGCGCGGGTTCCTGCGGGCGAGCGGCTCTTGGTTGAAGCAGGATTCTGCACTCGGACGGCGCTATCGTCAAGCGTTTCAGTTTGCGGACTCGCCTCGTGACGAGCGGTTGGCTGGGTATTTTAGCTGGCTCGGGCGTGATGAAGTCACGTCGCTTTTCTCGGCTGAGTTTCGTGATGAGGCGGCGCGGCATAACCCACTGCAGCCGATGCTCGATGCGATGCTCGAACTTCCAGAAAACACGCATCCGCTCAATCGCATGCTTCACTTGGAGCAGAAGTTCTTCCTGACGGATCATAACCTCAACTACACCGACAAGATGAGCATGGCGGAAGGCGTTGAGGTGCGCGTTCCTTTCCTAGACCCCGACCTCATGGCCTTTGCCTCAACACTGCCTCCTCACTTCAAACAACGCGGTTCGTGTGGCAAATGGATCTTGAAGAAGGCTATGGAACCGTATCTGCCCAAGGACGTCATTTACCGTTCTAAGACTGGTTTTGGTGCCCCCATGCGCACCTGGATGCAGCATGAGCTCAAGGGGTATGTGGATGAGATGTTGTCGGAAGCAACGATTAGGCGGCGCGGGCTGTTCGACTACAAAGCGGTGCGCAGTCTTGTGGAGCGCGATCGCCTCGGGCAGATCGATGCGGCCTATCCGATTTTTCAGCTGATCTGCATTGAGACCTGGTGCCAGATTTTCCTCGATCAGCACGGGGTCCTCTGAGGGTGTTTTCCCGCGAAACACGCGAAAGGAAATAAAGAGGTTATCCACAGATTCCGCAGATTTACACAGATTAGGGAGGGAAGTGTTGGTTCCATTTCGCGTGTTTCGCGGGAAACAAATCTGTGTGAATCCGTGAAATCTGTGGATAACTCATTCCCCAAATCTTATTCATGAAGCAGGTTTTACAGAACTTGGGGTCGGGGGAAACGCTCTTGGCGGAGGTGCCGCAGCCGGGGGGGCGGTCGGGGTGTTTGTTAATCGAGACACAGGCGTCGCTGGTGTCGATCGGCACGGAGAAGATGCTGATTGATTTCGGGAAGTCGAGCTGGTTGGACAAGGCTCGCAAGCAGCCGGATAAGGTCAAGCAGGTGCTGGCTAAGATTAAGACGGACGGCTTGTTTCCTACCATCGAAGCTGTGCGGGCGAAGTTGGATCAACCGATCGCACTGGGCTATGCGAACGTGGGGCTGGTGCTCGAGGATGGAGGTTGCTCAGGCTTCCGGATAGGGGATCAGGTGGTTTCAAACGGGCCGCACGCGGAGGTGGTGTGTGTGCCGAAGAATCTGTGTGCCAAGGTTCCTGATGGTGTCAGCGACGAGGCGGCGGCGTTTACGGTGGTGGGCGCGATCGGTCTGCAGGGTATTCGCTTATTGCAGCCGACCCTTGGGGAAACGGTGGTGGTGACGGGGTTGGGCTTGATCGGGCTGCTCGCCGTCCAGCTCCTCAGGGCTCAGGGATGTCGGGTGTTAGGGGTCGATTTTGATTCGTCGAAATGCGCGTTGGCGCGGTCGTTTGGTGCCGAGGCAGTCGATTTGTCCAAGGGCGAGGATCCGGTAGCGGTCGCGATGGCGTTCTCGCGTGGACGGGGTGTCGATGCGGTTCTGATAACGGCGTCGACTCAAAGTCATGAGCCGGTGCATCAGGCGGCGTTGATGTGTCGGAAGAGAGGTCGAATTGTCTTGGTGGGTGTGGTCGGCTTGCAGTTGTCGAGGGCCGACTTTTACGAGAAAGAACTGAGCTTTCAGGTTTCGTGTTCGTATGGTCCGGGGCGGTATGATGAGGCTTACGAGGTCGGGGGGCAGGATTATCCGGTTGGCTTCGTGCGGTGGACGGAGCAGCGGAATTTTGAGGCGATCCTGGACATGATGGCTTCTGGACGGCTGGACGTAGGTCCGCTGATTAGCCATCGGTTCCGGCTGGAGGAGGCGTTAAAGGCTTACGAGACGGTGGGGTCGGGGAAGGCGTTGGGGATTGTGTTGGGCTATGGGTCCACGGATTTTCCCGCGAAACACGCGAAAGGGGTCGATAAAGTATCCACAGATTTCGCAGATTCGCACAGATTAGGGGGAGGCCATCTTCCTGCGAAGCACGCTAAAGGGGAGGGGAAGTTCCCCACGAATCTCCAGGAATCAGCACCAATTGGAGAGGGGGGGTTGTCCGCAGAGTCGTTAGGTGGTCGGGGGTTGGGGGAGGGGAGATCGGTTCGGTTGAAGGGGGATGGGGATGCGGGGGCGAAGGTGAGGGTGGGGGTGATTGGGGCGGGGAATTTTACGGGGTTGGTGTTGTTGCCTGGGTTGGCTGCGACGGGGGCGAGGCTGAGGTCGATTGCTTCGGCTCAGGGGGTGACGGGGACGCATCTGGGCAAGAAGTTTGGGTTTGAGTTGTCGACCACGGATGCGGGTTCTGTGATTGGGGATGAGTCTGTGAATCTGGTGATGGTGACCACCCGGCACAATAGTCATGGGCGGTATGTGCTTGAGGGTTTGAAGGCGGGGAAGGCGGTTTATGTAGAGAAGCCGTTGTGTTTGACGCGGGGCGAGTTGAAACAGATAGCGGGGTTTTTTCCCGCGAACCACGCGAAAGGGGAGAGGGTTCCGTTTCTGATGGTGGGGTTTAATCGGCGGTTTGCGCCGCAGGTGGTGAGGATGCGGGAGTTGATGGGGGCGGTGCGGGAACCGAAGTCGTTAATCATGACGGTCAACGCGGGGGCGATCCCGGCGGAGCATTGGACTCAGAGTATTGAGGTGGGTGGGGGCAGAATTGTTGGGGAGGGTTGTCATTTTGTGGATCTGTTGAGGTTCCTCGTGGGGAGCCGGATTGTGCGTGTTCAGGCGATGAAGATGGGCAGTCGAGGCTCGGGACTGGTGGACGATGACAAGGTCGTGATGACTTTCGGATTTGAAGACGGCTCGGTGGGTTCGGTGCACTATCTGGCCAACGGTCACAAATCCTTTCCGAAGGAGCGATTGGAGGTCTTTGCGGCGGGGCGGGTGTTGCAATTGGATAATTTCCGAAAACTCACCGGCCACGGATGGCCGCGATTTTCCAAGATGAACCTTTGGAACCAGGACAAAGGCCATCGAGCCGAGATGGCGGCGCTCGTGAACGCCGTGGCGGCGGGAGCCGCGAGCCCGATACCGTTCCACGAAATAGAAGAAGTCACCCGCGTGACGTTTGATGTCATGGATCAGTTGAAATGAGTTTTCTTCCCGCGAACCACGCGAAATAGAATCGACTTGTTGGATTAGATTTTAGCTTCTTGGCGCGGATGTTTGGTATTTGCGAGGCGCTTCCACTCAAGCCCAGGATAGTGTCCGAAGTTGATAAGAAGACCTACCTTGAGATTAGTTGCGGAGAGGTAGTTCAACACTTGGGCTTGATGTGCATCCGCTATGGAGTCCACTGCTTTGAGTTCGAGTAGGACGGATCCACAGCAGATGAAGTCGGCGAAGTAAGTTTGTTGAAGAGCACGATTTCGGTAGTGAACCGCGATGGCCGCTTCCTTCTCGAAGGGTATCGACCTCAGGGCCAACTCTATGCTGAGTGCTTCTGAGTAAACCGATTCAAGGAATCCAGAGCCTAGGTTTGAGTAGACCTCAAAACAAGCACCCATGATAGCGTAGCATTCCTCGCGACATATTACCTCGGATTTCATCTAGGACCTCCTGCCCCGACAATTCTCAGGACGTTCCAAGGAGTCAACAAAGTTGTTAAGGGCTCCCTTTCGATCAAACCCCAGGTGAGAACGTCCAACAGAAGTGGCTCTCATGGAAGTTATGCTGGGGAGCACTGAGCAAAGTAATTGAATTGATTCGCGTGATTCGCGGGAAAAAATGCCAAAGTTTATAGACATCATCGCCGGGGCGCGGCCGAATTTTATGAAGATTGCGCCGATTATTGAGGCGCTCCGTGGATCTTCTCTGGGCTATCGGCTTATTCATACAGGCCAGCATTATGACAAGGCGATGTCGGGCGGGTTCTTCGAACAGCTCGGTATTCCCGATCCCGATATCAACCTCGAGGTCGGCTCCGGCACACAGGCAGAACAGACTGCGAATATCATGGTGCGGTACGAGAAGGTGTTGCTGGAACGGAAACCTGGTGTGTGCTTGGTGGTCGGGGATGTGACGTCGACAATGGCCTGCGCCATCGCGGCTCAGAAGCTTTGCGTGCCGGTTGCCCATGTCGAGGCCGGTATCCGGTCCGGCGATTGGACGATGCCCGAGGAGATCAATCGATTGGTCACCGATTCGATCACGAACTGGTTTTTTACGACGTCGGAAGTCGCGAATACGAACCTGCGCAAGGCAGGGGTGGCAGACGATCGGATTCTGTTTGTTGGCAACACGATGATCGACACGTTGCTGAAGAACCTGCCCCGACTTCGACGTCCTGAGTTCTGGGAATCGGCGGGGTTGGAAGTCGGCGGATACTTTGTTGCGACGTTGCATCGACCGTCGAATGTGGATGGCGAACGTAAGCTGTTGACTCTGTTACAAGCCATCGCGGACGGCACACGTGGAATGCCGGTTGTGTTTCCGGTGCACCCGCGCACGGCTAAACAGTTGTGCGAGTTGCAGGGAGCACCGCAGAGCCTGCTTTACGTCGATCCGCAGCCGTATTTGGAGTTCAATTATTTGGTGAAACATGCCAAAGCGGTGATCACCGATTCGGGGGGGATTACGGAGGAGACGACGGTGATGGGAGTGCCGTGCATGAC
>Ga0172367_10008953_pt1 | contig 11085 bp, 8 predicted proteins | sample Lak10m_FD_114542 | JGI IMG/M metagenome (GOLD analysis project Ga0172367, IMG submission 114542) | Freshwater microbial communities from Kabuno Bay, South-Kivu, Congo - kab_022012_10m | ecosystem: Environmental > Aquatic > Freshwater > Lake | place: Democratic Republic of the Congo: South-Kivu...
CCGATCTTCGCGAAGGCGTCGAACTCCTTCTTGGAGTCGTCCACAATCTTGGCATGCAACGCGGTGGCCGCGGTGTCGTACGCCACGAGCACCGCCTCCGCTTGTTCGCGCGTCATATCGTATGGCGCAAAGCCACTGTCGTCCTTGAACGCTGCGCACACGTACTCCCATTCGTCTTGGTCGTAGAGCGCAGCGATCACGGCGAGGCGGGCATGGACATCGCCGAGCGTCCGGCATGCACCCGCTGTGATTTCTGCTTCAAGCGCGCGCAGTCGTTCCACCGGCATGAGCAGGCCACCAACGTCGGTCCACGCCAACGGATCCTTCAAAGCGCGCGTCGCACGCAGCGTGCGTTGCACGTCGGTCCAGGTCACGGCGCGAGCGGTTTCGATGCGGTCAAGCACACGATCATTGAGATAGCGCGTGACGGCCTGCGCGTACGTGCGTGCGGAATTCTTGAACAGCAGGCGCTTGATGTTGACGCCGCCGTACAGCACCGACGCCTTCTGTTTTGGCGTTGTTTCGTGGAGTGTCTGCAGCGCCGCACGGCCGGCGCGCATCTTCTCGACGGTGAACGGTGTATACACACCAAATGAAATCAGATCGCGCTTCGAGCGCGATTTGCGGCCATCGCGTGTCGGCCACTTTTCACCGTCGCGCACCGTACCGACGGAGAAGAGGTTCATTCCGGGGACGATTTCCGTCTGTCCGTCACGCTCGTGGATATAGCTGAACGGCAGGTCGGGTGTGTTGATGTGCGCGTAATGCTTGCCGATGATGACGCTAAAGGCGCCCACGTGGGTTTCGTGCAGCACGTACGCAAACGATCCCGTCTTGGTGCCGCGCTCGAAGATGCCCTGATGCACAGGGCCGAGCTTGTACATGTGATTGCTCTGGTTCGTTCCGGAGCCCGCGTTGTAAAAGGAGAAACCGGCGGCGATGAGCAACGTGCTCTTGTGATGGGTGACGGTGTACGGCCCGCCATAGACCGCCACGGCTTCCCCGTGAAAGAGCTCACAGTTAGCGAAGAACAGAGAATTTTCGGCGGAGAACTGCTTCCCGACTTTGCAAGCCTGCCCGACAAACACGCGGTCAAGCATCGCACTGCCTGTGACACTGGCTCCTTCGGCAATCACAAAGTGCTTTGCCTGCACGCCCTCACCAACAACCGTCGGATGCTCCGCGCAGCTGAGTATCGCGCCGTCGGCAAGGCGGGAAGTGCCGCGCACGATCGCGTGCGCGCCGATGCTGACGTTCTTAATGACGCCGCAATGCAGGACGCGGGCGTTGAGGCCAATCGTGCCGTAGTCCGCGCGCACCGCATCCACGGCGCGATCAACAATGGCGTCGAACGCCTGGCGCAATTCAACGGAGTGCGTGCGGAAGAGCTGCAGATACGCGCTGTTGGAGGAAAGCTCAGGGAGCAGGCGAATCACGCGGCCGCCGCCCTCGTTCACGGTTTCGAGTTCAGTGCCGGCACCAAACGTGGCGCCCGCCTCCACCGTCAGGGCCGCCACGTCTTGGATGACCACGCCATCGTGAATGATGTAATGCGAGACAACGGAGCCCACGCGAGCGATGCGCACATTGGCCCCGATCGTGCAGTCGGCGACCGTCGCATCGCTGATGCCACACGGCACACGCACGCCATCAACCTCGATGTGGCCGTGGTTCGCGCCAACCGTCACGGTGCCGACAAAGTGCGCATTGCGAAAATGTGAAAGCTCAGCGCCAGGGTCGAACGAGACCTTGGCCCAATCCTCGGCGCTGCAGCCCTGGGCCGCGAGCTGTTCAATCTGTGCCTTGGCGAGTGCAGACATCTGGACTCCTACCGTGAGGGGTGCACTCAGAGCTTAGGCAGCGCGCGATGCTCGGCTTCAATGTCCTTGAAGTACTTCACCGTGCCGACCTTCAGCTCGTACGTCGCATCTTCGTCGCACACAATCATACCATGTCGGTGCAGCTGCAATTGCGACACGGTCCACATGTGATTAACGCCTTCCTCGACGACCTTCTGCAGTGCGCGCGCCTTGCCATGACCGCCGACCAGAATGATCACCTCGTGCGCGTCCATGACGGTACCCACCCCGACCGTCAGCGCGGTCTTAGGCACCTTGTTAGGGTCGTTGCCGAAGAAGCGCGAGTTGGCGATGCGCGTGTCGTGAGTCAGCGTCTTAATGCGCGTGCGCGACGACAGCGACGACCCGGGTTCATTGAAGGCAATATGGCCATCCGGGCCGATACCGCCGAGGAAGAGTTGAATGCCGCCAGCGCTCTTGATGTGCGCCTCGTAGTCCGCGCACTCCTTCTCGAGGTCGTTGGCGTTGCCGTTGAGGATGTTGACATTCTCATGCGGGATATCCACGTGGCTGAAGAGATGATGCCACATGAAGTAGTGGTAGCTCTCCGGATGATCCTCAGGGAGGCCGACGTATTCATCCATGTTGAACGTGACGACGTTGCGGAACGAAACCTTTCCCTGTTGATGGAGGGCGACCAGGTGCGAATACGTGCCGATCGGTGACGAACCCGTCGGCAAGCCGAGGACAAAGGGCGTGTCTGTGGTCGGCTTGGCGGCATTGATCTTCGCGGCGATCGTATACGCCGTCCACTTGGACATCGCTTCGTAGGTATCGTGAATGATGATGCGCATGGGATGAGATGTAGAGGGACACAGAGAACCACGGAATTCCACAGAAGCCCGCAGTGTGTGCCGAGACGCTTATTCGCGTTTCACCAAAATCCGCGCGTCGGTCACGGCGCAGCCGAATCCTTGATCGCGGATGATGAGTGGGTTGATGTCGAGCTCTTGAATTTGCGGGCACTCGACGGCGAGCTGCGACAGGCGCTGGATGCATTCCTCCAGCGCGGCGGTATCGCGATGCGCGCGGCCGCGCGCGCCGGTGAGCATGGGAAACGCGCGCACCTCGTGCATCATGGCGCGCACGTGCTCCACAGGCAGCGGCGCGATGCGGAAGGCAACGTCCCGGAATACCTCGACGAACAACCCTCCGAGTCCGAACATCACCACCGGGCCGAAGGCCGGATCGCGCTTGACGCCAAGAATGGTTTCTTCGCCGGCGCCGGCCATCTGTTGGACGAAGACGCCATGAATGCGCGCGTTGGGGAGATGCGCCGTGACGTTGGCGAGAATCTGGTCGTACGCGGCGGATGCGTCAGCCGCCGAGTTGACGTCGAGAACGACCGCGCCGACGTCGAATTTGTGGACGACATCATCTGACTCGACTTTCATTGCAACGGGGAAGCCGACGTGCACCGCTACCTTGGCCGCGTCTATTGCTGTCTGCGCGATGGCACTCTTAAGCACCGGGAGGCAATACGCCGCGAGGACCTTCATGGCGTCGGACGGCGTGAGGTAGCTGCGTCCGGTGGCAATAGCCGCATCGAGCAGGGCGTGAGCGGCAGCGCGGTCCACGTCGGCATACTGCACCGGTGCTGAGATCTTTCGGATTCGTTCGGTGCCGAAATCGTGGGCGCGCGCGAAGGCACGACACATTGTTTCCGGGAGAAGGTAATGCGGGATGTTGTGGTCCTGCAGAATGGCAATGCCCGACGCGACGTCGGTCTCGCCCATGAAGGACGTGTACGTCGGTTTGTCGTGCGCGGCGGCGACCGTGCAGACCTCGTGCGCAATGGTGTCAATATCGGTCATGGACTGCGGTGTGAGAATCACGAGCGCACCGTCCACGTTGTCGTCTTCAAGCGCCGCGCTCATCGCTACACGATAGCGATCGGCGCGCGCATCCCCGATGACGTCCACGGGGTTCTTGATGTTCGCGGTGACGGGGAGCGACCGCTTGAACAGATCGCGCGTTGCGTCGGAGAACTGTGCGAGCTCAAGCTTTTCGTGAATCGCGGCGTCGGTGGTCAACACACCCGGGCCGCCGGCATTGGTGATGATCGCCACGCGCCGCCCCTTGGGCAGCGGCTGGTAGGTAAGCGCGATGGCGTTGTTGAACATCTCTTCAATCGTGGTGCAGCGAATCACACCCGCCTGCTTGAGCGCGGCATCCACTATTTCGTCGCTCGCGGCGAGTGAGCCCGTATGCGATGCGGCCGCTGAAGCGCCTTGTTGCGTTCGTCCGGACTTGAGCACAAGCACGGGCTTGCCAGCCTCGTGAATCACCCGACGTGCCGCTTCGACGAATGCGGCGCCCTGCGTCATCTCCTCGAGGTACATCAGGATGACCTTGGTCGCCGGGTCGTCCTTCAGCGCCAGCATCAGGTCAATGTCGCTCAGGTCGGCCTTGTTGCCGAACGATACGAACTTGGAAAAGCCGATGTGCTTGGCGTGCGCATAGTCGAGCACGGCAGTGCACAGCGCGCCGCTCTGCGAGAGGAACCCGATGTTCCCCACGGCCGGCATGTGTCGCGCGAACGAAGCATTGAGCCGCACTGTAGGGTCGGTGTTGATGACACCCAGGCAATTCGGCCCGATAAACGACATGCCGTACGTGCGTGCGATCTCCACAATCTCCGCTTCGCGTTGCAACCCAGCAGCGCCCACTTCGCGGAATCCCGCGCTGATGATGATAAGTCCCTTGACTCCCTTCTGGCCGCACTGCTCGAGCGCGAGCTTGACGACGCTGCTCGGAAAGACAATGACCGCGAGGTCGATGGGATCGGGAATGTCCAGAACATACTTGTACGCCTTCACACCGCAGATCGCACGCGCACTCGGCGACACAGGGTAGATCGTTCCCTGGAAGTCGTCCTTGAGGATGTTCTGGAAGATGTCAAATGGCACGGTGCCGGGGACGCGCGTGGCGCCGACGACGGCAACAGATTTGGGCGAGAAGATCGGCTCCAGCCGGGCGAGGGCCGCGCCGTGTGAATCAGCCATGACGCCTCCGACGTCCTGGGGCGGGGGGCTGGGGGACGGAATCGTCGCGCTAGACGTAATGCGTGATGAAGTCCACGGCTCCGTCGACCGTTTGGACATCGCGCGCCCGGTCCTCGTCCATCTCGATGCTGAACTCTTCCTCAAAGCCGGCGATGAGCTCGATGCTCTTCATCGAGTCGGCGCCCAGGTCGAATACGAAATTCGACGACGACGCCACTTCGGCGGGATCAATGGACAGGACACGGGCAACGACGCTCGTGACGCGCTTCTCGATCTCACTGCGTTCCATCGCGGTCTCCAGAAAAACACAGGCACCCGCACTTCGCAGGCCGCACCAGGCCTGCCGCCGGAAATTCCCTCTGACGCCCCGCGAATTTGCGGCTATTCCAGCCTTCCCGCTACCAGCGCTTCCCCGAACAGGTGTGAGGCGTGCGCTCACACGCGGCCTCGAGCCGCACGCAAGATCATGTACCCGACGAGGTTCGCCAGCCCGACGATCAGCGCGATCTTGAGCCCGAAGGTCAGGGCATTCTCCACGCGAATGATCGGAAACATCGCAAAGCCGACATAGGCGAGCGTCATAACGAGCCCCGACCACGCCGCGAGCGTGAGCCAGAGCGGCGGACGCGGCGTGATGCCGCGCAAACCGAACAGCGGAATGGCGAACATCACCACGTATGTAAGCGCATAGAACATGCCGCTCGCGTTGAAAAGTAGTTGAAACGCTTCGGCCTGCCCGACGCCAATGAGACTGAGCAGGGCGATCAGAAATGAACAGGCGCCGACGACCAGAATGGAGTTGACGGGAGTGCGGTACTTGTCATGCAGCTTGCTGAACCACGGTGGGAGCAGGCGATCCCAGCCTGCGACCATCGGCAGCCGCGTCACCGCGGTAAAACTCACGCTGGCCTGCGCGACGCGCATGGCCAACGTCATCACAATCGCGACCGTAACAAGCGTGCCCGCAATGCCGAACGGCCCAAACCCGACGCGCAGAATCTGCGGCAGCGGGCCAATGAGATCGATCTCCTCGGTGGGAATGTAGGCGACCACCGTGCTGGTACCGAGCACGAACATCAACGTGATAATCGGGGCGGCGATGAACACCGAACGCCGGACCGACCGCTCTGGTGAGCGGGTTTCGCCGGCGAGAATCGCCATGTATTCGAAACCACTGAATGCACCGAACCCCATCTTGGCGAGCAAGTTCAGGTTAAACAGGGTCAGCGCGGGCGCTGCGGTGCGCAGCGGATGATATGCGCCGAGGTGGCCGGTGGCGCGGCCGAGCCATGGGAGAATGACGAGCGCGCCGAAGATGACGAGCATCATCACGCCGCCGATGTTGTGCACCCACTTGCCGAGCGACAGGCCGATCGTGCTGGCAATGACCATCAGGCTCAGAATCACGAACGATGCAAGCGCGACGAACCATCCATTCTCGGTCATCCACGCTGCACTCGGCCCAATCGCATATGACAGATAGGTCGCGACTTGGAGACCAATCTCCGACGTGAAGACAATCACATAAAGCCAGAGATTCCACGCGAGCATGAACCCGACGGTCTGATTGAAGCCGAGTTTGGCCCACTGATACAAGCCTCCCTCCAACGGCATCAGCTTGTTCAGGTAGAGCACCACCGCTGCCGACGGGAAGTAGAACAGCACGAGCGCCGTGCCCCACATCACAACATGTGATGGGCCCAACTTGCCCGCGACGCCGATCCACGTGAGCCCAACGACAAAGAGGATCTGCGTCAGCGCCAGATCCATCACGCCAAGTTCCTTCTTCAGCGATGCACTCTTTTCCTCGACCTGCGCCTCGGCGGCGGCAAGCTCCACCGTCGAGGCCGGGTAGTGCGTGTGACGTTCGTGCGCACTCATCGTGCGTGATGGCCGAGGATGGAGAGGAGGTGCGCCCACGACGCAACACCCTCACGCAGGCGATTCACGCGGAAAAACTCATTGGGGGCGTGATAATCCTCATCCGACGTGGAAAACGAGAAGTACACGGTATCGATGCCCATGTGACGCTTGAAGAGTTCCATGATGGGAACGGTGGCGCCCATGCGCACAACAAGCGGTTTCATGCCGTAGACTGCCTCGAGCGCGGATGACGCGGCCGTCAGTGCGAAATGGTTGGTCTCTATGTGCGCGGCGGGCGTGCCGTGATCGCCGGGTGTGATGACGAGCCGCGTGCCGGGCGGCACGTGCGATTCCAAATGACGCGTGATGAGGCGCACGACGTCGTCGGGATCCTGATCAGAGACCAGTCGGCATGTGATCTTGGCGTGCGCCTCGCAGGGAATGACGGTCTTCTGACCCGGTCCCTGATAGCCGCCCCACATGCCGTTGAGTTCAAGAGTCGGGCGGGTCCATTGGCGCTCGAGAAGCGTATAGCCGTGTTCACCGTATCCGGGTGGGGCGCCGACTTGCGCGAGATACTCAGCGTCCTTGAACGGAATCGCGGCAATCGCGGCACGGTCTTCATCGTTCAGTTTGCGCACCGAGTCGTAAAACCCCGCAACGGCGACGCGTCCATCCGGATGGTGCAACGACGCAACAAGCGCGGCCATCGCGTGCAGCGGATTCGCCACCGAACCGCCGTGACGCCCTGAATGCAGGTCTTTTGTCGCCGCCGTGAGGGTGAAGTTGAGTCCGGCGAGTCCTCGGCTTGCGACCGTAAGCGATGGCTCTGTGGGGCGCCACATCGCGCCGTCGGCTGAAATCACAAGGTCCGCGTTGAGCAGTTTCTTGTGTTGCGCGACGAAGGCGTCGAGCGACGGGCTTCCAATCTCCTCTTCACCCTCGATGAGGAACTTGAGATTGACCGGTGGATTTTCTCCCGACGCAAAGAACGCCTCCGCCACCTTGACCGGAATCAGCACCGGTCCCTTGTCGTCGCTTACACCGCGGGCGAAGAGCTTGCCGTCGCGCACGGTCGGCGTGAACGGCGGCGAAATCCATTTGTCGAGCGGGTCAGGCGGTTGCACGTCGTAGTGCCCGTAAATGAGCACGGTGAGTTTGCCGGGCGCGCCGAGCCATTCACCGTAGATCACGGGATTCCGTGGCGTGGGCATCGTGCGCACGGCGATGGATCCGGCGGCGGCAAGCGTCCTGGCGACCCATTGTGAGGCGGCGGTGATATCCGCCGCGTGCGCGGGATCCGTGCTGACGCTCGGAATGGACGCAAACTCAACGAGTTGTGCGAGCGTGTGCTCGTGATTGGCGTCGAGGTGTGCGAGGACTTTGTCGAGCGACATCAGCGTCCTCCGTCCACCGAAAGCACCTGACCGGTAATCCAATTCGCAGCATCGGAAGCGAAAAAGAGTACCGCGTTTGCGATGTCATCGGGCGTGCCGAGTCGCTTGAGGGCAATGCGCTCGATGAGCGCTTTTTGTCCTTCTTCGCCGTACGATGCCCACTGCTTCTCGGTGCTCGGGTTGGAACGCACGAAGCCCGGCGCAATGTTGTTGACCGTGATGTTCCACGGGCCAAGTTCGTGGGCGAGCTGTCGCGTGAGCCCGATCTGCGCCGCCTTGGCCGACGCGTACGCCTGAATGCCCGTGAGCGAGATGCCAAGCCCAGCGCCGCTCGAAATGTTGACGATGCGACCGAAGCGCGCCGTTTTCATCTGTGGCGCAACAGCCTGTGCAAAGTAGAACACGCCGGTGACATTCACCTCAAAGATGTCGCGGAACTCCTTGGGCGAAATCTCTTCAAGGTGTCGCCCAACCTGTCCGAGCACACCACCCGCGTTGTTGACGACGATCTGCACACTTCCCGCAGCGACGACGAACGCCTCAACCGCCTTGCGCTCCGTCACGTCCACGGTGCGTACATCGCAGCGGCCACCGGCTGCTTCGCACAGGCGCTTGGTCTCGGCGAGTTCATCGCCCAGCAGGTCGCACCCCCACACGTGCGCGCCGCGCGCAGCGAAGGCGAGGGCAATGGCGCGCCCAAAACCGTGCGCCGCGCCAGTGACAAGAACAGTCTTTCCGCGGAAATCGCCATTCATATAGATGCACCTCCCGGCGGGAGCATGTCCGCCAAGGCGTCGAGCGTCGCGAGCGACTGCTCGCGTATGCCGTTTTCGATGTCGTGAATAAGCGCGATAAGTCGCGCGGTAAGCGGCGTCGGCACCGAGGACGCTGCGCCAAGTGATACGACGATGCCAAGCTGAGTATCCACCTCGGTGCGGCGCTTGCGTACGGCGAGGTCACGCCAAATGCCGGAGTGCGTCTTCGCCGATCGCCGATTATGCGCGACCAGACCATCGAGCGACTCTTCCGCTGCGCCCTTGGCGGCTGCTGGGAGATAGCAGAGCGGTGAGAATCCGTCGAAGCCCTCGGGTGTGACGCCGCGCGCGGCGGCGACGGCCAGAATCTCGCGCGCGAGCGCCTTGTAGACCGGTCGATACCTGGGCATCTCGAGCGCATCGGCGATGGATTCGTTGGTAAGTGCTGTCGCAAAGAGCATGGCGCCGTATGCTTGCTTGCCCCACAGATAGCCGAAGATGTTCGCCGTGACCTTTGTATTCTCCTCGAAGCGCATCCACATCGCCTGCAGGGCGATTATGCGCGGCGAGATGCGACCATCGATCTCACCAAGCACGTTGGCAGCGCGGCCACCGTAGTGGATCACGCCAGGCTCAAGATAGTCCGCGCCGAAATTCACGAATGCGCCAATCGTCCGCTCGGCGCCAACGACCTCTGCGATCACGAGTTCGTTCAATCCGTTCTGCGCCGAGACAACACCGCCAGACCTGGTGAGATGCGGAGCGAGCTGGTGAGCGGCGATCTGCGTGTGGTGCGACTTGGTGGCGAGGATGATTATGTCCCACTCACCCTGCACAGTTTCCGGCGTGTACGCTTGCGCCGGTTGAGTAAACTCGGCAATGGGCCCAGTGACGCGCAGGCCATTCTTGTTGATTGCCTCGACATGCTCGGCGACGCTGTCCACGAAGGTGACATCATGGCCGTTGCGCGCGAAGTGAGCGCCGAGTGTACCGCCGATCGCTCCCGAACCCCAGATAAGAAGTCTCATGGTCGGTGCTATGGAGTGTCCCACAACCCGGTGAGCAGGGCCCGTGTTTCTTCAACAGCAACATTCCAGATCGCGAGCATTTCGTCATCGGGACGCTGGTAGTAGCCGCCGTAGTTGCCGTCGCCGAGATGTGCACGCAGGGCCTTGGGGTCGAGCAGACGCAGGTGCGCCATGTCTGCCATCGAACGTTGTTCCCTGGGCATGTCGACGCCGGGCAGGCGAGTCCACGGGAAGTTCTCCATCCACGAGCCGTGCGACGCGACCGGGTCAATCGCCTGCACCTTGGCCCAGGTCGCTGGCGCATTCCACCAGTTGTGGACGATCACCTTGCAACCGACGTGATTGGCCTGCCACTCCTGCACGTACTGCTGCACGGCGCTGTTGCCCCCGTGGCCATTGACGATGAGGATGCGGCGGAAGCGCGAGTGCGCCATTGAGTCAAGAATGTCGCGAATGACAGCGAGATGCGTCTCAACGCGCAGCGAGATCGTACCCGGGAACTCACGGAAATACGGTGTGACACCGTACGACACGACGGGGAAAACGGGAACACCAATCGGCTCGGCAGCTTCCGCGGCCAACCGTTCGGGGAGAATCGCGTCGACGGTGAGACGCAAGTATGAATGCTGTTCGGTGGAGCCGATGGGGAGGACTGCGCGGTCGTCGCGCTTGAGGTATTCCTCCACCTGCATCCAGTTCATGTCGCTGATGCGCACGTCGCCTTCCGATGAGAGATGCGGGGGCGGAGAAAGTATGCGCCGCGGCCACGCCAGCCGCGAGGTGTGGAAGGGGTGGCGAGTTGCCAGCGTCACGGAGGCAATGCAGACTCTCGCAGACGGAGGATTGCCATGCGTCCTGCACATCTGATCCTTGAGCCGCGAGCTGCTACGTTCACGCTGGCACTGATCACCCTGACCCTGACTGCCTGCGCTGACGCGTCCACGCGGCTTCGCGGCGACTGGGACTACTACCGAATGCTCGGCGCGAAGCCCAGCGGCGGGTTTGATGCGCTGCGGCGGATGGGAGTCGCACACTTTGAGGGGACTGACGTCAGCAAGGCCTGGCTTAACCGCCGCAGCGGTCAGTTGATGGAGAAGATCCACGGCATCGTTGTGAACGGCGACTCCGTGTTCATTGACCTTGCGCCCGGCACGTCCATTCGCGCCCGCGTCGGCAAG
>Ga0172367_10008954_pt1 | contig 11085 bp, 9 predicted proteins | sample Lak10m_FD_114542 | JGI IMG/M metagenome (GOLD analysis project Ga0172367, IMG submission 114542) | Freshwater microbial communities from Kabuno Bay, South-Kivu, Congo - kab_022012_10m | ecosystem: Environmental > Aquatic > Freshwater > Lake | place: Democratic Republic of the Congo: South-Kivu...
TCTGACCCGGGGCTCTCCCTATACCGCTCAGCAGTTGGCTAACATCTTGAGGCATATCAGTCGTCTCCCGGGCCGCAGATCAAAAAGAAAGTGGCCACTATTGGAGTAGGATGGGAGTAAAAACCTTTTCAGCACCATACCCAGAAAGATGGTTTTTGTCACCATACAAGAGACCGCCTGATTCATCCTCAACTATGCACATACCTTGAGGTTGACACAACTCGCGGTCTATCCTAAACCCTTCAATCTGGAGACGTTTAATAAGAAACTCAAAACGATGAAGCATTAAATTGTTTTTATTTAAATACTTCTCATATGAATAGCCTTCAATTTTATTAAATATTGAATAGTTGTTTGGAAGATCATGAGCGAGAAATGGCATAGGGAAAATAAATATGACTCGCTTACCCGCTCTTACATAATCAGCAATTTCTTTTTCAATTGCTGACAGAGCCCAATCAATGCGCTCACTTTCCTCGTAAGTGATGTCACTAATTGGGTAAATCTGTGTCGCTCCAACTGGATCCGAAGCAACTAAATTTGCGTCAGAATTTCCATAAACATAAAGTTCCCAGGCTGCTGAAATAATAATATTATTGGGGCCACTTGGCGAGAGAAGGTATTTCTTGGCATCTGAGTAAAACGTACCGCAATCCTCATTAAACGATTTCGATTGATCTCTACGCATCACATTAAGCAGGGGAGCACAACCGCCCTTCGATAAATTTAATAGTTTATGTCCTTTGCTAATGATAACATTTTGCAATATTTCAGAAAAGTGATACGCATTTGAATCTCCTAACAGCACCCAATCAGATAGTTTTAGATCGGACACCCCACATGTGGCTATTTCACAAGCAGGTACACTCTTGCGCTCTAACGTGTTCAGCCTCCATATCTCGCTGGACGTAAACCGAAAATTCTTAAATCCATCAGAATAAACACCCGCAATAGAGAAGATGGTGAAGAAGGTTGTGAGGGATATACTGAAGATCAGGACGCTTTTTAGTTGAATATAACCAGATTTTCTAAATGGTTTTTCTACGTACATCCAACTAAATACAGACAACCCACCAATTGCAATCCAAATACTCAATAACGAGTACCCGCTTGGTTGCAATCCTGTATAAATTCTAAAAAATGCTAGTAATGGTTGATGCCACAAATACGCGCTGTAACTAATGAGTCCTATCCCGACCAGCAGTTTGCTCCCCAGAATGATGCCGACTTTCGTTGAGGGGTAAGCAAAAATTATTATCAGTGCAGCGCCGACTGTTGGAACAATCGCGTAAATCCCTGGGAATGGCGTATTTTTATCAAACGAGACAATTGAAACCGCCAATAAGGTCAAACCAACAAATGCACCCAATTCGCTCGTAGTGGCGTTAAATTTTATTCTTTTGTACCTTGAGTACGCGGCAATTAGGGCCCCAACTATTAATTCCCATGCGCGTGTAGGCAACATATAAAATGCAAATGAAGGATTTTTTTCAACCATCCAATTCGACAGCATGATACTGACACCGCCCAACAAAGACAGCGCCACCATCTTAAATCTTAATGAACTATTTCGAATTGAAAATAGTAGTATTGGAAATAACAGATAAAACTGCTCCTCGGCTGCCAAACTCCACATGTGCAAAAAAGGTTTTAGTTCCGCAGCAACATCAAAATATCCACTTTGACGCCAAAATAATATGTTTGCCGAAAATGCAATCGTCGCACCAACACTCTTAGAGAAATCTTTCATGGCTGACGGAAGCAAGATCAGCCATGCGATAATTGTGCACACAAATATAACAAAAAAAAGAGCCGGCAGAATTCGCCTTGCCCGCCTCTCGTAAAATTGTATCAAGGCGATATTATTGCCACTCCAACCCGCAAGCAGAATTCCCGTTATTAAGTAGCCACTAATCACAAAAAAGACATCAACGCCAACATACCCACCGCTAAAGGCAGATACTCCAGAATGAAATAAAATAACCGGCAGAATGGCTATTGCCCGCAGGCCATCTATTTCTCGCCTGTAGTGTGGCTGATATTCCTGATAACTCATAAATCTGACTTTAATTCCAATCTATTATATTCTAATAGCCAGCTTAATAATTTCAATGCAAGCCTATAGAGCGCAGCGAATAAACAATAGTCATTGCAATTTTGTCCATTGCGCAGGATTAATGAGAGTTTCGTCTTCGCTTTGCAAATTAGGTAGGTCGTTTATGGGTTGCCTGTTTGCCGCATTAATAATCTGCTCCAACTGCTTTAAGTTATCTGCTCCGACAACCACTCGATCTATTTCAGGATAGGAAAGTGGAAATGCCAAGCAGGCCTCGACGGAAGAGATGTCGTGGCATGTGAGCCAGCGATGCCAGCGACTCCATAAGGCATGCCAGGGCGAGAACTTAGCAGGAATATTGGCTTGCGCCATCAACAACAAGCCTTGAAGAAATGCTGATCGAGTATGAATTTCAACTCCACTATCCTTTAAACGCTGCATCCATCCGCTACGGTGAAGACGCTGATCGACTAGGTTAAAGGGCGCTTGCACCAGATCAAGACTGAATTTTGGCGTAAGCAATTCCAACTCACTTGGCGAGTAAATGGACACACCAATTTTCGTTACCTGGCCTTGGTCTTTTAATTTTTGCAGCGCCTGATTCAGATAAAAACCATTCGGCTCAAGCAATTGAAGGGAACGATGCAATAGCAAGCCGTAGACAGCTGAGACACCTAAGCGTGCTAACGAATCAGCCATTTGTTGCTCTACCCAAGCACCGACATCAGTGCATTCATCTGGCAGGGAAGGCAACTTGGTTACTAGCTTGAAACCTTCCGTGCCAATTTGGCCTAAACATTCCTCGCTGACACCATAGGCTATCGCTGTATCAAGCGTATCTACGCCTCGATCTGCAGCTAGCCGCAGCATGGCCTTTGCGTCCAAGCTGGAAACTTGGCCAGTTTGGTTGGCAATCCCATAGGGCAGACCAAATTGAACGGTACCAAGAGCAAGGCGATTCACGCAATTACCTCATGCAAAACTCGAATGACCTTATCCTGGTCTGCCACTGCCAGCGTTGGATACATGGGAATACTCAATACCTCCTTGTGATACTCCTCACTTGCTGGACAATAACCTATCGCGAATCCCATCGCTTCGTAATAGGGCTGGCGATAGACCGGGATATAGTGGAGATTGACGTTGATGGCGGCTGCCTGTAACGCGTTATAAACATCCCGTTGGGTTTTACCGCTTTTGTCCCGGTTGATACGAATCGGGTAAAGATGGTAAGAAGAATAGCTGTCCAAATGCTGCCACGGTGTTTCTATGGGCAAACCATTCAGTTCGCTATCGTAGCGCCGCGCAATACGATGTCGTTTTTCGACAAAGCTATCCAACCGCCGCATTTGGCTTAGGCCCAATGCCGCTTGCAACTCAGTCATGCGATAGTTGAACCCTAAGTCTATCTGTTGGTAATTCCAGATTTCATCCGTTGGCCGCGGTAGCATATCTTCGGTAGCGCTGGAAATGCCGTGACTTCGCAGTAACCGCATATGCTTGGCTAGTGCTGCGTCATTCGTTACTGCCAACCCGCCCTCACCCGTAGTAATGATCTTGACCGGGTGAAAGCTGAAGATGGTGATGTCGCTATAACGGCAATTGCCGATAGGTTCATTTCTATATTTGCCACCGATGGCGTGCGAGGCATCTTCGATGATCTTGAACCCGTATTGCTGGCCAAGCGCATAGATACCGGCCATGTCGCAAGACTGACCACATAAATGAACCGGAATAACAACTTTGGGTAGTTTTCCAGTTTGTTTTGCCAATGCTAATTTTTCTGAAAGTCGCTCGACACTTAGGTTGTAGGTACACGGGTCGATATCAACAAAATCCACGGTTGCACCGCAATAAAGTGCGCAGTTTGCGCTGGCGACGAAGGTGATGGGGGATGTCCAAACTACGTCGCCCCTACCAACCCCTAAGCCCAAACAAGCAATGTGTAGCGCACTTGTCGCACTGTTAACAGCTACTGCGTGTTGAGCACTGCAATAGTTGGCAAGTGCGCTTTCAAATTCGGGAACGACTGGCCCCTGGGTGAGAAAGTCCGAGCGTAGCACCTCAACGACGGCGTCGATGTCAGACTGGTCGATATCTTGACGACCGTAGGGTATTGCTTTCATTAAATTTTTCCTATGTGCTCGCGGTTTTGCTTTATCCACGCTTGCAAACTGTCAATACACATCCACTCTTGGTTATTGTCCGAGCAGTATGTGAACTCTGGCGCTACCAAACTGCCACCGTTAATTCGCGCGGGGTCAGTGCTCCAGCTATGAATTGCGGGTAACACTTTGTAGTGCTCGGGGTATTCATAGGTATGCGGTGCGTCTTCCGGCCCAATCATCTGTTCATGTAGCTTTTCACCGGGACGAATTCCGACGATGTCTTGTTTTGCATCAGGCGCGACGGCTTGAGCTATATCAACAACTTTCATCGACGGAATCTTTTTAACGTAAATTTCGCCACCAACCATGTCGTTGAAAGCATGAAACACTAGATCAACGCCCTGCTCAAGGGTAATCATGAAACGAGTCATCCTCGCATCCGTAATTGGTAAAACGCCCTTTTCCGCCTGAGTAATGAAAAATGGAATAACTGAACCACGAGAACCCATCACATTGCCGTAACGCACTACGGCAAAGCGGGTGTCGTTGCTGCCTGAATATGAGTTGCCGGCTATGAATAACTTGTCCGACGTAAGCTTGGTCGCACCGTAAAGATTGGCGGGACTGCTGGCTTTGTCAGTGGAAAGTGCAACGACGCGCTTTACACCCTGGTCGATACAGGCATCAATCAGGTTCATCGAGCCAAATACATTGGTTTTGACGCACTCAAACGGGTTGTATTCTGCAGTGGGAACAATCTTGGTAGCGGCAGCATGGACAACATAGTCAATACCATTCAATGCCCGCGAAATACGCTGCTTATCGCGTACATCACCAATAAAGAAACGAACCCGTTCATCATCTCCATAGAGCTTAGCCATCTCCCACTGCTTCATTTCGTCACGAGAGTAAATAACCAGTCTGCGTGGGTTGTATTTGGCCAACGTCATCGGGACAAAGGTATGACCGAATGACCCTGTACCACCGGTAATAAGAATGGATGAATTGGTAAGCATAAAATAATTTCTTCCTAATCAATAGGCAACATTTAAACAATACACGCGAGATCATGCAATTTCATCAAATTTACATTCGCGAATCAAACGACCATTCGAGAACTCTAATATTCGATCGCAGGACTGTAGGGTGCTTATTCGATGAGCAATCATTATTACAGTGATGTCCCTACTTATTCCCTCTATACTCGCGATAATCGCGTTCTCAGTTTCGCTATCGAGCGCGCTAGTTGCTTCATCGAAAATAATAACAGTGGCATCTTTATAAAGTGCCCGTGCAATTCCAATACGCTGCCGTTGCCCACCAGAGAGAAAACAGCCCCGCTCGCCAATTCTAGTTTGGTAGCCATGAGGAAGGGCCTCAATCACCGACCTCAATTGTGCATTATTTGCGGCAGCAACGGCTTTGTCATAGTTTATCTGACCGAGCGCTTCGCCAAATGCAATATTTTCTAGCAAAGATGCATCGGCTAAGTATATTTGCTGCGGTACTATTGCAAAATTCTTTATCCATTGATTTTGATTTTTTAAATTTACCAATTTATCATCGAAGTAGATGGCACCTGAAGTGGGGGAAATTAACAAGCAAACCAAATCGATTAATGTGCTTTTACCACTTCCGGAATGACCAATTATCCCAACGCGATCACCTTTGCAGATGGTGATTGATATGTCAGAAATCACATCAGATGACGTATTAGGGTAACGAAAAAACAAATGATCAAGATGAATGGAATTACGAATAAGCCTAATGTCACTACTGCTGGCGGAGCTCATTATCTCTTTATTAGGCGTTTTTCCAATTAAAACAGAGACATCTGCAAGGGATTGCCTACCACTCTCATAGGTGGACCAGCACCAATACACCTGCTGCATAAGTGGCAGTATTTTTTGGATACTGAGAACTAACGCACCCAGGACCGGTATTGTGGTCGCAAGTTGTGATTGTTTGCTCGATGCATAGGCAGCACCTAATGCTAGAAGAATGAGCGCAGCCCCTTCTATAAACACTTTAGGGGACAGACTTATGAACTGGCTTTTACCAAGAGATTTTCTTGAATTTAAGTCAGCACTCTCAAATGACTTCAAGAAATATTGCTGGGTTCCACCTATGATAATATCTCGAATTCCCCCGAGGCTTTCATTTGCAATCTTCACGCTTTCCGTGGCGCATTTAGAGTGAGACTCGCCATAATATTGCAACTTTTTCTTTGATAAAACAATTATAACAAGATAAATTAAAAATAAAAAAACGATACCAAGCATAGTCGCTGCTGGAGTGATAGCAACAACCGTTCCACCAAGAATCAAAAGCATCGTTATAGCGCTAAACAGTGTCAGACCTGGAACTATTACCTGATAAATAACTATACTAGTTTTTGTTGTAAGCGCCGATATCACATCAGAGCTATTTCTACTCAAATGAGAAAGATAGCTGCCATATAAAGAGTTCTCTAAAATATTCTGGCTAACTGTCGATCCGATGATAAAACTAGCTTTGGTTGTCAACCACAATTGCAATGCCTTAAATATTGTCGATAAAAATACAATAGCACCGAAACATGCTGATGTTGCAATTACGAGTTCGCTCGCATTCCCAATTTCAAAATATCGAATCAAGAAACTCAGTCTGCTGTCGCTTAAAAGCTTCTCCGGTTCTATCAAAGAGGTTAAAAATGGAACGAAAGATACAATTGTCAAACCCTCTAGTGCCGCAGCAAGAACCATAACAAGGACTGTAACTACTAATAGTGCTTTTATTTCACGAGTAATCGCAGAATAGAGCCTTCTCAACGGCTCCACTTGCGATTCAATTTTTTCACGGACTTCTTCAATCATTACATCTTCGCCAAGATTATCTTAAGAAATTCGCAAAATAATTAACAATCAAATCCATCTAACAAAAGTGCAGCCAGTGTTCCGTATTGTCTTTCCGAAGGCATCTTTTCTTCTTTGCAAGCCTCTCTCTTAAGCATTTTGATGTATTTCCAATGAAATTAAACAAATTCAATTTAACGAGCACAACGAAGCCTACTACCGCTGAAAATTTTTTTGAGATTACAGTTGGATTTTCAATGGAAAATAAAAAACTCAAAGTTTAGTGTTCTTGAATAAAGCAACTATTCGTGGGTAGCCTACTCTAATTAGCTCAAAATCGTTTTTCAGTAAATAATTTATAACTGGGGCGAGTGTACTTTCTTGATTGATACCTCTCTCGAAACCAAGATCAGCTGTTATATATTCAATCGATGGTAGCAGTTTTTCACAACCCATAATTGCTTCTGGTTCCGCTCCTTCTGCCTCAAGTTTTAGTAGCTTTATCTTCCCGGTATAAATGGAATCCAACCGCTTAACTGAAATATCTTTTATCTCATCATATTTGTCAGGCTTTATAAACGAAGAGTCGCCATAGCTTGACGATAGATAGAAATTTAATGAGCCATCCTCGTTCCATAAACCAATATTCATCGTTTTACTTGGGCTTGTATTTAATTGCAAGCATCGGTACTCTAATGGGGATGGTTCAATCCCTATATATTCTATTTCAATCGTCCGTTTTTGAAAGTATAACTTCAAATCTCCAACGTTCGCACCGCAGTCAACAATTACGTCTCCAGAATTAAATTCTATTAAATCTAACAGGTACGCTGCACCCAAAACCTCCGCCCGCCGCTTGAATCCAGATGAATATGTCATCGAATTCTGATATTTCGCAAAGAATGACCGGGACTCTTCATTTGAAAATGCTACGTATGGTGACTGGGGACCCTTATATCTAAATCTAATATCAAGGAATCGAAAAATGGATCGAAGGTTAAAAAGTGTGCAAAATAGTCTCCCGCCTGCCTTACTTATAACTTTTAGATAAAAGTTATCCAATCCAACTAAAAATTTCCGAAGTGTTAAATACATAGCCTGAGCATAAGCTTTCTTTTATAAAATTGAGTATCGGTTTTATTATGGTATGACGATTGACTTTTGGTATTTCGTAAAGCTAGAAGCTAATTTATATTTTTTCTATCGTTCGCATTATAAAAATAGATAAGATTATTGTTTAGCCTCGAAGAAGTCCGACGAACGCTTTTTATAATCTAGGTACCATGACGCCCATTTGGATATACCATCAGCGAGCGAAGTCTTTGGCTCGAAACCGATGTCGCGCTTGAGATCTTCGACATCGGCATAGGTGGCGACAACGTCGCCAGGCTGCATCGGTAAGAAGTTTTTATTTGCCTGCTGGCCGAGCGCTTCTTCGATAGTTTTGATGAAGGTCATCAGTTCAACCGGTTGGTGATTGCCTATGTTGTACACCTTGTAAGGTGCGTAGCTACTGCCCGGATCAGGCGTATCGGTTGAAAACGCCGGGTTGCCCACGGGGACGCGGTCGAGCACTCGCACCGTGCCTTCGGCAATGTCTTCAATAAAAGTAAAGTCACGCTGCATCTTGCCATGGTTGAACACATCGATCTGGCGGCCTTCAAGGATAGCGCTGGTAAATAGCCAGGGAGACATATCCGGGCGGCCCCAGGGGCCATAGACTGTGAAGTAGCGTAGGCCCGTAGTCGGCAAGCCATAAAGGTGGCTGTACGTGTGGGCCATTAGTTCGTTTGCCTTCTTGCTCGCTGCGTATAGCGAAACCGGGTGATCGACATTGTCGTGCACCGAAAACGGCATGTGGGTGTTGGCGCCGTACACACTGCTGGAGCTTGCATAGACAAAGTGCTCTACGCCATTATGGCGGCAACCTTCGAGCAGGTTGCCGAACCCCACCAGATTGGTCTGAATGTAGGCGTAGGGATTTTTCAGCGAATAGCGCACACCGGCTTGGGCGGCGAGGTTGATAACACGGCTAGGTTTTTCGGCAGCGAATAACTTTTCCATTGTCATGCAGTCGGCAATGTCGCCTTGCACAAATTTAAAATTGGCGTAAGGCTTTATCTGTTCCAATCGCGCAAGTTTTAGGCTCGGGTCGTAATAGTCATTCAGGTTATCAATGCCAACGACCGAGTCGCCACGCGCCAGCAATATCTCTGCGACATGCATTCCGATAAAGCCTGCGCAACCGGTGAGTAAAACTTTCATGAATCACTACCGAACAGGTCGCGGGTATAGACCTTGTCTGCGACGTCGACAAGGGCATTGGTATTGCGATTGGCGATGATCACATCCGATTCTCGCTTGAAGTCTTCCAGATCCTTGATCACCCTAGAGTTGTAAAACACGTCGTCCTCGAGAGCCGGCTCATAGACAATTACCTGGATTCCCTTGGCCTTAATGCGCTTCATGATGCCTTGAATGCTGGATGCCCGGAAATTGTCCGAACCGGCTTTCATGATCAGGCGATAAACGCCAACGACTTTCGGCTTGCGCTTAATGATCTCATCGGCAATGAAGTCTTTGCGTGTGGTGTTGGCCTCGACGATGGCGTGGATGAGGTTCTGAGGGACTTCGCTGTAATTGGCCAACAGTTGCTTGGTGTCCTTAGGTAGGCAGTAGCCGCCGTAGCCAAAGCTAGGATTGTTGTAGTGCGCGCCAATCCGGGGGTCAAGGCTAACGCCGTCGATGATCTGGCGGGTGTCGAGGCCATGGCGGGCGGCGTAGGTATCGAGTTCATTGAAGTAGGCAACGCGCATCGCCAATTAAGTATTGGCGAATAGCTTGACAGCTTCGGCTTCTGTACTACCAGTGAAAAGGGTCGGTATGTCTTTCTTGACTGCGCCTTGTTTTAACAGATTGGCGAACGTCTCGGCGCGGGCTGATATTTCTCCGACGACAATGCGAGAGGGGTGCAGGTTGTCGTAAAGCGCCCGACCTTCGCGCAGGAATTCCGGCGAGAAAATGAGATTTTGTGTGCCGAGGGCTTCGCGGGTGCGGCAGGTGTAGCCAACAGGAATGGTGGATTTGATCACCATTACCGCTTGCGGGTTGATGGCGATTACATCCCTAATGACCGCCTCAATTGTCTTGGTATTGAAGTAGTTGGTTTCCGGATCGTAATCGGTAGGCGTCGCGATGATGACGTAGTCGGCCCCCCGGTAGGCATCTTCTTTGTCCAACGTGGCGCGGAAGTTGATGGGCTTGTTCTTCAGAAAATCCTCGATCTCGGCGTCTTCAATCGGGGACTCCTTGCGATTCAGCATCGCCACTTTTTCAGGGAGGATGTCCAGGCAGACGACTTCGTTGTGCTGCGCTAGCAGCACGCCGTTGGAAAGACCGACGTAACCGGTTCCGGCGATGGTAATTTTCATGGACTGAATGTAGGTAGTAGCAAAAGTCGGCTCTGGCGGGACGGCACTTATTCGTGGTAATCCATGGCCTTGTAGCCATGGTGCTTGACGAGTTCGTCGCGTTCGGCTGACTTGAGGTCTTCGCGAACCATTTCGGCAACCAGTTGGCCGAAGGTGGTTTTCGGGGTCCAACCTAGCTTTTCTTTGGCCTTGGTAGGGTCACCGAGCAGGGTTTCGACTTCGGTGGGGCGGAAATAGCGGGGATCTACCTGGACAATAGGTAGTTGGGAGTGGGAAGTGGGGTTGCTGGTCCAGTAGCCCTTTTCTTCTACACCCTGCCCTTCCCAGCGGATTTCCATGCCCAATTCTTTGGCGGCGGCATTGACGAAGTCTCTGACGCTGTATTGCACGCCGGTGGCGATGACAAAGTCTTCGGGTTTGTCTTGTTGCAGCATCAGCCACTGCATTTCGACGTAGTCTCTGGCGTGGCCCCAGTCGCGTTTGGCGTCCATGTTCCCGAGATACAGGGTGTCTTGCAAGCCGAGTTTGATGCGGGCCAGCGCCCGGGTGATCTTGCGGGTGACGAAGGTTTCGCCACGCACGGGGCTTTCGTGGTTGAAGAGGATGCCGTTGCAGGCATAAAGGCCATAGGCTTCGCGGTAGTTGACGGTGATCCA